>Ga0247810_10000939_pt1 | contig 21717 bp, 22 predicted proteins | sample UWRJL119311C1_FD_179918 | JGI IMG/M metagenome (GOLD analysis project Ga0247810, IMG submission 179918) | Plant litter microbial communities from Arlington Agricultural Research Station in Wisconsin, United States - UWRJ-L119-311C-1 | ecosystem: Environmental > Terrestrial > Plant litter >... | reverse complement strand
TATACTCGCCATCGGAGAAAGCAGAATATACGATGTACGCATCCGTTACCGACAGGCATTAACGAAAGCAACGCTTATCAGGAAAGAAACCGGTCTTTATTTTCTGTTCGACCAGATACAGAAAGGAATTACCCCGGGGCAATTCGCGGCATGGTATGAAAAAGATGAGCTGATCGGCTCAGGAATCATTCAGCATTAGGAGCATAGCTGTCAAAAGTGAAATCACTGTAAAACGTAACGATCTTCACAATTTTATTTCCCTCACGAGCAGACGATTCGTTTTTCCGCGCAGATCCGTAAGCAGGCTGATCTTCATCCTTCATTAGCTGAGTGTCTTTTTCGCCGACTGACTGCGATTGTTTTCCTGTAAGCAGCCAGTGAGCCTGTACTTTAGGAAAAGCCAGCAGCACCTTCTCCAGGAATTCAAATCCAGGCTTATTGCGGCCACTCAGAATATGACTCACGTTTGAGCGCTGAACACCAATCTTATCAGCAAAAACACCAGCAGAAAGCTTATGCGACTCAATGATCATTCTTATTCTGTCGTTAATTTCCATATTACAAATGTAACAAGTTAATTGTTACAAAAGTCAATCGTAAACATGTTACAAATGTAATTAAACAAAAAAAAGCCACCCGTCATTTTGACGAATGGCTTTTAGTATAATGATCGGATTAACTAATCAGTTTGAATGATAGTTAAAGAATAAAGATGTCGATTTAATTTGCGGAAGTGCAGGTCCAAATGTAACTAAGTCCATTAATTGGGCGACTTCTGTTATCGATAAGCTACTTCTCTGCCCCAACTCTTTGTGACGTGCTAATTTGTGTTTTGCCAGTGTTACTGCGTTATTGATCATTGTTGATTCCATATTTAAAAGTTTTTACCAGAGTCAAATACAAACCCATTTACGCAACTTTTGTTATTCGGTTACAACTCACATTCACTTTTTTCTTATTTTTTTTTTAATTCATTGTAATAAACACTTTAATTGAGATAATCAATTCATTTTTAAATGAAGCTCATCCGATTAATCATATTCTTCCAAACTTTTGTAAACAAGCCCTTCCAGGAACCAGTAACATAACACAAAAGGAAAGATCAGCCATCTGATAATCGCACCATGACTTCCTCCACTCTTCTCTTTCTTTGATTCTTTATTCGCCGCCGGCTCATCTTCCGGATAAAGCGCTTTTCCTTTGTAATACTGCATAATCTTACCGTTTAAGCAAAGATCAGCAGCAGGCGCATTTTCACTCATGGAATTCCATCAAAATGGGGTCATTAAGCACGGGATCTTTTTTAGCTTAATCATTAAGTATATGTCAGCTTAATTTACTTAATTAGCAGTATGCTTTCCGACGGATTTCAGCTTGAGTTAAAACGCTTGTTCACATTGTTTTGTGGCCAGAGCAAGTGGCTGTGCTGGATTATTGAGAAGGAAAGCTCTGTGAGAATTGCTCCATCTGACGTTTCAGAGGCATCGCTGGAAGAGCGCGTCTTACTTCGTCAATTACAATTTCAGGGCTCAACCGAAACTTTTCATCGTCACCATCCCTTGTTTCAGCTGCCTGTTTTTCAAAACACAGAGACAGCATCAGTCCTGTTTCAGCGGCTGCAGCTCGGAAATTCACTCCTTATTCTTTGTTTTCCGAAACCGCTCGCCGTTATTTCAGATAAATTCGATGAGCTGATCCGTGAACGTCTCAGGGAATGGAACCTTCGCAGCTACCTTGCGCAGCACGTTTCACAGCTCGAAGAACGCGCCGAAAGTGCTGAGAACCGACTCAACGAGTTACGTACTGCCTGGGAAGAACAAGTAACCGCGCTACTGGAAGACTGGAAAAGCAGCTATCCACAGTTTAATATTACAATGGAAGACAACCTGCCGGCTTTCTTCCTGAACGAATTCAGCGAGCAAAAAATAAAAGAACAGCTGGACCTTTCACTTTCCATGCTCCGGTATCTTCACCCGACTGAGCACCAGTTCTACCTGACACGATCAGCAATGGTCCAGCCTGCCGTCCAAAAACAGGAAACCGTGCCAGCTTCACTGACAGGAAGCCAACGTGCGGCCATTCTGCTCGACAAGTACGAAGAATCTGCCCGATCCGCGCAGAAAAAAGGAATTGCGGTCAATGGAAAATCAATAGCAGAAAACCTGCAGCCATCTATTTCTCCTCCTGCCATTACCGATGCCTTAAAAAAGAACCGGAAGTCGATCAGCACACTTATTTATCAGCACCCGGATAAATGGCCGTTGCTGAGAAAACACCTGAAACCAGTTAAAGAATTACACGAGCGAAACCAGTTTAATACCTTTGCCAATCACTAGTTTTCAGATAGTATAATGCTTTTAAAAGGCGATTCTACGTAAGCACATCATCCATTGATCCTGACAGGATTTCAGCCGTTCTAAGATCTTTTTGTATCAGACGAATTACCCTCGGTTCATTCATGGTCCTCCCCCTAATCCCTTTCCGTCAGCTGGCAGAGAGCGTTTAATCAACCCCTTGATTTTAAACTACTGGCTGGAATCATGAACATGGCTGATGTGTGGATGGCATATACCATATATATGGCAAGTACGGCTTATCTACAAGGTCTGTACGGGTTTGATACGGGTTTGGCACGGGGAATCCAGCAGGAATCCAAGAGGCATACAGCAGGTTAACATAAGGATGCATCGGAGTAACACCGGAGTATCAGCGGGGTTTCATCGGAGTAACAACGGAGTATTACCGTATGATTGGGATGAAGATACAGCTGAGAGCGTAGTATCCTGGCATTTGGAAGAGCCTTTTGTACCGTTCTATAAATGCCTTCGTACAAATTACAGGAAATTGTACGAATATGCAAAAAAAATCAAGACCGGGAGATCCGTTGAGCAGACCGTCATTTTATCCTCCTTCAGCGCTCTTTCTTTCATGCATCCTCATTTCAAAGTACTCATAAGCCTGCTGGATCTCCACGAATTTCGCATGCGCATCTTCCCTTACTTTTTCAGACTCATTCTGGAATTTGTCCGGATGGTAGATCATTGCCAGCTTACGGTAAGCTCTTTTTATTTCCTCCGGCGAACAATTGATTACGACACCGAGAATAGCTGCGGCTTTTTCCGCCCGGTAACCCGACGGGCTTTCTTTTTTCACATACCTCCGCTCTTCCGTTATCCTTTCTGCCTTCCTCCTTCGCTGGTTGGTGATCAGATCACTTAGAACAGCAGGAGCAATTTTCATGTTTACACAAAACAGCTTCAGGATTTCCGTTTCCCGGCGCCCGATCGTATCATCCACACTTGCCAGGGAGAAGAAAAAATGGAGCAGCTCCAACCGGTTCGTTTCCGGCGTATGCTTATTGAGCCAGGATGAAACAGAGGCCGTAGTAACCGGTGTGGCCAGAGAATACTTCAACGAATCACTGATACCACCGCCGATATCCGGGAATTTCTTCTTCATGAAGGCGGCCAGATACTGTTGTTTTTCCCGGTAATTACTGCGATCACACAGCAGAATATTCGCAGAAATATTAATGATCGCTTCGTACTGGTTTACCCTACGGTTCAGCGTAAACGGCGGAAACACTCCCTTTTCCCAGTAAAGCTTATTGAACACATTGTAGACCAGGAAACTTCCGAAGATGAGCGCAACCAGTACCCCCACCAGGATCTGCAGATGAAGATCAGCTTCCTCCTGCGCCTGCCTGTCGATTGCTTTCTGAATGATGAAGCTTTCATACGCCATCGAGTCCTGGTACGCAGTTGCCAGTGAATCGGTGATTATTTTCGCCACAGAATCAGCGTAGATCTGCGCCAGCGAATCCGAATTCATATAATTGATCCCAGGCTCCATCTAGTCTTTCGGAACAAGCGGATAAATGAGATTTTCCAATCCGTTGAGCTTGATCTCATACATCAATCCCAGCTGCTGTCCCAGTTTCCCGGGAGGAAATCCTTTCTGATGGTACCAGACCAGGTAATTTTCAGGAAGATGCACCAGGTATTTGCCCTGGTATTTCCCGTAAGGCATTTTTGTAGCAGCAAGCACTACCAATTCGTGTCGATCAGGAAGCATACGTTATTGAGAGTTTCTGAATTGTCTGTTGCGTAAAATTAACCAAAAAGCGGTAACGATTTTTAAGTGTGTACCAGCAAATCACTCCCGTTAGAAATCCTCTTCTGACTAGAATTAGAAACGGCTTAGTTACCATGGTAAAACTTTATCCCCTACATTAGCTGCGAAAACAGGACAGTATCTGAAAGCAGAAGATCACTTCACAGGAACGACCGGCAGCTCAGCGGTAAAAACCGAAAGCTCATTTATGCGTTTATGTAAAAGAGTTCTGCAGCAGAGAAGTCTTAAAAACAACTAAAAACTATGGTGAAAACGTACTTGCTAAGCGGCTTTCTGATGATCTCCGCCTTCACTTTCTCGCAGGAGCCGGAATCAGCGGACACAACGATCTACGAAGAGATACCCGATGAACCAACGGATGAAAACTATCCTTTTCTTTCGGGAACTTTCAAAGCAACCCGGATCATTAACGGGCACTCGACCGAAACGCTCAACAAGGGAGAGCTGGAATTCAGAGTTGAGCACCGTTTCGGAGATTTTGCAGGAAGCAACGGCGGAGTTCAGCAATGGTTCGGACTCGATAATTCTTCCGATATCCGGATTGCTCTCGAGTATGGTATTACCGACAAGTTAATGGTCGGACTTGGCAGAAGCAAAGGTACAGGTCGCCCATACCGTTCACTGATCGACGGATTGATCAAAATGAAGCTGTTCGAGCAGGAAAAAGGATTCCCGGTTTCAGCCACAGCAGTGGGGGTCATGACCTATAGCTACGCCAAAGCCTCTTCGAACAGCTACGAAGTAAACTCTTACCCGGAACAAGCCCACCGGATCGCCTATGCAACCTCACTGAACTTTTCCCGCCAGCTTACCCGAAGACTGAGTGCAGCCGTGATCCCGACATTCGTTTACCGGAACTACGTAGCGGCCGACGATGTAAATGCGCTTTTCGCACTGGGCGGAGCAGTAAAATACGGTGTTACTCCACAGATGGGCATCATCGTGGAATATTACCACAGCTTTTACGACAAAGACATCCGCACAGAAAACTACCAGAGCCTCGGTGTTGCCGTTGAATGGATCACTTTCGGACACACCTTCACTATTAACCTGACCAATTCCAAAGGATTCGGGGAAACACAATTCATCCCCTACACTTACGAAAACTGGCTCAAAGGTCAGTTCCGTCTTGGTTTCACCATTACACGAATCTTTACACGCGGATAATATGAAAAAGTTCCTCACATTTCTTTCGGTTGCCGCAATCACTGCCGTTTCCATTCCATCCTGCACAAAGGATAAAGCTCCTGAGCTCATCACAACTGACATTACGGATACGATCTCTTTCAGTGAAAAGATCGGTCCGCTCATCCACATCAATTGTGCAACGAGCGGCTGTCATGACGCCGAAACTGCCACCAGCGGCTACGATCTTTCCAGTTTCCAGGGAATCAGCGATAACGCTTCCATGATGCTGAATGCGATGCGCGGACAAGGCGCCGTTCAAATGCCATACAATCTTCCGGCCCTGCCCGACAGCTCGATAGCCCAGTTCGAGGCATGGATTGTGCAAGGCAAGCTGAACAATTAATCCGTAAAAACTAAAAACAACTATATGAAACGCATCTTTTATCCAATGCTCGCCGGAGTTCTGCTGCTTTCCTCCGCATTCATGAGCATTCAGTCACAGGAATGGGCCATTGCATCCGGTTATTCCATCAAATTCACCAGCAAAGACCCTACGGGAACCTTCACTTCTTTCAAAGGGAACATCAACTTCGACGAAGCGGATCTTGCCAAAGCAAAATTCGATCTGACGATCGATGTCAACTCCATCAGCATGGGCAACGGGATGAAGAACAAAAAAGCACTCACAGCCGAGTGGTTCGATGAAGCCAAATACAAAACGATCACGTATGTTTCTTCCAAAGTAGAGAAATCAGGAGACGCTTACAAAATCACCGGGAACCTGAAAATGAAAGGCATTACGAAAGCCTACCCGATTACGGTCAAATTCACCAAATCAGGAACAACAGGCAAATTCACGGGAAGCTTTAACGTCAGCCGCAAGGATTTCGGCGTTGGAAAACCTTCGGATGTAGTGCCTGATATCATGAAAATTGACGTTTCCGTACCTGTTACTAAAAAATAAGAGCGTGTTCAAAAAATCACTGTTCCTTGGAATAGCTACCGCCGTTTTTTCATCGGCCGGGGCTATCCTGTACGCTAAATTTTACAACGATACACTCTTCGATTATTCGAAATTATTGAGCTACACGACGATTGCGGCCAGCTGTACCTGTGTAGCGATATTCGCCAGTATCGGTTTCTGGTGCGCCACGATGGTTTTAAAGTCCTGGGGAGAATTCGCGTTCAATTTCCTTTTTGCCATGGGAACTATGGGAAGTATCTATTATCCACTGGACGCTAATATGCCATCAGATGAATTCGGTTATTTCGTCGTGTATGCCATTCCGCTGCACTTCTTCCCCGTCCTGGCATGGATGACGCTGAAGCCGTTGTTTTTTCGCAAAGCGCTGATATAGCCAGCTGCCGAAAGCTTTCGGGATTCGCGGATAACGCAGATTTCTTATTGTTCGATTTTGATTTATACAACAGAAAAGCCCCGACCGTATCGTCAGGGCTTTTTAATGTTAGTCTGTATGCAAATTTTCTTGTCTGCCCGAAATTAAGCCGGGATCTGCTCCAGTGTCAGCAGCAGGTATTTCCAGAATTTCTGAACAGAAGAGATCTGAACACATTCGTCGGGTGAGTGAGCTCCTCGGATGTTCGGTCCGAAAGAGATCATGTCCATTCCCGGAAATTGTTTGCCAAGAATCCCACATTCGAGTCCTGCGTGGCAAGCTTTGATCTGTGGCTCTTCATTAAACGTCTTCCGGTAAAGATCTGCCATCAGGTGAACGATGGGCGAATCCGGATTTGGTTCCCAGCCCGGGTATTCCCCATTCTGAACAACGGCCGATCCGACGCTTTCAAAAGCCATGCGCACCGCGTTAGCAACATCCGATTTTGTCGATTCAACTGAGCTTCTCTGCAAAGATTGCGTTGTGAATTTTCCGTTTCCGACACTGACACGCGCCAGGCTTGTAGAAGCTTCCACCAATGTCGGGATTGCGGGACTCATTCTGAAAACGCCATTAGGAACAGCGTAAATTGCCTGCAGAATACGCTCGAAATCCGCGTGAGCAACAGCTTTATCTTCGCTTTTCACTTCAGTAATCGTTAGCTTAAAGTCCTTTTCGATCAGCGCATATTCCGCTTTCAATGTAGCCGAAAACTCTTCGTATGCTTCCAGGAAAGCAGCCTTATCCTCTTTCGGAACAGCCACTACTGCCGTCGATTCACGGGGAATCGCGTTACGAAGACTTCCTCCTTCCAGCGTTATTAATCTCAGATCAACAAGCGAAAAAGCGTGGTACAGCAACCTGTTCATCCATTTGTTCGCATTTCCGCGTCCCAGGTGAATATCCATTCCCGAGTGTCCGCCGAGCAAACCGCGGAGCTGAATTTCGAACGTACTGCAATCCGACGGCAACGGCTCGTAAGCCACATTCATAGTCGTATTGGTATCAATTCCTCCGGCACAACCAATCGACAATTCGTCATCGTCTTCCGTATCGAGGTTGAGTAAAATGGTTCCTGAAATATTCGCCGGATCGACCTGCATAGCGCCAGTCATCCCGGTTTCTTCGTCGATCGTGAACAGCGCTTCGATTGCAGGATGCGGAATGTTGTCTGAAGCAAGCACAGCCATGATAGCAGCCACCCCGATTCCGTTATCAGCCCCGAGCGTTGTTCCATTGGCACGCACCCAGTCGCCGTCGATCAGCATCTCAATTCCCTGCTGATCGAAATCGAACACCGTATCGGCATTTTTCTGATGCACCATATCGAGGTGCGACTGCATGACAATTTTCTGACGGTTTTCCATTCCGGGAGTTGCCGGTTTTCTGATGATCACATTGTGAATGCGGTCTTCGATGGTTTCCAGTCCGAGCTTTTTACCAAAGTCGAGCATGAATTGAATAACGCGCTCTTCTTTTTTGGAAGGCCGTGGCACCGCATTCAGATCGGCGAAGTGGCTCCAAAGCGCTTTGGGTTCTAAGTTTTTTACTTCCATTTTAGTGGATTTTGGATGCTTGATCATGGATTTTGGATGCGGTACACATCAAAAATCCAACATTAAACATTATAGTTTTAAAATGCGTTCTATGTAGAGCTTTTCTACTTTTTCCCTTGCCCACGGCGTTTTCCGTAGGAATTTCAGGCTGGATTTCACGCTTGGGTCTTTCAGGAAGCAGTTAACAGGAATCAAATAACCCATGTGCTCCCATCCCAGCTCATTCTCCAGCTGCTTTACAATTCTTTCGAGGGTTATACCGTGTAAAGGATCCGACATTTAATTATTAATTATCAAGAAATTACAATTATCAAGGTTGAGAAATCACTTCACAAGCTTGCGGTACTTGATTCTTTTCGGTCCTGCATCTCCGAGGCGCTTCTTCTTGTTCTCCTCGTAATCCGAATAAGATCCTTCGAACCAAACTACCTGAGAATCGCCTTCGAAAGCCAGGATGTGCGTACAGATCCTGTCGAGGAACCAACGGTCGTGACTGATCACCACTGCACAACCTGCAAAGCTTTCAATTCCTTCTTCCAATGCGCGTAATGTGTTGATATCAATATCATTGGTAGGCTCATCCAGAAGCAATACATTAGCTTCCGTCATCAGCGTCATTGCCAGGTGAAGACGGTTTCTTTCCCCACCGGAAAGCACGCCGACTTTCTTGCTTTGGTCGGAACCAGCAAAGTTGAATTTCGACAGGTAAGCGCGGGTATTGAACTTCTGATTCCCGATCTCGATGAAATCGTTTCCACCGCCAATCACTTCGAAAACAGATTTATCCGGGCTGATATCTTTGTGCGTCTGATCGACATAACCGATCTTCACGGTTTCACCGACCTCGAACGATCCTTTATCAGGATTCAGCTCATCCATGATCATTTTGAAGATGGTTGTTTTACCAGCTCCATTCGGTCCGATCACCCCAACAATACCTGCCGGTGGCAACGAGAAATTCAGATCATCGTAAAGCAATTTATCGCCAAACGCTTTCATTACGTGATTGGCGTCTATGACGTTGTTCCCTAAACGCGGTCCGTTCGGGATTGGGATCTCCAGTTTCACTTCTTTGTCTTTCAGATCCTCCGACATCATTTTGTCGTAGTTGGCGATACGTGCCTTATTCTTGGCATGACGGCCTTTCGGGTTCATTCTCACCCATTCCAGCTCACGCGCCAGCATTTTCTGACGTTTCGATTCGGATTTCTCCTCTTCTTTCAGGCGGTTTCCTTTTTGTTCCAGCCAGGAAGTGTAATTTCCTTTCCATGGAATACCTTCTCCCCTGTCGAGCTCAAGGATCCAGCCGGCCACATTGTCGAGGAAGTAACGGTCGTGCGTTACAGCGATCACCGTTCCCTGGTACTGCTGCAAATGCTGCTCGAGCCAGTCGATCGATTCTGCGTCCAGGTGATTGGTAGGCTCATCCAGCAGGAGAATATCCGGTGATTTCAGCAACAAACGGCACAAAGCCACCCTTCTTTTCTCACCTCCCGAAAGCGTTTCGATCAGCTGATCATCAGGCGGACAGCGCAAAGCATCCATGGCGCGATCGAGCTTCTGATCCAGCTCCCAGGCATCGAGCGCGTCGATCTTATCCTGTACCAATCCCTGGCGGGTAATGAGCTTGTCCATTTTATCCGGATCGTTGAGCACCTCTTCGTCCATGAACATATTGTTGATGTCTTCGTATTCCTTCAACACATCCACCGTTTCCTGCGCGCCTTCCATTACGACCTCCTTCACCGTTTTCTTCGGATCGAGGTCAGGTTCCTGCGCCAGGTAACCAACCGAGTAGCCATCCGCAAACACCACATCGCCCTGGTAAGCCTGGTCGAGACCGGCAATAATGCGCATGACAGTCGATTTACCCGAACCGTTCAAACCGATGATACCGATCTTGGCGCCGTAGTAAAATGAAAGGTAAATATCTTTAATAATCTGTTTTCCCTGGGGCGTTACTTTCGAAACACCGACCATTGAAAAAATGATTTTCTTATCGTCTGACATATAGATTTGATTTGAGAGAGCCAAAGATAATAATTTTAGGCAGCTTCATTTGGAACCACAAAAGAAACAAATACTACAGCAGACTTTCAGTCGCTGTGCATTTTGTGAGGCAAGGGCGAGGTTTGGATGTTTGATTTTGAATCACGCCAGCGGGCGGATAAGTTTTTGAACGCTGGATTATTAATGTGGGGTTGCGGTGAAGGGTGGGTTATCGTTTCTTTTTCAGAATGATCAGGGTGATTTCCGGGTAGATGCCTACTCTTCCGGGAAAGCCAAGGTAGCCGAATCCGCGGTTGACGTAAAGAAACTGCTTTCCAATCTGGTACAAGCCTGCCCACTTTTTGTAGCGAAACTGAACGGGGCTGAATTTGATACCGAAGCGTTCGATACCGAACTGCATTCCATGCGTATGTCCGGATAAGGTGAGATCGATTCCCGTTCCGACAACCTGCTCGTCAAAATGCGAAGGATCGTGCGACAGCAGAATTCTGAAAGCATCAGCTGGAATATCTTCGGTGGATTTTGCCAGGTCGCCGCTCTGACGAAATGGCGCTGTGCCCCAGTTTTCCACGCCAATGATCCAGGCCCCGTGCTCCTGCGAGCTGATCTGTATCCTGTCGTTGAGCAAAGGAGTAAAACCGATGGAACGGTGCATTTCAACCAGCGCTTCTATGTTCTTCTTTTTCAGCTCCTTTTCTTCCCACGGAACATAATCGCCGTAATCGTGGTTACCGAGAATGCTGTACTTTCCTTTCTTCGCTTTGATCTGGCGGAAAACAGGTTCCCAGCCATGCATTTCCGCTTCAATGTTATTAACGAGATCGCCCGTGAAGAACACGTAATCAGCGTCGAGGCCATTCATCTGATCGATGGCTTTCTGCACTTTCGGATAATTATTGAAAAAGCTTCCAACGTGCACATCACTGATCTGTACGATCCGCGTTCCGTCGAGCTCTTCGGGCAAGTGCTCAAATTCAAGCTCAATGGTTCGTGTTATCCAATTCCATCTTCCCCAGAAAATACCCACCAGGATAGCAATGAACATAGAGCCGGCAATTCCCCATCCGATGTATTCAAGGACAACAAATCCCGTTACGAGATACGCCAGCCCGAAAATGAAATATCCTACCGTCGGAATTCCCGTTGCGATCATTGCTCCAAAGGCGTAAAATCCTTTTTTATAATTGGTTGTCCGCGATCTGCGGAAAGTCCGCATCATGATCAGAAGCGAGCTTGTAAAAACAAGTAGCTGTACGGAAGCCAGCAGGATACTGAAAAGTGTTTGTTCCTGGAATAAGTGAAGTGAGAAAAGCGCCTGTGAACCAATGAGTAACGTGAGAATGAAGAGAAAGATCATCTTGTATGAATTGTAAATTGTAAAAGTATCATTCAGATCAATCCACCGGAGATCTATTTCCCAATGTTCGTTAAAAAGATGATTTCGCTGGTTTAACACTATTCTGTGTAAAACTTAAAACCGGAGAGTTGAACATTTTTCTTAATTTGGTTTAAAACTTAAGCTTATGAGTCACAATTTGTACATTGTTCCGCACGATTTGTCAGACGTAGGAAACTCAGCACTGGACTATGCACTTTTCATGGGAAACCACGTTCGCACGGAAGTAATGCTGCTCCATCTTGTAGATAACAAAGCGAAAATTGCCGGTGTAGAGCAAAAGCTGCGCGCCATTATCGAGTCGAGAAACGTTCCGGAAAATGTCAATGTGACCACAACAGTCAGAGTCGGAGATATCTTCAGCGATATTTCCAAGATCGCCAACGAAAGCCATGCTCAACTCATTATTATGGGAACGCACGGCGCGAAAGGATTCCAGAAGCTTACCGGCAGCTATGCCATGAAGGTGATCGTAAGCTGCGACATACCGTTCCTGATCGTACAAGCGGGAACAAAGCACGTAGAGATCAAGAACATCGTGGTTCCGATCGACCTTACGAAGGAAAGTCTCCAGATCGTGAGTCCGGCAGGAGACCTTGCCAATATATTCGATGCGACCGTACACGTACTGGGCGAGCGCCATGCCGACGAAGGACTTTCACAGCAGACCAAGAACCGCGTACTGCTTATCCGCAATAAATACGACGAAAAAGGAGCAAAATGTGAAGTTCACCTGCTGAAGAACGGCGGATCCTATTCGAAGAAGATTATGCAGTATGTGAGCGATGTGGGCATTAACGTCATCGCAATCGCTTACCACTCCGAAAGCCTGCTCCCGCAATTCGATTCATTTGCACAATCCCTTATTACCAACGAGCTGAAGCTTCCTTGCATGATCCTGGCTGCCAAACCGGCGGGAAATCTTTATTTCTAATTTTCTTTTTTAAATCACCAAAGCACACAAGAAATTTCTTTGATGGTAAGCTGTGATAGATTTCGGACAGGTCAAGAACGCTAAGTGCACAAAGGTTTATGGATGAACTGAGTGTTCTTGAGGGCGCTGAGGTATGATCAAGGTGATGATTTACGACAAATACTACCGCAGACTTTCAAAAAGCAGATCTTCTATAATTTCATGATATTTCAGTCGCTGTGCATTTAAAACACAAAAGAACACGAAGATCTCTTGGATGCACTCATTGGGTATGAAAAGCGCCAATTAACGACTTCAATAATATGATTAACTTTGGGGCGTGGATATAGGAGTTTGGAATAGATTGCGGCTGGACCGCTTTACGTCGGTCGGGGCTTACCTCGTTGACCAGAAAGGCAATGATGTTTTGTTGCCGAATAAATACCTTCAGGATGATTTCAATGAAGAAGACCTGATTGAAGTCTTTCTTTACAAGGATTCCGAGGATCGCCTGGTGGCTACGACCCAGGAACCTTATATTCAGCTTGGAGAATTTGCTTATCTGCAGGTAAAAGAAGTCACCATCCACGGAGCTTTCATGGACTGGGGACTTGAAAAAGACCTGCTGGTTCCTTTCCGCGAGCAGCCGAAGGAAATGGAAGAAGGCCGCTATTACCTGGTTTATCTTTACCTCGACGACAAAACGCAAAGACTGGCAGCAACGGCACGTGTGAATGCTTTCTACGAAGACGCAACACCGGAGCTTGTACAGAAGAACGAAGAAGTAGTGATGCTGATCTGCGAAACAACCGAGCTTGGCATCAAAGTCATTGTCAACAATCGTTTCCGCGGACTGATCTTCCAGAGCGACATTACCAGGAAACTGAAATACGGATCGATCACAGACGGATTCGTGAAGAATGTTCGTGAAGACGGGAAGCTGGACATTATCCTGCAACCGGAAGGCTATGGAAAAGTAGAGCCGCTTTCGCAGGAGCTCCTTGATATTATTGAAAAAAGAGGTGGATTTATTTCTTTAACTGACAAATCGGAACCAGCTGATATTCAAAAGATGACCGGCTGGAGTAAGAAAACATTCAAACAGGTTGTCGGGAATCTTTACAAGCAGCGTTTGATCGTTATCGGGGAGAATGGGATTACTCTGGTTGAAAATTGACGGGAATTTGCAATTATGAATGAATCAATTATTAAGAGGAAAAGCGTCCCTGATAATTATCGAATTGCTCATTCATAATTCAATTCACATCTTAGCAAAGGGGTAATTATAAAATCAATAATTAAGAGAAAGTCCTCCTTGATAATTTTGAAATTGATCATTCCTGATTATCTGAACAGGCTTAAAGTTCCCTGCGTCACAGTCGAATTGTCTTTGAAGGTACATTTCCAGAAATAAACGCCTTCCGAACAGGGACGACCGTTGGATTCTCCATACCAATCGACCGAAGTTCCCGTTTCTTCGAACACCACTTCTCCCCACCTGTTGCAAACGACGACTGTAAAAACAAATCCGTTGCTTTCCAGAACAAACACATCATTGACATTGTCTATGTTCGGCGTAAACACGTTCACAGGCTTACTAATAACTGGCTGAACAATCGCCGGCACTTCCGGAGAAGGACAATTTCCACTAGCCACTTCGACACTGTAATGGTTCATGGACGAACAGGTTCCGGCATTCACCCAGTAAGTTCCCGGGGCAGTTACTTCAAATGAAGCATTCGTTGAACCATCCTGCCATTCATAGGACAGCGCATTTGCAGGTCCGTTGAGCGTAATGCTTTCTCCGGGACAAACAGATAGCGAATCTCCGAGGCTAAACGGCGTCCCAACTACAGAATCGCCGATGTATGTTATCACGAGCTTCGGGTGCTTGGACGGATCGGCGACATCACTTGAACAGAAATTCAGCCGCCGGTAATACTCTTCCGTCTGAAGCCGCAGCATGAATCCGTAACTGTGCGCAGGGTCGTTGAGCATATCCTGGACCAGAGTTGTTACATCGATCACAAAATCCTGTGTTGGCCCGGTAGATTGCGGAATAGCGACTTCATTCAGTGTGGTAGTGGATGGCTGCGTGTTCCAGGTTACCGTCGATTCACTCCAGGAAGAAGTAACACGCTGCAAAAAGGACGTATTCGGTCCGCTTAAGGAAGAATGCTGGCCAAATCCTGCCGTCAGCGGGTAAGCCGTTAATTTCATCGTCGCATTTGTAATAGTCGCCCCGGCCGGAATGGTACTGAGATCGAACTCAACAATCGCACGGATATTCCCCGGTATTCCCTGGAATGTCCAGGATCCGGCCGCGAATTGAGCCTGATCTCCGAAATTCGTATTTGACTGGCTGTTCAGTCCATGAAGAAAAGCATCCTTGCCGCAATCGGGACCAGGCTGCAGAACGATTGTTTCCTGTGCCGAACTAACGGACAAGACAGCAAGAAAGAAGATGATTACAAAGTGGTTCACTTGTGGTGATTTTTGATGTTGAATGCTTGATTTTGAATGCCTGATGATCAAAAAACTTTAACCGTTGAAATTCAATAGTACAACAAATTCAGCACCCGATATAATTCAACATTAAAAATTGTTATATAGACATCATTTCTTTGAACTTGATAGCCTGGCGGCGGGAGATCTCCACTTTTTCGCCCTCTCTCAATTCGACCTGCAATCCTCCGTTAAACCAGTTTTCTATCGTCGAGATCCAGTTCAGATTGATGATGAATTTCCTGTTAGCGCGGAAAAAATGTTCCGGATCGAGGCGTTCTTCCAAACTGTTGAGCGATCGCAGAATAAGCGGGCGGTTTTTGTCGAAGTACACTTTCACGTAATTTCCGTCGCTTTCAAACATCCTGACCTTATCAAGCGCAATGTAGAAGCACTTCTCCCCGTCTTTGATAAAGATCTTATCGGTAATTGTTAAAGGCCGTGTGGTCCTGTCGGATTTCAGCGCTCCGGCGTTCGACTGGAACTCGTCGTCGTTCACCATCAGCTTTCGCATGGTTTCTTCGAGCCTCGCAGGATCAACGGGCTTTAGCACGTAATCGAGAGCCTTGACGTCGAATGCTTTGTGCGCAAATTCATCGTGAGCGGTAACAAACACCACTTTTGGAATTTCATCGAGCTTCTGCAGCATTTCGAAACCCGTCATTCCCGGCATCTGTATATCGAGAAAGATGAGATCAGGCTTGTGAAGCAGGATCTTTTCAATTCCTTCTTCCGGATTCTTCGCTTCATCGATGATCTCGATCTCATGATAGTCTTTCAGCAGTTTTTTCAGCTCTTCGCGCGCCAGTCTTTCGTCGTCAATAATAATCGTTCTCATACCTTTTGCTGTTTTAATTCAATGCATGCTATTACTTTATTTCCCTCCTGCCGGAGGGTGAAATTCGCTTTCGGGCCGTATTGCAGCTCCAGTCGTCTTAATGTGTTGGCCAGCCCGATCCCTGTGTCGACCGATTGCCCCAGCTTTCCGTCATTGCTCACCGAAATGGAAACCAGCCCGTCGTTTACAGTGGATACGATCGTAATAACGCCGCCTTCTATGAGCCTTGAAATTCCATGTTTGAACGCATTTTCCACCAGCGTCTGAATAATGAAGGGCGGAACAGGCAATTCGTCAAGGCGCTTATCGTGTTCGATCACAATGGAAAGCCGCTCTTCGAAGCGCACTTTTTCGAGGTCTAAATAATCGTTCACCAGATCCAGCTCGTCTTTCAGGCTCACCAGTCGCTCTTTTCCGAGGATCAGCGATTTCCGGAGCAAATTCGAAAGCGTTGTAATATTCTCCTTGGCCTGCGGCGGACTGATATCTACCAGCGCCCGGATACTATTCAAGGAGTTAAACAAAAAGTGCGGATTGAGCTGTGAGCGGAGATTTTTCAGCTCGATCTCATTCTGACTGGCGCTCAGCTGCAGGTTCTGCAATTCCTGGACACGCGATTTCTGGAAAAAATGAAATGTGAAGTAGATGCCGTTCCAAAGCAGGAAGAAGATGAATTGCAAAAAGAACTCGATCACGAACTTAACCAGCGAAAAAGGAGTTGCAGGAGTAATGACATAATTCGAGATCGCATCGATCGTCTCCATGAAGAAGGCGAACGCCAGGCTGAGCAGTAAAACACGGGGAATCAAAGGCGTTAGCCGGATATTCAGCCACCCCCAGCTAATGAAGAAGTAGCGCATCCCGTGTGAAAGCAGCAATCCGGAACAGAAGAACACGATGATTCCCGCCAGCAGGTACTCAAACGGAACCACATTCCGGGGCGAGTTCAATCCGGCAAAGAAAAGCAGCATGGAAAGCAATGTCCAGCCACCTAACTGCGCCAACCAGTAAACCTTCTGAGCTCTAAGCATAGTCAAATGTAATCGTTTCGCTTAATTTTCCGTTCTATCCTGCATGAAAGGCAATTATTCGTCGTAGAAGGCTAATTCCGGTGACCGCTTTGTTTGTTCGGTACAATTATTGACATTTGCGCCGCATGAAAAGGATGATCTTCCTCTTTATTTACCTTTTTACAGCTCTTTTTTCAAGTGCTCAGCAAGTGCAATCCGACTATGCAGGCTTTCAGCTTCAGCTCACGGCAAGTATAGGTACACATCGTACATCTGTCGGACTCCGCCTGAACACGTATGTCGGTTTCTCCTACGCCCAGCTGAATATCGGCACGACTTACCGCTTTCATGCCTTCAATCTTGGCGGACGGCAGCATTTCGGCGAGTGGAGAAACCACACCGGGCTGGTACTAATGGCCGGAGAAGAGAAAAACCCTGTCAATTTCCAGTGGGACGGCGCTCTTCATCAATCAAAACGCCCTTTTTCCGTTGGCTACACTTACCTGTGGTATTTCGATAAAGTGGGCACAAGCCAGCGCTCCGGAGCTGTTAACGCCGGAATTGGAAGAGTCGACGTTTATTTCGAAAACGATATGTTCGGCGGACAGGGAAAAGACCGTTTCCGCACCGGGCAGCTCATGGTTTCCTACAGGACCGCTACCGAAAAAGTAACCCTTGGCGTTCAGCTCTGGACAGGAGAAACGCGGCATTCCGTCTGGAATAAAGAGCCGCTACCGAACGCTCCGGGAGGTTACCGCGATCTTTCTCCCCTGCCCTATGGAAAAACCAGTCACGGAATCCTGTTCGTGAGCGCTCAGAAAGTATTTATGGAAGGACAGGTTGCCGAGATCCGTGCAGGTGCAGACAGCGAGCAGGTCCGCCATATCTTCCAGAATAAGCTTAGCCACGACCTGGTGCTTTTCCCGAAGAGCTTTCCCCGAACAACACCGCATTATCCCAGGCTGAATCAGAACGGAGAGCTCATTTTCCTGCGAAAAGAGAAGCGCCGCGACCTGATCTATTTCCACGAAGGTGTTAATGAAAGCTTAACCTATTAGGCTATCTGTTAAAACATTAACCAGCGGCAACCATCGTACAGCAAAAAACGTTAATATTACGTTAAACGACACTGCTTATGAAACAATTCACTACCCTCTCGGGTGCATTCCTTGCTTTATGGTGCTGCATCCTGTTCCAATCAACTTCTTTTTCCCAGTGCCCCGGCCAGAGTCTTGTGGAGATCAACATCACGCAGGACAATTACCCCGGTGAAACCACCTGGGACCTTGTTGCCGGCGGAAATACCGTTGCAACCGGAACAACCAATGACGCTTCGGTATGTGTGCCGACAGGATCTTGTATCGTGTTCACCATTCACGACACTTACGGCGATGGAATCTGCTGTGAATACAGTATTGACGGAAGCTACGAAGTGAAGCTAGACGGCGTGGTCGTAGGATCAGGAGGTGATTTTAATTATTCCGAATCCGTTATCGTAGGCTGCGGACCTGGAACTTATTGCCAGAATCCGCTTCCATTGACGGCCAATCCGATAACAGCTCCCCAGAACAATACTTATTACACCTTCGACTGTACACAAACCGGTATGTACGAAATAACAACCTGCGGCCTGTCGACGTGCGACACAAAAATCTGGGTATACGGAAGCTGCAATTCTCAGTCGACAGCACAAACGAACGTAGGAACTTTATTTTATGACGATGACGAAGGCGGCTGCGGAACACAGGCAGAAGTTCACGGTTATTTCGAACAGGGACATTCTTATATTATCCGCATAGGACTGGACGCTGCGTCTAGCTGCGCTTCTTCCACCATTGATTTTGAGGTCAATTACCTTGGACCAGTAAGCGGATGTATGGACGAAGGTGCCTGCAACTTCAATCCGCTGGCAACACTTCCCGGACAATGTTATTATTCCCCGGATCCAAACTGTCCGCTTGGGCCTGACCTCCTTATAGATCAGCAGGCCATTGTAAACTCACTTGCTCTTGGCGATGAGCCGGCAACAAACTGTATGGTTGTCGAAGGCTGTCTGAACGGCTACGGAACGCGTAAAGTGCTTCGTTTCGATACGCATATTAAGAACATCGGAACAAGTGATTATTATGTTGGAAATCCGGCTAATAACCCGACACAGTTCACTTTCGGCAACTGCCACGGTCACGCTCATTACGAGGGCTACGCGAAATACGTTCTCTACAAAACCGACGGAACCATGCTGCCTATAGGTCAGAAAAACGGTTTCTGCGTGATGGACCTTGAATGCAACGGCGGCGGATCTTACCAGTACGGCTGTTCAAACATGGGGATCTCTGCAGGTTGCGGAGATATTTACCACAGCGGACTTGACTGTCAGTGGATCGACGTTACAACTGTGGATACCGGCGAATATGTACTTGCAGTGAAAGTAAACTGGGATCACTCTCCCGATGCACTTGGTCATTACGAAATGGGCTATGCTAATAATACCGCGCAGGTTTGTATCAAGCTGACGAAAAACCAGGCAGGTGTTTTAGGATTCCAGATCCTTCCGAACTGCCAACCGCTTCTTGACTGCGAGGGAACACCTTATGGTTCGGCTGAACCGGATTGCGAGGGCAATTGCAACGGAGGATCCGTGAGAGGAGATTTGAATACTGACAGCCTGGTCACGGCCAGCGATGCGAATCTTTACATTAACGGAATACTGGACGGCGGCGTCACCGTTTCGCCCTGCCGGGATATTTCCGGTGACGGGATGATCAGCGTCTGGGATGCCGGACTTGCTTCGAACTGCTTCTGGAACGGGCCGAATAACAATAACTGCCAGTTCCCTAATTCCGTTACGAATCCGAACCAGACAGCAACGATCGGTTACACGACCATTAATTCAGCAGACGGCTACATCGACGTTTACATGAAAAATCCTGACGCTCGGATCACCGGTTACGAGTTCACCGTTTCCGGAATCCAGATCGGTGACGTGGAAAGTCTTGTTGATGCGAGCATCTACCCGATGACACCACGCTTCGAAGTTGGCGGAACAAAAGTGATCGGGCTTTCTCTCGTTGACAGTACGATTCCGAAAAACAGCATTCCTGCGCCGCTTGCGCGAATTTACTACAGTCAGATAACGGATCCTTCAGCGATCTGCGTTTCAGGGGTCGTTCATGTATTGAATACCTTGTACGAGCCGGTGAATGTGTTGATCGAAGCGCCATGCCTCAGCATTCTCGGAGTTTCCGAAAACAGCGAAGGTGCATTCAGCCTCTTCCCTAACCCTGCGGTTAACCAGGTTTCCGTAGAGCTGAAACAAGCGCTGGCTTCGAAAGCAGATATTCGCATCCTAGATGCCAATGGCCGCGAGGTGGCGATCGTGAAAGCAGAACAGGGTCAGCAGCTGATCGAAATTCCTTTGAAAGGACTTGCTTCAGGCTGGTACCAGGTGAAAATTGGATCACAGACAAGATCCTTCATTAAGCAATAACATTTTTCATAGCAAACAAGGAAAGCCGCTCCGGAATGGGGCGGCTTTTCTTATGGGATGCTTTGAGGTAAATGATTAGAAAATAGGGGGAGTATAAACGGAAACTATTCCATTCGCAGCCGGATCTTTCGGTCGACACCCCAAATCTGAAATAAAACGATTCAGCGCAACCGATTTCAATTTCTTTATTGTAATTTTGCGCCCCGTAGTTACATTTTTTTATCATGTCCAATAGTACCAAATATGTTTTTGTAACCGGGGGGGTTACCTCGTCGTTAGGTAAGGGAATTATTTCCGCTTCACTTGCGAAATTATTACAGGCCCGGGGTTACTCCACAACCATTCAGAAACTGGATCCCTATATCAACATAGATCCCGGAACATTAAACCCTTACGAGCACGGAGAGTGTTTCGTAACTGACGACGGAGCAGAAACCGACCTTGATCTTGGACACTATGAGCGCTTTCTGAACGTTCCTACTTCACAAGCCAATAATGTAACTACCGGAAGAATCTATCAATCCGTTATTGAGAAAGAGCGCAGAGGTGAATTCCTCGGAAAGACCGTACAGGTTATTCCTCATATCACAGACGAGATCAAAGAGCGCATCCAGATCCTCGGAAAAAAAGGGACCTTCGATATCGTTATTACCGAAATCGGCGGAACTGTAGGAGATATTGAGTCGTTACCTTACGTTGAGGCAGTTCGCCAGATGATGTGGGAATACGAGAACGATTGCATCGTTGTTCACCTGACACTCGTTCCTTACCTGGCCGCAGCCGGAGAATTGAAAACAAAGCCTACACAGCATTCCGTTAAACAATTGCTGGAGCTTGGAGTTCAGCCGGATATCCTGTGCTGCCGTACGGAACACGAGCTGGACCTTACGCTTCGCAAGAAAATTGCCAAGTTCTGTAATGTAAGCATCAGTGCGGTTATCGAATCACGCGATGCCGAGTCTATTTACGACGTTCCCTTGCTGATGCAGGCCGAAGAGCTCGATAAAGTCGTACTCGAAAAGCTGGGAATGGATCGCGGAAATACTCCCGACCTTACCAAATGGAAATCATTCCTTACCCGTTTAAAAGAACCGAAGCAAGAGCTCACAATCGGCCTTGTTGGAAAATACGTTGAGCTGAAAGACGCTTACAAATCGATTTCCGAAGCATTCATTCACGCAGGTGTGGCTAATGAAAGCCGTGTCCTGGTGAAATGGATCCATTCCGAATCGCTTACCAAAGAAAACATCCGTACCGAGCTGGAAGGACTAAACGGGATTCTTGTTGCCCCGGGATTTGGTTCCCGCGGTATTTCAGGAAAGATCGAAGCCGTTCGCTATGCA
>Ga0247810_10000938_pt1 | contig 21730 bp, 18 predicted proteins | sample UWRJL119311C1_FD_179918 | JGI IMG/M metagenome (GOLD analysis project Ga0247810, IMG submission 179918) | Plant litter microbial communities from Arlington Agricultural Research Station in Wisconsin, United States - UWRJ-L119-311C-1 | ecosystem: Environmental > Terrestrial > Plant litter >... | reverse complement strand
AAGGCAAATTATACTACATTTTCGGGAACTCCCGAGAGTACCACTGCCAGACCAATATCTCAAATTATAACAGTAAAGGAAGCCTTTTCAAAAGAATTGCCTGCTTATTCATTTACTGTGATTCGTATTAAAACTAAATAATTTTTCGACTATTTAAAGTTATATTTTTTGAAAGTTGAAAACCATAAACAGAATAGATAATGAAAAAAACACATTTTAGTCTTGTATTATTTTTAATGATTTTTAATTTTTTACAAGCCCAGAATACTCCAAAAGGAACTCCGCCCGTTATTGCCGACAAAGATTTAACAGCTTATTTGTTTGTGTACTTTACAGGAAATTCGGTTGAGGAAGAAGCAGTGCGATACGCCATAAGTGCCGATGGTTATCATTATTATCATTTAAATAATAATAAACCGGTGATCGACAGTAAAGCGATAAGTTCAACCGGAGGCGTTCGCGATCCGCATATTTTGCGTGGCGATGATGGCAAAACATTTTATATGGTTCTGACCGATATGACTTCATCAAAAGGCTGGGACAGTAACCGCGCCATGATTTTACTAAAAAGTACCGATTTGGTAAAATGGGAAAGCAATGTTGTAAATATTCAAACAACTTTTCCTGGAAATGAAAACCTGAAACGTGTTTGGGCACCTCAAACTATTTATGATGCTAAAGCAGGAAAGTATTTAATTTACTTCAGTCTGCAATACGCCGGAGGTCCTGACAAAATTTATTACGCTTATGCGAATAAGGATTTCACTGCTCTGGAAAGCGCTCCAAAATTATTATTTGTACCAAAATCAGAGCGAGCTTCTATCGATGGCGATATTATAGAAAAAGACGGCGTATATCATCTTTTCTATAAAACCGAAGGCGGAAAAGCGGGAATAAAAGTAGCTACAACAACAGATTTAACTTCAGGAAAATGGACAGAAAACGACAATTATCTGCAACAAACCAATGATGGAGTTGAAGGTTCAAGCGTTTTTAAACTCAACAATTCTGATGATTATATCCTAATGTACGATGTGTATACGAAAGGAAAATATCAGTTTACCAAAACCAAAGATCTGGAGAACTTTACAGTAATTGACAATGATATTTCGATGGATTTTAATCCGCGTCATGGAACCATTTTACCAATTACACGTTCTGAGTTGAAAAGGCTTGTGGCCAAATGGGGAATGCCGGAGAAATTTCCAAAAATAAATAATAATCCGGTTCTCGAAGGGTATTATGCTGATCCTGAAATTTTATATTCAAACAAAACCAAGAAATATTATATCTACCCAACCAGCGATGGATTTGATGGCTGGTCAGGAAATTATTTTAAAACCTTTTCATCAGATAATTTAACCGACTGGAAAGACGAAGGAATTATTGTAGATCTTAGAAAAGATGTAAGCTGGGCCAACAGAAATGCCTGGGCGCCTTGTATTGTAGAGAAAAAGATCAAAGGAAAATACAAGTATTTCTATTATTTTACAGCGGCTCAAAAAGTAGGTGTAGCTTCATCAGACAATCCTACAGGACCTTTTACAGACAGCGGAAAAGCTTTGGTAAGCACAAGGCCGGAAGGTATAAAAGGCGGTCAGGAAATCGATCCGGATGTTTTTACAGATCCTAAAAACGGTAAAAGTTATTTGTACTGGGGTAATGGATATATGGCTGTAGCCGAATTGAATGCCGATATGATTTCGCTTAAAGAAGGAACTACAAAAGTTATTAAAGTAGATCACACTTATCGTGAGGGAACCTATGTTATTTACAGAAACGGACAATATTATTTCTTGTGGAGCGAAGACGATACCAGAAGCCCAAATTATAAAGTAAGATACGGAGTTTCGAAATCGCCTTTAGGACCAATAGAAATTCCTAAAGACAATATTGTCATACAAGGAAATTCTGGAGAAGGAATTTATGCGACAGGACATAATTCGGTTTTGCAGATTCCAAATAAAGACGAATGGTACATTGTTTATCACAGATTTTCATATCCAACAGGAATAAAAATGGGAGACGCCGGCGGTTTTCACCGTGAAGTTTGTATCGATAAACTGGAGTTTAATCAGGATGGGACTATTAAACAAGTAACACCAACTCATTTGGGTATAAAAGCAATTAAATAATTTTATATATTAATTTTGGTCAGTAAGGGCTATTTCTTTTGATAGAAATAGTCCTTATTTTTTTTATATTCATCTAAAAAACAGATATAATACGAAAACGACGTGATCAATTAAATTCTCACGTTTAAGCATCGAATAAGAAGTAAAAATTTACATTTTAGATTTAATTACAACTTTTAGTTATATTCTATAAGAGGGTTTGTAAGAAAAAAAAACGAGATAATGCGTAATATTGCGGAGGTGAGGAATTGATTTAAAATAATTATGATCAGATAATTTTTTTAACCTTTTTCAATTCTTCACGACAGTGAATTTATGTTTTTTTTAATCCCCCAAATTATTATGTTCATTACCCTTACTCATGATCAAGTTCAATTTCAATATGGATCAAATCAATGGCAATACAGCTATAATGAGATTGTAGAACTTGGTTTACTCAAAAAAAAGAAGTCTTTTCTTCTTGAAAATTGTGCTTTTATAGCAGTAACAGCTTTGGCGTATTACTGTATGGTTTTCTCCAATTTATCTGAGTTGTATTATATAGGACCTACCTTAATACTCTATACGATTCTAATTATTTTGAGATTTCATAACGACATCGAATTTGAATATTATGTCATTGTGAGAGACATTTACAAAAAAGAAACCAAGGTAAAAATCAACGGTGTAGATCGTCCTGTAATAGGAAAACAGATTGATCATTTTTTAAATCTCAATTTCAACCGATTATTACAGAAAACAAAAAAACAACCTATAAAATAAGCCATGTTATTAGGAATTTCCCTTTACGATTTAGTTATGATAGCAGTGGCTATTTTATATGGTTTTTTTATTACAACTAAAAAAAAATGAACACATACTACTACAGTAACCCTACTATTGAGGTAGTATGATATTAAACATTAAATAGTATAGCTGTAATACTAAAAGTTTAGTACCGGTCAGTTTTAGCTATGCAAAATCCCCCAATGAAATTATGACCTCTTCAATAAAAAATAAAATTAAAAGCATTCGAGAATTAAAAAATTATACGCAGGAATATATGGCAGATCAACTAGGAGTTACACAGGCAGGTTATAGTAAAATTGAAAAAGGAAAGACCATTCTTTCTTATGTAAAATTGGTCGAAATTGCCCGTATTCTCGAAGTTAGTGTAGAAGATGTTATTAGTTTTGACAGTCAGAGATATTTTAATAATGTCAATAAAGTCAGAGGAAACAATAACGGAAGTATTCAGATTAACTCAGATAATAGTGCCACTCTTAAGGTGCTGTATGAAGATAAAATAAAACTTTTAGAGAAATTATTACTCAAAACCGAAGAAGAATTATGTCGCTACAAAGACAGATTCGGACAAATTTGAAGTATCAATTATTACGATTTAATTATCGCTTACCAAAGGGTGTATGAAATTTTTCAGGCACCCTTTTTATTTTGGCACCACTAAAAAAATCACTAAAAGTGGGTATTGTGTATTCTGTAAAAGGGGTATAATTTGGTTCGAATATTTTTTTAAGAAATGAAATCAAAAATAAGCCTAATTGTCCTCATACTATTATTCTGTAGCTGCACTAACAATACTCTTTCAGGTTATGTATATGATTATGATACCGAAAAGCCCATTAAAAATGTACAAATAGACAGCAACGGAAATAAAACCGAAACAGATAGCACAGGATATTTTATCTTAAAAGTAAAACCAAATAAAATCTGTAAAATAGTTTTAAGAAAGGAAGGTTATGCTTCAAAAAAAGTCGAACGAAAACCGGATTCCCTTGGCTTATTTTCAAAAAGTAATATAAGTAATATCAGGATTTATTTGTTTGACAAGAATAGCGATTTTACTGAGTAAAAGACATCGTTACAAAACTTAAAAAAGTTTAAGCGTAAAAAAACGGGGTCGCATAACCCCGTTTTTTCTATCATTATAAAAATCTATTATACTGTTTGATCATCTGTAGTTGCGTCAGCTGCATTTGTTTTTACTGATGCAATTCCGTTATCTCTCGCACTTGTACTTTCGTACATTTCGCTCGATCCAATGATTTGACCATTGCTGGCTTTTAAATTAAAATACGGTTTACCGCTTTTAGATTCCAGTTTATCAAATTTAGAATCATCCTTAGAATTTGTTTTCACAGATTCAATTCCGTTTAGGCAAGCAGCTTTTGAAGAATAACCTTCACTACTCAAAATAGTCTGGCCGTTACCTGCTTTTAAATTAAATTGGAATTCACCATTGGTTCTTTTAGTAATCACAAATTTTCCCATGTAGTTTTATTTAAATTAAATATTATTTATTTTGCTACAGATAAAAATACAAAACTTGATCATATAAATCATACAAATACAAAAAATAATTGATTCTATGGGAGTTACAAAATGGTAAGTTATGGTTTAATTAATTCCCCATTCTAAAATCGGTCACACTTTTTTGATCTAAGCTAATCTCCTCAAAAATACTTTGTGTTCCTTTGTCAACAGGACATTGCGTACTAATTCCCATCCAGATTGTTTTAGGATAATTGTTTTTGTACAAACGAACCATTTGCCAGTTTTTTTTATCCAAAGAATAATAACTGGCCACTGTTTTGGTATCTGATGATATTTTCATGTAAATCGTTGGAGCCTTCACAACATCATGATTATTATCGTCAGAAGTTCCAATCGTGCGTACCGTTACCACACGATGATTGCCGCGTTCGTCCTGCTCAAAACAAAATTTTTGATAGAAATTATCATGCACATAAATATATAAAACACCCGCATTGTACAATCCTTTCTCTGTAAATTCGGGCGTTACTTTAGCGATTAAAGTAAAAGGTTTGGTATTATCGACTTTTGATAATAAAACAGGAGCGGTGTTGTTGGATAATTCACCATTTGGATCCGAAAAATAATCTTTCTTTTCGCCTGCGCGGAAAATTACTTTGCCATTCGCATCGGCTTTCGCCAAAGTATCAGCGCCATTAATAGATTTAGTAAAATGAATATTTGCAAGTTTAATATCGCAGGGACTTCCGTTTACAAAGGCAGAATCCGTTTTTTGGTTGTTTTTTGAAGTTACTTCTGATACTTCTTTTTGGTTATTGTTTCCGCAGGCCGATAGTAAAGTTATACCGGATAAAATGCAGAAAACATAAAATTTTGATTTCATAAAGTGCTTTTTTTAAATAGAAAAATTATATTTTAGTTTATCAAAAATACCACCGCTTTGCAGAAGCTGCAATACGTAAAATTAACCATTTTTAATCCTGTTTATGTCAAATGTATCCGTCGAGAATCAATTATCAGCCACTTTATTAGAACAAACATTTTCGATAGAAGAATGCAATGATATAGAAACCTTCAAAAAATTAGTAGCAGGTTATGTAAGCCTCGATCAGTGTGTGGCTGTTTTATCAGATTTTCAAGCCGATTGCAGTTATATTTACGCCGGTAATTTCGGAAAAGTATTTGGTTTACCGGCAGAAAACTCTGTGATCGATTCTGCCTTCGAAGAATGTATCTTCACCAAAATTCATCCAGACGATTTAATCGAGCGCCATATCTTAGAACTCAATTATTTTCAATATCTAAAAACACTGCCTTATCAGGACAGTCATAAATACAGTACTTCAAGCCGCATTCGTACTCAAAATACGCTGGAAAATTGCGCTTATATCAACCACAGAACAATTTACCTAAAAAGCTTTAGCAATGGAAGCGTCTGGCTGGCATTGTGTCTTTACGCACCATCAGCAGATATTCAGCCCCGTTTAGGAATCGACGGTAAAATAGTCAATATTGAAACGGGTGAAGTTATTTCGATCGAAAAATACAAACATTACCAACAAACCCTGCTCTCTAAAAGAGAACTCGAAATCCTGACACTGGTAGCAAAAGGAAGCAACAGCGCACAAATTGCAACGCAACTCAATATTTCGGTTTATACCGTACGCCGCCACAGACAAAATATCATCGAAAAAATGAAAGTCGCCAATACAACCGAAGCGGTAAAAACAGCGATGGTCATGGGAATCATATCGATTTAAATGTAATGGTTAAAAATATTTTTATTGAGTTAATACTTTAAGATGTTTAGATCTTCGGCAAAAAAATAATTAGCTATTTTTGTTACGCACGATTTAGTAGTATGAAAGAAATAAACGAGATTCTAAAAGCACATTCCCAGGCAAAAGCCGCCGGAAAAAAGACAGCACTTGCCACCGTGGTAAAGGTCGAGGGTTCTTCGTACCGTCAGCCCGGAGCACGTATGCTCGTTAGCGAGGATGGTTTGCTTACAGGCGCCATTAGCGGAGGCTGTTTAGAAGGTGATGCATTGCGAAAAGCGCTTCTTTCCATCCATCAGCAACAAAATAAATTGATTACTTACAATACAAGTAATGAAGAGGATAGCGAATTAGGTTTGCAATTAGGATGCAACGGAATTGTTCATATTCTTTTTGAATATATTAATTATGAAGTCGATAATAATCCGATACAGCTTTTGCAGCAGTTAGAACTGGAACGAAAAGATGCTGTCGTAGCAACCGTTTTTTCATTAAAAAGACAAGCAATTCAGCAAGGAACAGTACTGTTTTACAGAGAAAATCAAAAACCAATTTACAGCAGTAATAGGACACTTAATATTCTGCAAGATGCAAAAGAGGCATTGGATACCAAAACAACATTAATAAAAAAACTTCACGATGATCAGGAGAATGAGGTTTTGGCAGATTATATAAACCCTCCCGTTTCTCTGGTAATTGTTGGAGCAGGAAATGATGTTCAGCCATTGGTAAAAATGACTTCTTTATTAGGTTGGGAAATTACCATTGGCGAAGGCCGCGCCACTCATGCCACAAAAAAAAGGTTTCCCGAAGCCAAACAGATTCTCGTTGTAAAACCGGAACAATTACTGGAAAATATTATTATCGACGAACAGACTTATTTTGTCCTGATCACGCACAATTATAAATATGATTTGGCTGTTTTAAAACTTCTCATAAAAACCAATTGTAATTACATTGGAATTTTGGGTCCAAAAACAAAACTCAATCGTATGCTCGATGATTTGAATAATGAAGGCATACAATTGACGGATGAAAAATTAAACACCATTTATGGCCCAATAGGACTTGATTTGGGAGCAGAAACATCAGAAGAAATTGCCTTATCGATCGTGGCAGAAATAAAAGCGGTGATGAGCGGTAAACAAGGTACTTCATTAAAATATAAAACAGAAAAAATACATACTGCAACCCATACATCTTGTTTAATATGAAAGAGATAACAGGAATTGTTGTTTTAGCAGCAGGAAGTTCATCAAGATTGGGACAGCCTAAACAATTGCTTTTGTATAAAAATACTTCTCTTTTAAAAAATACAATTTCCCAAGCTTCTCGGGTACCAAATACTACAATTATAGTCGTTACCGGATCGAATCACGAACTAATCGAAAAAGAAATTACTGATCCCGAAATAAAAACAATTTTCAATCCTGATTGGGAGTTAGGAATGTCATCTTCTATAGCAACAGGTTTAAACGAATTATTACGGTTAAATCCTGATATCCAAAAATGCATTTTTACTGTTTGCGATCAGCCCTTTATTACCACTATCGTCTTTGAGAACTTGATAAAAGAATATCAAAAAAAAGTAAAAGGAATTGCCGCCTCTGAATACGCAGCAACCTTAGGAACCCCGGTACTCTTCCATAAAGAATATTTCACCGAGTTGCTACAACTAAAAGGTCAGGAAGGCGCAAAAAAAATCATCAATAGATTTTTAGAAGATACCATTGCAGTTCCTTTCGAAAAAGGAAATATAGATATCGATACTATTGAGGATTATAATGAGCTTATTTCTTAAAGAGGTTCAAAGGAACAAAGGAACAAAGGTTCAGAGACAAAGTGATAAGGTAATTTAAATATAGATTTTAATTATTCGATCCTTTAAATTGAGACTTTAAAAAAGAAACTTTGTGACTTCGCGCCTTTGCGAGAAATTATTAAGTATTAAAAAATCTTAATGTCTTCGCGCCTTTGTGGCCAAAAAAACATGTCGCTCCGCTGGAGCTTTTTCCAATTGCCGAATTTATTAGCTATAAATATATCGCTTCTCCGAAGCTTCTTTAAAAAAAAAGGAAACTTAGCAGCTTAACAAGAAATCATAAGCATTTAAAAATAAAAAACTTTGCGACTTCGCGCCTTTGCGAGAAATTATTAAGTATTAAAAATATTAGTGCATTCGAGCCTTTGTGGCAAAAAAAACATATCGCTCCGCTGGAGCTTTTTCCAATTGCCGAATTTATTAGCTATAAATATATCGCTTCTCCGAAGCTTAAAAAAAAAAGAAACTTAGCAGCTTAACAAGAAATCATAAGCATTAAAAAATAAAAAACTTTGCGCCTTAGTGCCTTCGTGGCAAAAAAAAAACTAAAGCTCTCTTACCAAAGCACAAACCCTCTCAATAGTCACTAAAATTTCTCCTTCAGTAGTAAATTTCCCTAAACTAAAACGAATCGAACTCAAAGCATTTTCATCAGATAAACCCAAAGCCTTCAATACATGCGAAGGTTCGGATGTAACAGCAGTGCAGGACGAACCATTCGAAATCGAAATATTTTGCAAAGCCAGAATCAGACTTTCAGAATTCACCCCCAGAAAGCAAATATTCGACGTATTGTATATTCGGTTTTTTGTATTTCCGTTTACAAACGATCCTTCAATTTGTAGTAAAGATTTTTCAAGACGATCTCTAAGCTTTTGTATTCTTTCCTGATCTGTTTTCATTTCGGCTTCGGCAATTTCAGAGGCTTTTCCTATACCAATAATTCCGGGAACATTTAGTGTTCCGCTGCGCAATTTGCGTTGCTGTCCGCCGCCGTGTATTTGTGGAGTTAATTTTAATTTCGCTTTCGCGGAAAGATACAAAGCACCTACACCTTTTGGTCCGTAAAATTTATGTGCCGAAAGAGCCAAAAGATCAATCCCCGATTTTTGCACATCAATAGCCATTTTTCCAACAGCCTGAGTAGCATCACACATAAAAAGAGCATTTTTCGAATGAACTATTGCTGATATTCTATCAATATCCTGAATCACACCAATTTCATTATTCACCATCATCACAATGACCATTAAGGTTTGATCAGTAATAGAGTCATCTAAAAGCTGAAGATCTAAAATACCATCAGAATCCACGGGTAAATAAGAAATCTCAAAACCAATACTTTCCATAAATTGGCAAGTATCCAGAACAGCTTTATGCTCTGTACGAACCGTCACAATATGTTTTTTATTTTGATTTGCGAGTCCTTTTATAGCCAGGTTGATTGATTCTGTTGCGCCCGACGTAAAAATGATTTCTTCCGGAGTTGCCCCAATCAGGTTTGCAACTTGCCACGAAGCATTTTCGACAGCTTCATTTACGGTTAATCCTGCTAAATGACCGCTACTGGCATTTGCATACGAATGGGTAAAATAAGGAAGCATGGCATTAAATACACGTTCATCAAGTTGGGTAGTAGCGTTATTATCGAGGTAAATGGTTTGCTGTAGGGACATTTTTTAATTCTTAATAAAGTAAAAATACAATTTAGTAATTTAAATCTAATTTTTTTAATGATTCTAAATTGTATTTAAAATGGTGTTTATGTGAATTTTGTAATTTTTTGTCGCATAGGATTCTTAAATTTGTTAGGAGTAACATTAGATTTTACTAATTTAAAAACAGTATGCATGGCTGCCAAAAGAACAATTAAAAACAAAGCAGTAGAAGAAGAATCGAGTTCTTCACGTCGCGATTTTATAAAAAAATCCGGATTATTTACTGCACTTGCTTTGACACCGCCTTCATTGGTGATGGCTTCTGATAATAAATGGGATGAAAAAATCGCAGAATATTTAGAGACTGTTCCGTTATCGCTTGAAGTAAACGGGGTAAAGCACAATCTAAATGTAGAGCCCAGAACCACGCTGCTTGATTTATTACGAGAACAATTGTTACTTACCGGAACCAAAAAAGGCTGCGATCATGGGCAATGCGGCGCTTGTACCGTTCATGTAAATGGCACCAGAATACTATCTTGCCTGTCATTGGCATCCATGCAGCAAAACGCTCAGGTAACCACTATCGAAGGACTTTCGAAAGGGAAAAAACTACATCCCATGCAGGAAGCTTTCATTAAAAATGATGGTTTTCAATGTGGCTATTGTACCCCCGGACAAATTATGTCAGGTATAGCCTGTATCAAAGAAGGTCATGCCAATAGCAGAGAGGAAATTAGGGAATATATGAGCGGAAATATTTGCAGATGCGGCGCTTACCATAATATTGTCGATGCCATTACAGAAGTTAAGGAGGGAAGCTAGTATGAAAAACTTTCAGATTATAAGAGCATTATCATCAAAATCAGCAGTAACTACTATTGCCAAAGAAAACTCAGCCATGTTTATTGCCGGAGGAACCAATCTGGTCGATTTGATGAAGAAAAATGTTGTCGCTCCTGATAAACTTATAGATATTAACGGAGTAGATTTAAAAAAGATAGAATTCCTGACAGGAAAAGTTTCAATTGGCGCAATGGCCAAAAACAGTCAGGTTGCCGAAGATAAAACAATACAGGAAAAATATCCTTTACTGGCATTGGCACTAGCTGCCGGTGCATCTCAACAAATTAGGCATATGGCAAGTGTAGGAGGAAATATGTTACAGCGTACACGTTGTTCTTATTTTTATAATACCGATATGCCTTGCAATAAACGTACTCCTAAAAGTGGCTGCGGAGCCATTGGCGGATCTAATAGAATGCATGCCATTTTTGGTGCTTCGGATAGTTGTATTGCCGTGCATCCCAGTGATATGTGTGTGGCACTTGCAGCTTTAGACGCTTCCGTTTTTGTTGAAGGTCCTAAAGGAAAAAGAGAAATTAAATTTACTGATTTTCATAGGCTTCCAGGCAATATGCCTGAAAAAGACAATACACTTGAAAATAAAGAAATCATTACTTCAATCGAGATTCCTAATAATAATTTTTCGAAGAACAGTCATTATTTAAAAGTTCGCGACAGAACCAGTTATGCTTTTGCACTAATATCTGTTGCAGTAGGCTTAGATATTCAAAATAATACGATTAAAGATGCAAGGCTTGCAATGGGCGGCGTGGCACATAAGCCATGGCGACTCACAGAAGCAGAAGAATTTTTGAAAGGAAAAACAGTTTCTGAAACCACATTCAGGCAAGCAGCTGATTTGGCCATGCATGGCGCAAGAGGTTACGGTGATAATGATTTTAAATTAACACTGGGACCAAATGCCATTACTGAAGCATTAACGATAGCAGCATCTAAATAATTTGAATTATGAGCAAGACAAGTAATATAAACAGAGTTGACGGATTTGCTAAAGTAACAGGTTCAGCCACATATTCAGCCGAGTATAAAACTCCGGGCGTTGCTTATGCATGCCTCGTAGGAAGTACGATTGCCAAAGGAAGAATTAAAACTATTGACACTAAAAAAGCCGAATGGGCGCCGGGAGTTTTAGCTGTTATTACACATCTTAATGTAGATAAACCAGTTGGATACGAACAACCCAAAAAACGCGATAACTTAGGTCAGCCACTTCAGATTTTTAAGGATGATTCGGTTCGTTATTATGATCAGCCCATTGCTTTGGTAATTGCAGATACTTTTGAGCGTATGCAATATGCTGCCAGTCTGGTCAAAGCAGATTATTTAAAAGAAGACCATTCAACAGAACTTGAAAAAGTAAAAGATAAAGGAAAAACTCCGGAACGTGCAAAAGATTATCATCGTGGCGTTGAGGACGGCTATAAAAATGCAGCAGTAATTCTTGAAGAAGAATATACTATACCAACCGAAGTGCATAACCCAATGGAACTGGCTAATATCATTGCCAAGTGGGACGGAAATAAACCTACACTTTTTACTAAAAGTCAGGGTGTAGAAGGAACCCGTAAAAGTGTGGGAGATGTGTTTGGGATTCCTGCCGCAGATGTTTCTGTAAATTCAGAATATCTGGGAGGTGCTTTTGGTATGGGATTACACACCTGGCCTTATGAAATTGCAGCCCTTATTGGCGCTAAAAAAATAAATCGCCCTGTAAAGCTGGTATTGCATAGGGAACAAATGTTTACCAATGTTGGGTTTCGACCTTATACGATTCAGAAAATGGGTCTTGGTGCCACCAAAGAAGGGAAACTAACAGGATTAACGCATGAAGCCATCGCCATGACGTCGAGTTATGAAGATTTTATGGAAGGTACCGTAAACATGTCCCGATTTATTTATGATTGTGCCAATGTTTCAACGCGCTATCGTATTGTTCCTCTTGACACCTGTACACCAATCTGGATGCGTGGTCCGGGAGAAGCAACAGGTTCTTTTGCTTTAGAAAGTGCTATGGACGAATTGGCTCATAAATTAGATATGGATCCAATTGAGTTTCGTAAACTGAATTATGCCGAAAAAGATCTCGAACAAAATAAACCATGGAGCAGTAAATATCTTCTGGAATGCTATGAAGGTGGTATGGAACGCATTGGCTGGAAAAACCGTAAAAACAAACCCGGATCTGTTCGTGAAGGCGAATGGCTTGTAGGTTACGGAATGGGAACAGGAACTTTTGGCTGTTATAGAAGTCCTACTTCTGTAAAAGCTAAATTTTTAACCAATGGTACTTTGGTTCTGCAATGTAGCGTAAACGATATGGGGCCAGGAACAGCCACTATGATGACCGCGATTGGTGCCGATGTAACCGGAATACCAAGTGAAAATGTGATTATCGAAATGGGAAAAAGCGGCCTTGCAAAAGGACCAACCCAGGGAGGTTCAGCAACCACTTCATCTGTAGGGTCAGCGGTTAACGATTCCTGCCAGTTATTAATAACAAAAGCCATTGAACTAGCGAGTAAATCAGATGTATTAAAAAATATACCAATTGCTGATCTGGCCTTTGTTAATGGTTCAGTAACTTCAAAAAAAGACAGTTCGAAAAGTGTTTCTTTAGTTGAGGTATTAAACGCAAATAAATTAGAAGAATTAGTAGTCGAAAATGAATCAAAAGCTTCAGAAGAAGCCAAAAAATACTCGATTTATTCTTTTTCTGTACATTTTGTAAAAGTATTGATAAATCCAAATCTTGGAAAAATCAGATTGGCACATGTGGTTTCCTGCGCTGATATTGGAACTGTAATCAACCAGAAAACTTCGGCAGGGCAAATGTATGGCGGAGCAGTTGGAGGAATCGGAATGGGATTGATGGAATCCCTGGAAATCGATCACAGATTTGGTCGCCCTATAAACAATAATTTTGCCGATTATCATGTTCCCGTAAATGCCGATATTGAAAAGCAGGAAGTATTTTTTGTCAATAAAAAAGATCCAATCAGTAACCCAATGGGAACAAAAGGACTTGGAGAAACAGCTCTGGTAGGAATGGCTCCGGCAATTGCCAATGCAGTTTTTAACGCAACAGGAAAACGGGTACGAGATTTACCTATTACGCTGGATAAAATTATAGAAACTGTAAAGGTTTAAAATAAAAAACGAGACATTGAATGTCTCGTTTTTTTTATCAATTTTCAAACGTAGCCCGTGGTTTCAACCACGGGAACGTAATTAAAAAACAATCCGTATCCAATCCTATGTTTCTGTGGTTGAAACCACAGGCTATGTTATTTGAGATTTCAAGATTTTCAACCAAGTCCGAGCGGGATGAAATATTTATAGATAATATTCATAATATGTAACAGAGCCCTGTAGGGGTGAAATATATGTCGCTCCGCTGGAGCTTCGTTTTTAAATTGTACATTTTGGTTCTATAAATATATCGCTCCTCTGGAGCTTTTTATGTATCTATTTCAAACATAGCCCGTGGTTTCAACCACGGGAACGTAATTAAAAAACAATCCTTATTCAATCATATGTTCCTGTGGTTGAAACCACAGGCTATATTATTTGAGATTTCAAGATTTTCGACCAAGTCCCGGCGGGACGAAATATTTATAGATAATATTTATGATATGCAAAAAAGCCCCGTAGTGGTGAAATATATGTCGCTCCTCTGGAGTTTTTTTGTATCTATTTCAAACATAGCCCGTGGTTTTAACCACGGGGACATGGGATTGGATACAGATTACTTTTTGATTGCGTCCCCGTGGTTGAAACCACGGGCTATGTTTATGTAGCACTGAAAATTAGCTATAAAAAAAGGGAGACATTAAAAATGTATCCCTTTTGATATCAAAAAATAATTTGATTATTTAACCGTAATAGGTAATTCAACAGTTGTTTTGTCCCACCCAATTACCAGATTTGCTACAGAATCTTTACTTGTAAAAGCAATTGATAAAGCTTCGATTACTTCAGATACTGGTTTTACAGGAACCGAAACTCTCACAACATCTTTACTTTCGTCGTAAGCATAACCACCCCATAAATCAAGCTCTTTATTGATGATGATCGTCCATTTGTCTTTTTCAGGAATTGCAAATAAACTATAAGTACCCGCTGCAACTTTTTTACCACCAATTGTTACCGCTTTGTAGAATTTGATTTCTGTATTTTCGTTTGCACCAACTCTCCAAACTTCACCAAATTTTACAATATCACCAAAAATTGTACGTCCTTTTGCAGAAGGTCTTGCGTAAGTAACTTTTACAACAGGATTTGGATTATCAGTTTTTTTGAATTTAACTGCCTTGTTTGGGAAATAAGAAATATCAACCGGACTTGCATCAAGCGGAGCAAATTTTACTACTTCCTGAGCTTGAACTGTAAAGGCAGCAAACAAAGTAACTACCATTAAACTTAATTTTTTCATAGAATTACAATTTTTAGAATAACTACAAAGTAAGTTAATAATGAATAAAAATCATATCATTACAGTTTGTTTTTTGTTAATGAATTGATAATAGTGCTTAATTTATATTATTCTGTTTTCTTTTTGGCGTACCAGTTCTGCATGATATAAAAAGCTTTCTTCTTTTCACCGTCATTCGAAATTAAACCTTTACGATTGTAACCGTCCTGAATTCCCGGAAGCAATCTTTTTGGAGATCTGAAATCTACCAGAATCCACGGACTTAAACCGCTAAGATGAGGTATTTTTTCGATCATTTTCAGGTTCTGAATGTATAAGTATTCCTGATATTCCTCTGTCCAGCGCTCGTTTTTTTCTCCGTGAAAGCCAGCTTTGGCATCTCCTCCAAATTCAGAAACAATTACTGGTTTGTTGTATGGTGTGTCCCAAAACGTTTTCTCAGCGTTTTCTAAATTTCCGCCATACCAACCTAAGTATTGGTTGAAAGCAATAATATCAAGCGATTTACCAATTTCATCATCGATCATTCCAATTCCTTTTACATTATGAGTCAATAATGCCGCGCTGATTAATCTTGTATTGTCCAGTGATTTTGTATGTACCACCAAATTTTTCAGAAACGTATTTCTTGCATCAGAAATTGGCGTTTCATTCGCCATCGACCAAATAATTATACTCGCTCTGTTTTTATCTCTTGTAATAGCCGCTGTCAATTGATCTTGGGCATTTTTATATGTTTTTTCGTTGGTAAATTCCACCGTCCAGTAAACCGGAATTTCTTCCCAAACCATTAATCCTAGTTTGTCGGCAAGTCTGATAATGTTTTCATTATGCGGATAATGTGCCAGACGAACATAGTTGCAGCCCAATTCCTGAGCCCAGTTCAATAAACGCAAAGCATCTTCTTCAGAATTCGCACGTCCGCCTTTTGCATTTTCTTCGTGAATGGAGATTCCGCGTAAAAAGATTTGTTTTCCGTTTAATAAAATTTTGTCTTCCTGAGTTTCAGTGGTTCTAAAACCAATATTGTCTTTTAGTTTTTGTCCGTTAAAATCAATTACCACATCATATAATTTTGGATTTTCAGGAGACCAGTAAGAGATTTTCTTAGCAGGAATTTCAAAATTTACAATTCCGTCAGCACCTACTTTTCCCTTATAGTTAATTTTCAATTCAGGAATCGAAATCGCCACTTGATTTTGCGCCGGATTGAAATTGTTGATTTTCACAAAACCTGAAATCAAAGCTGCATTTCCTTTTTTTAGCTGAATATTATAATCTTCAATAAACGATTCATTCTCTTCGATTAAAGTAACATCGCGCGTGATTCCGCCGTAATTCCACCAATCGGTATTCACAGTCGGCACATCTTCTTTATGTCGCGTATTATCAACTTTCACTACCAAATAATTGTCTTTTGGTTTTACAATCGAAGTTACTTCATAGTTAAAAGGCGTAAATCCACCTTCGTGAGTTCCAAGTTTTTTTCCGTTCAAATAAACATCGGCTTTATAATTAATCGCTCCAAAATAAACAAAAAGACGTTTTTTGTCCTTTAATTCATAATCGAATGATTTTTTGAACCAAACATTTCCTTCGTAATATTTAAGTTCGGGAACCTGCGAATTCCAATCTCCCGGAATAGTAATTTTTGCCGATTTATCAAAATCATATTCTACCAGTTCCTGCTTGTTTGCAGCGTGATAATTATTAAAAAAAGCGCCATTTGATGGTTTTGCCTGTTTATCATACTGATCGAGGTGAAAGCTGTAAAATCCCGTTTGATAAGGATCGATGATATAATTCCAAACTCCGTTTAAAGAAGTTGTGGTTCTGTTTGGAACATTCGAGATTAAATTTTGTGCCTGCCCGATAAAAGCAGTTGTTAATAGTAATAAGGTAATTAGTTTTTTCATTCTTATATTTATTTTTGATCATTTTATATTTTGGATAACTACTTATCTTTTCCGGATGAAGTAGTGAGTTCTTGTATGCTAAAATCCGAGAATCGCATTGTTTCGTCTTTCATATTTGCAATATCTTTCAAACTGCGATACATTCCCCATTTAGGTCTAATGAAAGAATTGTTAGCGCGAATCGTTTGAATATTTGAATTGCTGTACTTCATCAAAGTAGTTCCGTTACTTACTTTTTTTATAGTTATGGCATAAGTTCCTTTTAAGCCCACTTTAATAGTTTCTGTTGCTTCAACCCAGGTTCCTTCAAACAAAGACATATTTACCGTTTGGTATTTTATCATTTTTGAAGCTTCATCTCTAACATAAGTGAGTTCGAGTTGGTCAGAACCATTTGTCATTTTTCTTAAAGTTAAAGTAAACAAAGGATTGCCCGCATCGCCATCAACCGCTTTAATCTGATGAATATGCGTAAAATCCTTGGTAGGCTTAAATCCTTTAGGTATTTTAAAACGCCATTTGTATTGCACCGTTTCACCAGTTGTACCTTTTAAATTATCAGGAGAAGGTTCGAATGATTTTATTTCGACACGCTGCCTGTCTGTTTTACCTTTTACAGGTTCATTGTCCGGAGGCGTGTTGGTAACGTGTAGATTAAATTCAAAAACATATTTCTTCAAATCATCATCATAAACTTCCGTAATATGACGCCCAAAACTGGGATGAATAGCATCCGGAGCTTCTACGGCACCGTTTGTAGTTCCAGGCGCCAAAACTTTTGTAATTAATTCATAAGTACCAAGTCCGTCAGGGCCGTCGGCATTTAGGGTTACTTGTGCATTGGTTATAAAACTGGTCATTGCTAAGGCAAATCCGTAGAAGATTGTATTTTTCATAATTGTTGATCTTTATTATTTCAGGCGGAATTTTTTATTTCACGCAGATTTTAAAAAGATTTAAGCAGATGCGGGCAAATTTTTTATCATCTGACTTCAAAGTCTGGCTTGTCTTTCTAAACGAAGGATCTCCGCATTCATTCTCTCAAGCATTTATCCTCATTTTTGTCATTCTGAGGAACGAAGAATCGCACGCATAAATTGACAAAGATTGATGAATTTGCAGACGGAGTTTCTAGTGTGATCCTTCGTTCCTCAGGATGACAAAACGATTGCAAATTCTCTAACGGATTAAAATCCGTTGCTACAAAATGAATCGTTCCTCCGGAACTTTAAAAAACTTTGCGCCTTTGCGAGATTCAGTCAGCGTAAAACAAAAAAACTTTGCGTTCCTTGCGTAAACCCTTGCGAACTTTGCGGTTAAACCGTTGAGCTAATTAATTCGCAATCTTCAAATATTCCCCTTTAAAACTCTGATTCAAAGCTGTCATTTCTATAGGAATCCCGGCTCCATCAGGAACCACTTCGATCGAAGCCTTTCCATTAGCCATTTTTATAGATTCACTTCCGGTTGGAGTTCCCTGGCTTTTCATGGTTTTTCCACCTTTTAAACATTGAAAATAAACGCTTTCCTCATAATCTAAACAACGTAAATTGTTGTTATCAATTGCAATTGCCGTTACCAAATAATTGCCGTTTTTTAATTTCTCTGATGACAATTGTAAAGAAGTTGCCGTATCATTTTTATTGAAACGGTAATTTACTTTGATCGTATCCGAAACTGTGTTCCCGTCTTTTGTTTCTCCAACTGCGATTAAAATATTTTCACCTTTAAGGAAATTCACATCCCAAGTTAAGCCATTTGCGGGATAAAGCGAAAGGTTTCTTTGTTTTTGTCCCAATGATTTCCCCTGATGAAATAAAGTAACCTTTTCGCAATTACTAAAAACACTCAACGTTCTTGGTGTATTTTCCGGACCTTGTCGTTCTGTCCAGGTATGCGATTCGATATAGGTAAAAGGCTCTTTGCTCCAGTAACTTTTAAAAACATAATAAGCATCTTTTGGATTTCCGCTGCGATCGACAAGTCCTTTTTGGTTCATGTACGGAATATCATCTTCCGGGCGCAATGGCGTTGCAAAATCCTTAAATGCCCACTGAATATTACCCACAAACGTTGGATCATTCTCGGATATATGCAAGTGCCAGTCGAATAAATCAACGATATAATTCTCGCTCCAATCGCCAATTTGGGCAATATTGGCCACTTTGGTTTGTACAATAGCTTCTTCCCAACCATCAGATTTTATAATATTTTCTCCCGTTATTGGATTTTCGCTATGACGGCCCACGTGACTGTCTCCGCCATATTCGGCGTGAATAAAATGCTTGTATTCTTTTTTGTAAACATCAATTGCTTTCTGGTAATTTTTATAACTTCCGGAATACCATCCCGACCAGATCGAAGGGGAGAAGACATCTACAATTTGCGAACCTTCATAATATTTTCTAATCGCCGTTTTTCGCGTTGGATCCATTTTATGTGCGATGTCATTTAGTTCCGTCAGGAATACATTGGTTTTTTCAGTATTATCTCCATCAGGAAAATCAGGAAGCCAATTCATTTCATTACCCAAAGACCAAATAATAATACTCGGGTGATTGTAATTTTGATTGATGATTTCAGCCAGCATATTTTTGGTATTCGTTTGCCAAAGTTCACCGCCAATTCCGCCACGACACCAAGGCAATTCATCCCAAACCAATAAACCAAGTTCATCGCAGGCTTTGTAAATTTCAGGGTCTTGTGGATAATGCGCCAAACGAACAAAATTAGCACCCATTTTTTTAATCGATTCCATATCGGCACGATGTTGTTCGTTGCTCATCGCAGCGCCAACTCCGGCTTGTTCCTCATGACGATGTGTACCGCGAATGAGTAATCGTTTTCCGTTAAGGTAAAACGGACCGTGATCTTTAAACTCAAACCATCTGAAACCTACTTTTTCGTTTACGCTGTCTTTGATTTGATTTTTCTCTGATAAGAAAGCGGTCACTTTATATAAATTAGGTTTCTCCGTATCCCATAATTCAGGATTTTTAAGATTCTCGAATTTAATAGTGGTCGTTTTATCCAAAACCGGAATCGTTTTACTGGCAATTTTCTTTCCTTTTGGATTTTTAAGAATTACCGTCAATGATAAATCTTTTACATTTTCAGGGTTTAAAGTTGAAGCCACAATGTTTAAAGAAGCTTTTTTTGCCGAAACCTCAGGAGTTGTAATTTTTAAGTTCTCGATATGATTCTTGTATTTAGACAATAACCAGACATCGCGCGTTATTCCGCCATAAATATAAAAATCACTTTTTTGCGACGGGATAATTTCAATATCATAACTGTTATCCACACGAACAAAAATTTCATTGTTTCCTTGCTTGATAAAATGAGTGATATCAATAGTAAAACCAATATATCCGCCAATATGTCCGCCGGCTTCTTTACCGTTTACATATACTTTTGTGGTTACATTCGATCCTTCAAAATATAAATAATAAAGCTGATCTTTATCAATAGAGGCAATGTTCAGTTTTTTTTGATACCAGCTTGCATCACGTCTGTATCCCGGATTAAGATCGGTTGCATCTTCGGCATTCCAGGTATGCGGTAAGTTTAATGAAATCCAATTAGGGGCTTTTTGTGCTTCGCCAAGACTTGGAGTGTGATTTTCCAGATATTGCCAATTGTCATTGATATTCATTTTTGTCTGAGCAAAACTGCTGCTCAGACAAATCTGAAAAAAAACAAAAAGTGCAAAAGTATAAAATGTATTATTTTGGTACGGTGAGGTATTCATAGATTGTAAAGCTTTTTTTTTAGGTTCTAAGGTTCTGAGGGACTGAGGTTCTGAGCAAAAAAGGTTCAGAGGGACAAAATTTTAAAGCTTTTCTGCCTTTAAAATCTTAGAATCTCAGTACCTTAGAACCTCAGAACCTTTCTATCTTTCTTACTTTTTCCTCAACAATGCTTCCAGAAAATAATAGTCGGCATAGATTATTGGTTCGTCGATTTCGTCGTGTTTTGGCCAGTTTCCGGTGCTGTGATCGAATATAAAAGGCGCGTTTATTTTTGGATCTAAAATGTATTTATCCGAATGTAAAGTCGCGATTATTTTATCGGCGAAAGCCAAATAACTTTTATTTTTAGTGTAGTCGTATAACTCATACAAAGCAGAAGCCATAACGGTTGCAGCAGAAACATCACGCGCGGAATTTGGAATAGCAGGATCTCTAAAATCCCAATACGGAATTCCGTCTTCAGGCAGATTTTTATCGGTCATAAAAAACTTTGCGGTAGCTTCAGCTTGTTTTAGGTATGCAGGATCTTTGGTATATCGGTACGACATGGTAAAGCCGTAAACCGCCCAGCCCTGTCCGCGTGCCCAAACCGAATCGTCATTATATCCCTGAAGCGTAGTTTTCTTTCTAACGGCTCCTGTTGTTGGATTGTAATCAATAACATGATAGCAGCTATTATCGTCTCTAAATTGGTTTTTGAGCGTCGTATTGGCATGCTTAATCGCAATATCCTGATACTTTTTGTTACCGGATAGTTTTGTGGCTTCAAAAAGTAATTCGAGATTCATCATGTTATCGATAATTACAGGATAATCCCAAATTTCCTTATTGAAATCCCAAGAACGGATGGCACCAACTTTTGCATCAAAACGAGTACATAAAGTTTCAGCTCCTTTGATAATGACGTCTTTGTATTCTTGTTTGTTTTCTACTTTTAAAGCTTCTCCGTAAGCACAATATACTTTGAAACCTACGTCATGAGAATTTCTGTTTACGCTTTCTTTTTTGCTGAAAGGCGTCCATTTTTCGGCTTGTTTTTTATATTCTGAGTTGCCTGTCAATCGGTACAATTGCCAAAGATTTCCGGCAAAGAATC
>Ga0247810_10000937_pt1 | contig 21737 bp, 9 predicted proteins | sample UWRJL119311C1_FD_179918 | JGI IMG/M metagenome (GOLD analysis project Ga0247810, IMG submission 179918) | Plant litter microbial communities from Arlington Agricultural Research Station in Wisconsin, United States - UWRJ-L119-311C-1 | ecosystem: Environmental > Terrestrial > Plant litter >... | reverse complement strand
TAGCCCAAATTGCCAAAGAGAACAACGTTAAATTAAGTTCAGAAAACGTGGCGCCAACAATGATGAGTGATGCTTTGTTGCATTATAAATATGTTGATTATCCGGGAGGCGAGTTTTGGTTAAAAAGCCCGACACACGACAAACCGTTTGATATGATTGATGCCATTTCCGGCGGACATATTTACGGAAAAGATATTATTCAGGCGGAATCTTTCACCGCTTTACGAATGGACTGGGACGAACATCCCGGAAATTTAAAAACGCTTGCTGACCGAAATTACGCTTTAGGAATTAACCGATTATTTTATCACGTTTTTGTACATAATCCGTGGACGGACAGAAAACCGGGAATGACTTTGGACGATATCGGAACATTTTTCCAAAGAGACCAAACCTGGTGGAAACCCGGAAAAGCCTGGTTTGAGTATTGCCAAAGAGTGCAGTTTCAATTACAAAAAGGAAAACCGGTAATTGATTTAGCGGTTTTTATTGGCGAAGATTTTCCTTCACGTTCGTTTGTGCCAGATCGTTTAGTGCCGTTAATTCCGAATGTGTTTGGAAAGGAAAGATTGGAAAGCGAAAAATTACGTTTGGAAAATGAAGGTCAGCCGACTGCAAAAATGCCGAAAGAAGTTACTTATTCTAAAAATATTACCGATTTATCGCAATGGGTAAATCCGTTAAACGGCTATCAATATGATTCTTTTAATGCTGATGTTTTGATTAACCGTGCGAAAGTAGAAAACGGAAAAATCTCGTTTGGTGGCGGAATCGAATACGAAGCTTTAATGTTTCCGGGAAGTCACAAAATGGCTCCCAACAAAATGATTTCTTTGGCTTCAGCCGAAAAAATACTGCAGTTAATTAAAGATGGCGGAACTGTTTTTGTTGATGAAAAACCCAACATTCAACCCGGAATACAATCCGAAGCCAATCATAAAAAATGGCAGAATGTGATTGATGAAATTTGGAATAACTCAAACGCATCAACATGGAAAATCGGAAAAGGAACTGTTATTAAGTTACCGTATTTAGGAAATGATTTTGCATCAATCGGAATCGAACAGGATGTTTATTTTCCAAAATTGAACAGAGTCGATTCAGAAACTATTGCGTGGACACACAGAAAATCTGAAACCGAAGATATTTATTTTATTTCGAATCAAAAAGAAGAAAAAAAATCTTTTGAAGCTTCATTTAGAATAGATGGTGAAATTCCGGTTTGGTACAATCCTGTAACTGATAAAACTACAGGTTTATCGAATTGGAAAATTGAAAACGGAAGAACAATTGTTTCGATAAATTTAGAAGCGAATGAATCCGGTTTTGTGATTTTCAAAGATAAAACTAAAGAAGTTCTGGCAAAAGGAAATCAAAAAGGTATAGAATTTGAGAGCGTTCAGACTTTAGATGAAAACTGGGAATTGCAATTTGATTCCGAATATAAAGGTCCGAAAGAAGTTTTAAAAATCAACAAGCTTTTTGACTGGAGCACTTCAACAAATGATCAGATAAAATATTATTCAGGAACAGTAATCTATAAAAAAGAGTTTATCTGGAAAGGAAAAATCAACAATAAAATTTGGTTTGATTTAGGAACTATTGCCAATATTGCTGAGGTAAACATAAACGGAATCAAGTGTGGAACTATTTGGACTTTTCCATACAAAGCGGATATTTCGGAAGCCTTGAGAAAAGGAAAAAATACAATAGAAATTAAAGTAACCAATACCTGGGCAAACCGATTAATTGGTGATGAAAAATTACCAAAAGAACAAAGATTAACCTGGACAACAGCACCGTTTAGATTACAGGAAGGAATATTATTAAAAGCCGGATTATTAGGACCCGTTACGATTGTAAAAGAAAAATAAATGTACCGAGCCAACGGCTCTTTTTTATGTTTTTGCATTCTAAACTGGACTAAAGTCCAGCCTTACAAAATGTTTCGAGCCGATGGCTCTAGTACATAATGTAAGAGTTCCGTAGGAACGATTCATATTGTAGCGTCGGGTTTTAACCCGATGAAGGAATGATGTTTTAGCAACGGATTTTAATCCGTTGAAATATAGATTAAAATGAAAAAAATGAGAAATATAAAAAAATCAATTTTTGCACTTTTTGTGTTTTTGGCTAGCTTCCAAATCAACGCAAAAATCAAATTACCGGCACTGTTTTCGGACAATATGATATTACAGCAAAAATCGAATGCACCAATGTGGGGCTGGGCGGACAAAAATGAAAACGTAATTGTAAAAACATCCTGGAATTCTAAAATCTACAAAACCAAAGCTGATGGTCAGGGGAAATGGAGAGTAGAATTGCAGACACCAGTTGCAGGCGGACCTTTTACAATTGAAGTGAATCAGGGAAAGGAAACCATAGCGGTAAAAAATGTATTGATTGGCGAAGTTTGGCTGTGTTCCGGTCAATCCAATATGGAAATGCCTTTGAAAGGTTTTCAGGGTCAGCCCGTAAAAAACGGAAACGAAATCATAGTAAGGTCAACCAATAATAACATCCGTTTAATTACGATTCCAAGAGCTACAGTTTTAGAACCAAAAGATGACTTTGAAGGAAAATGGGAAGTGGCTTCTCCAAAATCTACAGCTAATTTTAGTGCAACGGCCTGGTATTTTGGTTCGCTGTTACAGGAAGTTTTAGATGTTCCGGTGGGATTGATTCATGTTTCTTACGGAGGTTCAAGCATGGAAGCATGGATGAACAAAGAAATGCTGAAAGATTTCGGCAGTGCTAAAATTCCAACTACAAAAGAAGAATTGGCAAAAGACCCGAATCGTGTTCCGACGACTTTGTTCAACGGAATGCTTTCGCCGGTGATCGGTTACGGAATCAAAGGCTGCATTTGGTATCAGGGCGAATCAAATTACGAACGAGCTTCGGAATATACGGCTTTGATGAAAAAGATGGTCAGCAGTTGGAGAGGTTTGTGGAAACAAGGCGATTTCCCTTTTTACTACGCTCAAATTGCTCCATTTAATTATGCACAATTTCATCCAAAAGACAATTTAGAGAAATACAATTCGGCTTATTTGAGAGAAGCACAACTGAAAGCTTCAAAGGAAATTCCGAATTCGGGAATGGCAGTTTTGATGGATGTTGGCGAAGAAAATAACATCCACCCAATGGACAAGGAAAAAGGCGGAAACCGATTGGCGTTTCAGGCTTTGGCCAAAACCTACGGGATTGAAGGCTTCGAATTTGAAAGTCCGAAATACAAATCGATGGAAATAAAAGACGGTTCGGTAACGGTTTCTTTTGATAATGTTGAAAATGGAATTACGTCTTATGACAAAGAAGTTACTGGTTTTGAATTGGCAGGAGAAGATAAAATTTTCTATCCGGCAAAAACGGTTGTCCGCAGAAAATCAGTGGTTTTGACTTCTGATAAAGTTGCCAAACCTGTAGCCATTCGTTATTTGTTTAAAGATTTTGCGAAAGCGGAATTGTTCAGTGGAGGCGGTTTGCCGATTTCTTCTTTTAGGACTGATGAGTGGTAGTTTTTTTTTTGAACCATATAAGTTATATAAGTTGATTTAAGCTAAGTGTTTGTTGGGATTTTTTAGGAAATATAAGTTTTAGCGATTTTAGACCTGATAGGTTTTTAAAACCTGTCAGGTCTAATGAAATGACAAGTAAACTAAAAAATAAAATATCTGCCAGATCTGCTAAATCTGCGTGAAATATATTAGTACAGATTTAATAGATCAAGTAAATTATAAATAAAGAAATTTGAAAAATACAATAGCAATTTTTTTTCTCTTCATGACGCTTTTAGTGAAAGCGCAAACTCCTGTGCTTGATAATTACAACCAAATCTGGACAACTCAAAGCAACAATTCTTCTGAATCTATGCCTTTGGGCGGTGGAGATATAGGGGCAAATGTCTGGGTAGAAAAAGGTGATTTGTATTTTTATTTTTCCCGTAGCGGCACTTTTGACGAACATAATACTTTATTGAAATTAGGCCGTGTAAAAGTGAGTTTGACTCCAAATCCGTTCAAGGATAGTGAAGGATTTCGTCAGGAATTAGTTTTGAAAGACGGTTATATTTCGATTGCTCAAAAAAATACCAAAATCAAACTTTGGGTAGATGTTTTTAAACCCGTAATTCATCTGGATTTAGAAAGTAAGACTCCGTTGCAAATGACAGCTTCTTATGAAAGCTGGCGTCATAAAAATAGAAATTCAAAAGGAAAAGCGAATAATGCCAATTCTTATAAATGGGCACCGCAAGGCGAAATTGTAACTTTTAAAGATTCAATTTCATTTGAAAATAATGGAGTTCAGTTTTATCACAAAAATAGACAACAAACCGTTTTTGATGTTGCAGTCAAACAACAGAAAATGGAATCGGTAAAAGACCAAATGCTGAATCCGTTGGCAAATCTGACTTTCGGTGGATTCATGACAGGTGATAATTTGAAACCTGACAGAACGTATTCAGGAATTTATCAAAATACAGATTTCAAAGGATTCAGTCTTTCGAGTATAAAACCTTCCAAAAAACAAACTTTACAAATTCATTTATACACAAATCAATCTGATAGTAATTCGTGGAATAATGGTTTTGAAAATCAAATATCAGAGTATAGAATTAAATCAAAACAGGCAGAAAAAAACACAATAAAATGGTGGAATAATTTCTGGAACCGGAGTTTTATTTATACACAAAAAAATAAATCTACTGCAAAAGATTCAGTATATCAAATCGGGCAGAATTATCAATTGTTCCGTTACATGCTGGGTTGTAATGCCTACGGAAAATATCCAACCAAGTTCAATGGCGGATTGTTTACAGTTGATCCTGTTTTTACCAATCCCGATTTGAATTTTACACCTGATTTCAGAAATTGGGGAGGCGGAACGATGACGGCTCAAAACCAGCGATTGGTTTATTTTCCGATGGTAAAAAGCGGTGACTTTGATATGATGAAATCGCAATTGGATTATTATCTGAGCCTTCAGAAAAATGCCGAATTGCGTTCGCAGGTGTATTGGAAACACGGCGGAGCTTCTTTTACAGAACAACTGGAAAATTTTGGCTTGCCGAATCCAGCCGAATATGAGTGGAAGCGTCCAGCCAATTATGATCCAGGAATGGAATACAATGCCTGGCTGGAATACGAATGGGATACCGTTTTTGAATTTTGTCAAATGATGTTACAGCAGAAAGAATATGCCGGTGAAGACATTCAGAAATACAATTCATTTATCACCAGCTGTCTTCGGTTTTTTGATGAACATTATCAATATTTAGCGAAACAAAGAGGCAGAAAAGCTTTGGATAGTAACGGACATCTAATTCTTTTTCCAGGTTCTGGAGCGGAAACTTATAAAATGGCGAATAATGCGAACAGCACAATTTCGGCTTTGACCGTAATAACTGAACAGCTTTTAAACCTTTCGGCAAAAGAACTGTCAAAAGAGGAGGCGGAATATTTGAAAGGTTTTCAAAAACGAATTCCTCCTTTGAATTTTGGTCAAATTGAAAATCATAAAGTATTGCTTCCTGCTAAAACGTGGGAAAGGATTAATAATTCGGAAGTTCCACAATTGTATCCAGTGTATCCGTGGGGAATTTATGGGATTGGAAAACCTGATTTGCAAACCGCTTTAAATACCTGGAAATACGATACAGATGCGATAAAATTCAGAAGTCATATTGGCTGGAAACAGGATAATATTTTTTCGGCCCGTTTAGGATTAATCGAGGAAGCAAAAAAATACAATTTACTAAAAATGGCGAATTCCGATCGAAGATTCCCTGCCTTTTGGGGTCCAGGTTTTGACTGGGTTCCGGATCATAATTGGGGCGGTTCGGGAATGATTGGGATGCAGGAAATGTTGTTGCAGGATGCGAATGGAAAAATATATCTTTTTCCGGCCTGGCCAAAAGACTGGAACGTTCATTTCAAATTGCACGCAACAAAAAATACGACAGTCGAAGCTGAACTTATAAACGGTGAATTGAAAGTTTTAAAAGTAATTCCTGAAGAAAGGAAAAAGGATATCATCAATCTGTTGAATACATCGGCGGAAGAAAAAATCAAATTAAATTAAAGAAAATGATAAAGAAATTAGCGGGCACTTTTGCTTTGGCAATGCTTTTGACAGCAAACGGTCAGGCACAGAATACCGACAAACAAATTGTAAAAGTAGATTTTGATTTTCATCAAAGAAGAATTGACGAAGTTCACGATCCTAGTTATGAATCCTGGGTAATTAACGATCAAAAAGAAGCGGAGAAATCATTTAATGGAGTATCATTTAAACTGAAAGGAAACTTCACTTCAAAATGGTACAAAGTCGGAATGAATGCGCCTCATTACAACAGGTTAGGAAGCGACGGTTTGGTTACGGCTGAAAATTTGGAATTGAAAATCAGCGGATTGAAAGAAGGAAAACATACACTTTTGACGTATCACAATGCCTTTGATGTAATTACAGGGAAAACTCTTTCGCCAATCAAAATCTATGTAAATGGAAAATTAGAGGAAACGGTAAGTGCAAGTCAGAGAGCCAATGCGAAAATTGATGCTACGATGGCATATATTCCTTTTACTGCAGAAAAAGGCAAGGATGTAGTGATTCGTTTTGAAATTGATCCGACAACAAATCCGGATGTTATCAAACAAATTGTAATCAATGGATTTGAAATTGATACGCCAAACCTGATGAATCAGGCCCGTACGCCAAAACCGGCTAATCGCGATGAACATATCGTTGCTGTAGACAAAAAAGTAGTTTTAACATGGGATGCTTCCAAAAAGGCTGTCGCTCATAATTTGTATTTTGGAGAAGATGCCAATGCGGTTACAAATGCAACTGAATCTTCGAAAGAGTTTAAAGGAAAACTAACTACAACTCAATTTCCGCTTACCGATTTGTACAGCGGATCAACCTATTACTGGCGTGTGGACGAAGTGGATAGCAAAGGCGATGTGACTTTAGGAAATGTCTGGTCATTCAAACCGGCACAATTGGCTTTCCCGGGAGCGGAAGGATACGGTCGTTTTGCATTAGGCGGACGTGGCGGAAAAGTAGTCGAAGTAACGAATTTAAATGATGACGGACCAGGAAGTTTGCGCGATGCCATCAATCAGGAAATTGGGCCGAGAACGATAGTTTTTAATGTGTCGGGAAATATCAAACTGGCTTCACGATTAGTAGCTAATCAGCCTTATATCACGATTGCCGGCCAAACTGCTCCAGGCGAAGGAATCACAATAAGCAGAGCTCCGCTTGGGTTGACAGGAAATGACGGAGTTGTACGATTTTTGAAAGTGAGAATCGGTGGAGGAACGACTTTTGATGGAATGGGACTGACAGGAGCTAACGTTAGTATTATTGATCACTGTTCGATCAGCTGGACAATCGATGAATCGTTTAGTTCACGTGGCGCGCATAATATTACGTTACAACGAACTTTGATTTCGGAAGCCTTGAATGTGGCAGGTCACGATAAATATCCTGCTGGAAAAATGCACGGTTATGCAGCTACCATTGGTGGTGATATCGGAAGTTTTCACCATAATTTATTGGCACACAATTACGGACGTAACTGGAGTATCGGTGGTGGTTTAAATGGTGATGGTTATTACGGAGGACGATTGGATATCAGAAATAATGTGGTGTACAATTGGGGAAAAAGAACTACAGATGGTGGTGCTAGCGAAGTGAATTTTATTAATAATTATTACAAGCCCGGAGTTGCTACAGATATTTTTGTAGCACTAAATGCACAAATTGAAGGTGTTGGAAAAGGGAAACAACAATATTATTTTGATGGAAATGTGATGCCGGGTTATTTTGATGAAAAAAATCAGGACAAAGGAAGAAAATTTACCTTATCCAATAAGGCAACTGCAGATTATGATGTGTTTTTGCCAAAACCGTTTTTCGAATCTTATGTAAATACACAATCGGCGAGTGCGGCTTATAAAAATGTCCTTTCGGATGTGGGCGCGAATCAGCCGTTTTTTGACAAACATGATAAGAGAATTATAGACGAAACCCTAAAAGGAACTTTTACATATAAAGGAAGCAAAAGCGGAATTGGTGGAATGATTGACAACGAAGCTGATGCTGGTGGGTGGCCGAATTTTGCTACTGAAACTCGTCCTGCAGATTGGGATACCGATCACGATGGATTGCCAAATTGGTGGGAAAAAGCTTTTGGTTTAAACGAAAATTCGAAAGCAGGAGATTTTTCAGATGCAAATTCAGATGCTGATAAAGACGGATTTACCCAATTGGATAATTATTTGGATTGGTTAGCACAACCTCATTATTTTGTAAAATCAGGAGAAAAAACAAGTTTGACTGTGGCAGATTTTTTCAAAGGATATGAGAAAAAAACAGTTTATACTTTTTCGGAAGTTAAAAATGGGAAAGTTGTTTTAAAAGGAAAAGAAATTCAATTTACACCAAGCGGAAAAGGTTTCGGATCTTTTATTATTTCGGTTAAAGATGCCGATGGAGATGCAATGAGCCGTACGATTAATTTCTTTGTAAAATAAAACAAACAATCTGCTCAATCTGCCAAATCTGCGAGAGATTATTTTTAATGCAGATTTAACAGATTAGGCAGATAAAAAAATATTCAAAATGAAAAAGAACATCATTCTATTATCGGCGGTACTTTTTTCTACAGTTTTTGTAGCACAGAATAAAGGTTTGGTTGCCAATTCTGACAGTCCTTATTCTAAATTACAGAGTGTAGGTTTGCAGGATGTAAAGTGGACAAACGGTTTTTGGAAAGAACAATTTGATGTGGAAACCAAAAATACGTTACCCTATATGTGGGACTTGTATCATAACGATGAAGTTTCCCACGCTTATAAAAATTTCGAAATTGCTGCAGGTGAAAATAAAGGAACGTTTAAAGGGCCTTCTTTTCACGATGGGGATTTTTACAAGATTTTTGAAGGAATGGCTGCGACTTATGCTATAACAAAGGACAAAAAACTGGATGCTCAAATGGATAAAGCCATTGCGCTTTTTGCGAAAGCACAACGTAAAGATGGCTATTTGCATACTCCTGTTTTAATCGACGAACGTTGGGGAACTTTAGGTTCGGAAGAAGTAAAAAAACAACTCGGTTTCGAGAAATACAATATGGGGCATTTGATGACGGCTGCCTGTATTCATTATCGTGCGACTGGAAAAACCAACTTTCTGGAAATAGGAAAAGGAGTTGCTGATTTTTTATATGATTTTTATAAAAAAGCTTCACCTGAATTAGCCAGAAATGCGATTTGTCCTTCACATTATATGGGGATTGTCGAAATGTATCGTACGACGAAAAATCCTAAATATCTTGAATTAGCGAATAATCTAATTGATATTCGAGGAACAACCGATGACGGAACCGATGATAATCAGGATCGAATTCCGTTCAGACAACAAACAACGGCAATGGGTCACGCCGTAAGAGCGAATTACCTTTACGCCGGAGTTGCCGATTTATATGCTGAAACAGGAGAGAAAAAATTACTGGATAATTTGGAATCTATCTGGGATGATGTGACGTACCGAAAAATGTATATAACAGGAGCCTGCGGTTCTTTATATGATGGCGTTTCCCCAGACGGAACTTCTTATAATCCAACCGATGTTCAAAAAATTCATCAGGCGTATGGAAGACCTTTTCAATTGCCAAATGCTACTGCTCATACTGAAACTTGTGCCAACATCGGAAACGTTTTATGGAATTGGAGAATGCTTCAGATTACTGCCGATGCCAAATATGCGGATGTCGTGGAATTGGCTTTATACAATAGTGTATTGTCAGGAATCAGTTTGGAAGGAAAGGAATTTTTCTATAACAATCCGTTGAATGTTTCCAAAGATTTGCCTTTTAAACAGAGATGGAGCAAAGAACGTGAAGGGTATATCGCTTTGTCCAATTGTTGTGCACCAAATGTAACCAGAACGATTGCTGAGGTTAGTAATTACGCTTACAATTTTTCAAAAGAAGGACTGTATGTGAATTTATACGGAAGCAACAATTTGAACTCAAAAACTCTTTCAGGAGAGAAAATTGAAATTGAACAACAAACCAATTATCCCTGGGATGGAAAAATCACCTTGAAAATTGTAAAAGCTCCGAAAGATATTTTTGCATTTTTACTAAGGATTCCGGGTTGGAGCCAAGGAACAGCAATTTCAGTTAATGGTAAAAACATTAGTGATGCTATTGCTTCAGGTTCGTACCAAAAAATTGCACAAAAATGGAAAAAAGGCGATGTCATTGAATTGAATATTCCAATGCCAGTAGAATTGATGCAGGCCAATCCACTAGTAGAAGAAGTAAAAAATCAGGTGGCGGTAAAAAGAGGTCCGATTGTGTATTGTTTAGAATCTAATGAGCTTCCTTCAAATGTAAAAGTGAATGATGTAGTTTTGGACTTGAATTCTAAATTTACAACCGATTTTATCAAAATAGATAACAGAGAATTGTTGAGTATAACAGCGAGTTCGACCATTACTCCTGATAATTCCTGGGATAAAAAATTGTACAAACCTATTTCTACAAAAGAAAGCAAGGAATATTCTATTAAATTAATTCCATATTTTGCGTGGGGAAATAATGGGAAGGGCGAGATGTCCGTTTGGTTATCGCATTAATAAAATTTACAAATATGAAATATATTATAACTTTATTCCTGACTTTTAGTTCTGTTTTATTATCAGCTCAAACAACAGACAATCTTTTCGAATTGACAGTAGCTCAAGATGGATCGGGAGATTTTAAAACTATTCAGGAAGCAATTAATAAAGTGCGAGATCACGCCGAGAAAAGAGTGGTGATTACAATTAAAGAGGGGATTTATAATGAAAAAGTGGTAATTCCTGCTTTTAAAAGGAACATTACTTTAAAAGGAATTGACAAGGAGAAAACGGTTATTTCATATAATGACTATTCGGGAAAACCTTTCAGAGGGATTGATGTCACGGGAGATACAAAATTCAGCACGTATACTTCTTATACTTTATTGGTTCAGGGAAATGATTGCTCTTTAGAAAATCTGACTGTAGAAAATACATCAGGAAAAGTTGGTCAGGCAGTTACATTACATACAGAAGGAGACAGAATTTCAGTAAAAAATTGTTCGATTTTAGGAAATCAGGATACCTTATATTTAGCAAAAGGCGGAACCAGAAATTATTTCGAAAACTGTTATATCAATGGTACAACCGATTTTATTTTCGGAGCAGCAACAGTTTATTTTTATAATTGTACTATCGAAAGCCTAAGCAATTCTTATGTAACAGCTGCATCTACGACACAACAAGATAAATATGGATTTGTATTTGTGGATTGTAAACTTACGGCAAAAGACGATAGTGTAGATAAAGTTTACCTTGGACGTCCGTGGAGACCTTATGCACAAACGGTTTTTATCAATACGGATTTAGGTTCGCATATTGTTCCCGAAGGATGGAATCCATGGAAAGGCGATAAAAATTTCCCGGATAAAGAAAAAACTGTTTTTTATGCAGAATATGCCAGCAAAGGAGAAGGAGCAAAAGATATAACTAAAAGAGCTTCATGGTCACATCAATTGAAAAAATCAGATCTTAAAAAATATGATTTTAAGAAAGTGTTGGATGGTTGGAACCCTAAATTATAGATTTGAATAGTAATTGCTTTTCGAATCTATTAGTTTTAAGGTACTTTAGTTTAAACTAAGGTACCTTTTTGATTACTGCGTTATAAGATTTCTTTACTATAAAAGATCAGGAGTATATAACTAAAAAACACTCATGATTTTTTGAGGGCAAGATTTTACCAAGCTTTGATTCAGCTGTTAAAAAGGAAGCATTAGTGAAAATTAGCTTTTATCACATGAGAAAATTGCAAAAACAAATCTTTACCCTGAATATAATTGGTTTACGATGTATTATAATCTTATAAATGCTAAAGTTGAGACTAAACCCGTTAAGCATTAATAAGAATTTACTCCTTTAAATTTATATTTTTTATTTTTTTTTAAATTTTTTTTATTTTTTTTCGTTCGTCAAAAATATCATTTTTTGTAAGATTTTTAACTAAAAGAAATCGATTTCCTACATTGTTTTTAACTGAAATAGTTGCTGATAATTGTTTTTTTTTTAATCGATTTAATTAAACTCCCTTGTTTTTGGGTATTTTTTCTTACTTATTTTATTTGTATCTTGTTATATTCAAAATTTCCCCCTTTTTTTTGGCTTAAAGCTATTTTGCCTTACATTTTTTTGTTGATATAGTTTTTTTATTGGTTTTTTTTTGACGATAATATCGAAGCAGGACACCACAGGACAGTTGTGGTTTTCAATCATTATATTTTTGAAATCGAGTAATAAATGTATTTTTAACGTTTAAATTCTGCAGACATTTAGCAGCCCCTAAAATGTAGCTTTTTCTTTAAAAATTAGAATACGTTTTTTATAAACTAAAACTAACCTAACTATTAATCTAACTAAATCAAACATTTATGAAACAAGCACTTATCAAAAGATGTAGTTTTATTTTGTTTGCATTAATGAGCATTGTCACTTATGCTCAAACTGCAAGCAGTCAAATTAAGATCACAGGTACGGTTACTGATAATTCAGGGCTGCTATTGCCTGGGGTTAACGTAACTGAAAAGTCATCAAAAAATTCCGTTACTACAGATTACAGCGGTAGATATCAAATTGTTGTTAAGCCAGGTGCAACATTAGTTTTTTCTTTTATTGGAATGAAGAAAATTGAAGTTCCTTTGAACGGTCGTACTAATGTGGATGCTAAACTACAGGAAGATTCTAATGTTTTGAATGAAATCGTTGTTGTAGGTTATGGATCTCAAAAGAAAGATAGGATAACAGGTGCGATAGCAACTATTAAGCCTGAGGATGTTCAGGATCTACCTGTTACAAATTTATCTGAAGCATTAAGAGGTTTGGTGCCAGGCTTAACAGTTTCTGGCGGTTCAAGACGTCCAGGTGAGGCTGCTACTTTACAAATCCGCCAAACATATGGTTTTTCGAAAGATGCTAGTTCTAATGAGCCATTAATTGTGATTGATGATATGGTACAGGTAGATCCGGAAACTGGTTTGCCTACAATGGAAACGTTTAACAGGTTGGACCCTACTGAAATTGAAAGTATTACAGTTTTGAAAGATGCTTCGGCAGCTATTTATGGTTCTCGTGCTTCACAAGGGGCAGTAATTGTTAAAACAAAAAGAGGAAAAGCTGGGGTAACTAAATTTTCATATCAAAACCAATTTGCAGTAAATGATGCGGTAAGTCACTCGAAAGTGATGAATGCATATGAATTTGGTGTTTTTTCAAATCGTTTTCAAAGTGTTAAAAGTACAGATCCGGCGCGTTTGTTTTCTGAAACTGAGCTAAATGAAATGAAAGGTTTGGATTATAATTGGTTGGATAAAGCATGGCGTCCGGCTATTCAGCAAAAACATGCATTGAATGTAAGTGGCGGTAATGAGAAAACTACTTATTTTGCAGGATTAAGCTTTTTAGATCAGGGAGCTAATTTAGGGGATCAAACTTATGGCAAATGGACCTATCGTGTTGGTATAAATACTAAAGTGACTAATTCTTTAGAATTGTCTGCTACTCTTGCTGCTAATAACGGAAGTGTTGAAAAATCATTTATGAAAGCGGTTAGCTTTAACGATGGCAGCTTTGGATCAACTGCTGGTGGAGAACAAGCTGACTATTCAGTTTTGTTGCATATGCCACAATATATTCCATGGGAAACTACAATTGATGGTAAAGATTACTTTGTGTCTCCTTTTCCTAAAACAACAAATAACTTAGGAAGTGCAAACACAGGAAGTAATATAGCAGGATGGAATTATTTTGCAACGCTGGGGGATGTTTCCAAATCTGTAACAAAGGAGTTTTCATATAATGTTAATTTAGCTTTAACTTATAAAGTTCCTTTCATAAAAGGGTTGTCTGTTAAAGGATCGTATGCCAGAGTTGAGTATTCAGATAAAAATGAGAATGTTCAATTGCCTTATGATTTACTCCAAATTTCTAATTACTGGACTCAGGATAATCATCTTTTAGGTCCAAATTCTACTTTTGCAAATAATGGAAATCCAGTAACAAATATAAGCAGGACTCGTGTACAGTATGATGGAAATATAAGTAATAGTATACAGTCAAACTTCTTTATGAATTATGACAGAACGTTTCGTAATCATGAAATAGGAGCTATGTTTTCAGTAGAGCGTTCAGAAAATGAATGGCAGAGAACTCGTATGTTGTATGAAAATACAGGTAAGGATTACAACGGTGGTAGTAAAACAGCCGGAACATTAAATGCAGGTAATTCGTATGCATATAAAGGAGAAAATGGGACAATGTCTTATTTAGGACGTTTAAATTATGCCTATAAATCAAAATATTTAATGACATTCCTTTTTAGAAGTGATGCATCAACGAAATTTTCACCTGAAAATTATTGGGGCTTCTTCCCATCGTTACAATTAGGTTGGATTGCTTCAAAAGAAGATTGGTTCGCTAATGCTTTGCCGGGAGTTAATTACTTTAAAGTACGTTACTCAGTGGGTAAAACTGGAAAAGATAATGTTGCACCTTGGAGATGGCAAAAACTATATGATGTTATTACTGACAAAGGATGGGTATTTGGAACGCCAGGTACAACCAATAATTTAGGAACAGGTATTTCTCCGCTTGTTGAGCCTAATCCAGAAGTGGGATGGGATTCAACGATAAAACACAATTTAGGATTTGATGTAAATGTGTTGAGTAACAGACTTCAAATAGGACTTGATGGTTATTTTGAAAGAACAAAAGATGGGTTGATTTCTACTGCAGGTATAGAAGGAGTTCCATTTACTGTTGGTGGTGGATTTGCTGAAGAAAAGTATGTAGGATATGATGCTTGGGGTACTGAACTTAGTTTAAATTGGAGTGATAAAATTAAAGACGATTTTAGCTATAGTGTGGGGCTAAACTTTGGAATCTCTGATAGTGAGCTTACGAAATATCCGGAGGAAGCTTTAGCGCATCCTTCTGCTAACCAAAGACGAGTTGGAACATCATTGGGCTATGCTCCACAATGGGGTTTCAAAGTTTGGAAAAATACATCTACAGGAGACGGTATTCTTAGAACAGATGAGGATGTTCAGAATTATTGGAATTATTTAGCTACAAATGCTGCGGCAGTAGGAGGTACCCCAAATTATATGGGTGTAAACGCAGTAACAGGAATGTATAAAGGAATGTTAGCTTATCAGGATTTAGGAGGACAATTTAATCCTGAAGATGGTACTCAGGCAGGCCCAGATGGAAGGATTGAAAAAGACAATGGTTGGGATTATGCAAAGTTGGCTAATTCAAACAGAACTTATGGATTTACAACTAACCTTGGGATTAAATACAAAGGGTTTTATGCACGCACGCAAATAGCTACTTCATGGGGAGGTATACGTTATATAGACAGAGTAAATCAGGGTACCTCATCAGCACACAATATGTGGTCTCACGAAGTTTTTTGGAACGATATGTATGGAAGTGATAACTTAGATGGAAAATATCCTAATTTGGCACTTCATGAATACATCGGGAAACCTTCGGATTTCTGGATGGTAGATACTTTCCGTTGTACTGTTAGAAACTTAACTGTTGGATATGGGCTGCCACAAGATGTATTAAAGAAAGCGGGTATTGCTAGTTTAACGATTGGGATTACAGGAAATAATTTATGGGATTTGTATAATCCTTATCCAAACCATTATCGTAATATGTATGATGATTCTACTTCATCTTATCCGACTTTAAGAACTTGGGCACTTAACTTCAATATTGCATTCTAATTTTAACTATTGTTAATTATGAAAATTAAAATAAAATCAGTAATCGCACTAGCCTTGTTAGCTTTAGTTGGTGCGTCTTGTAGTGATAATTTCTTGGAAGAGAAACGAAATTTTGGAAATGTTGATGACTCATTTTATGAAAGTCAGCAGCAGGTAGATTGGTATGTTAATAATATGTATCATGATTATTTTGCAGGATATAATTCACCATTAAAATCAGTTGTTGGTTTGTATAATGATACAAGAACAAGATTGACAGAGGAAATAGGTGGAATGCAAAATTTAATTAATCCAACTCTTACTTATGTTAATGCAACAGATGGAGATGGTTATTACGGAACAAAATTAGAAGACAAAGTTAATAATCAGCCTTATACCCGTATTCGTGATTGTAACTCAATGTTGGAAAATCTTGATGTTAAAGGTGCTAATTTAGATCAGACTTTTCGTAATAGAGTTAAAGGTCAGATGTATTATTTAAGAGCTCTTCAGTATTTTGATTTAATGAGGGTTTATGGTGGGGTACCAATTATTACTAAAGTTCAGTTTGCTGACAGGGATGATGAATCTATAAAAATACCTCGATCTAGTGTTGGTGAAGTAGTAGCTCAAATTGTTTCTGATTTAGATATGGCAGCTACTTTATTACCTCCTACATGGGATGCATCAAATTATGGGCGTTTTACAAGGGGAGCAGCATTGGCTCAAAAATCCAGAGTATTATTGACTTATGCGAGTCCTTTATTTAATAAAAATTGGGATAGTTCTACAGAACGCTGGGACGCAGCTTTGGCAGCAGGTTTAGCTGCTGAAACACAACTGACAACTGATGGTTTTGGATTATTTGGTACAACAGCTAAACAATGGCAGGATATGTTCTTAGTTGATAATGCATTTTGTAAAGAAGCTATAGTTGTACAATTATTAGCTAACGCCAATTCAGGAACAGCTATCAACAATGGCTGGGAAAGAAGTATGCGTTTGATAAGTCAGGGTGGTGCCGGTGCTACAGAAGCTCCTAAAGAAATGATTGATTTATTTCCAATGGCTAATGGGGCAAGACCTACAGTTACTAATGGTTATAGTGAGTTTTTGTTTTTCAAAGGACGTGATCCTCGTTTTTACAGGACTTTTGCATTTTCAGGAAGCTATTGGCCATATACAAATTCTTTAACGAGTGCCGCTCAACCAACTGTTTGGGCTTACCGTTGGGTAGATGCTGCTAATAAAGCCTATTTTAGTGGTAACAATAATGAGAATAGTCCCGCTTATGTTCGTAAGATGTCTAATCCGGCAGCAAGTAATGCATCTTCATTTCAATATTCAGGTACTGATATTTTTGAATACCGTTATGCTGAATTATTGTTGAATATTGCTGAATGTTATGCTGCTAAAGGGGATATTGGTAATGCTGTTTCTTATTTAGGGAAAATTCGTAATCGTGTGGGTATTTCATCTGCAAATAATTATGGAATTGGTACTTTGTCCGATAAGTATGCTGCAATTGAAGCATGTTTGTATGAGCGTCGTGTTGAATTGGCTTACGAAGGGAAACGTTATTGGGATGTACAGCGTTGGATGTTATATGCTGATGAAGCCGTTCCTGGAATCGCAAACAATACATGCATTAAATTAGGATTAACTCCAATTAATGGAACCCAGCGTACAGGTTATTATTTACAGTATAAAAATACTGCCACTTCAGCAGATCCATTAGTTAGCGCTCGCGGAACTATTTCTGTAGATCCGGATGCGTCTAATTTTCAGGCTCAAGTGGCTCTTTTAGAAGCTTTTTACAACAACAACTTAGTTCGTGCTGAATTAATTGTTGCAATGGATGTTGTTAATAATAACCCGGTTAAAATCAACTTCAAACCTAATTATTACATAATGGGACTTAAAAATGATCTTTTGAGTTCAAATACTTGGATTACTCAGACTGTAGGTTGGACAGGCTCCCAAGGAGAGGCTGGAACCTTTAACTATCAAGAATAATTTATAAACTAAAAATGCCTGAATTATCAGGCATTTTTCTTAATATCTTAATAAAACGTTAACATTGAAATTAGACTTTTCACCTGTATTCCCTCAAAAAGATACAGGTGATTTGTTTAAAAAGAATTACCAAAATTGAAAATTAACATGAAAAATTCCGTAGTATCTATTTTATTTCTGCTTTTTTTAGGAAATACTGCCGCTTTTGCACAGTATCCTAAATTGAGTGCAGAGGTACAGGCAAAAGAAAAAGCAATCAAGGACGAAGCCAACCGACTTTCTGATGAAGCGTGGGAAAAAGCGCTTGTAATTATTGAAGAAGAAGCCAGACAAGGAAAACCTTATATTCCGTGGGCATCAAGACCGAATGATTTACCACAGGCAGAAATTCCTGCTTTTCCAGGAGCTGAAGGTGGCGGAATGTACACGTATGGTGGTCGTGGTGGAAATGTATACACGGTTACAAGTTTAGAAGACCGTGGTCCTGGAACTTTACGTGAAGCCTGTGAAAAAGGCGGAGCCAGAATTGTTGTTTTTAATGTTTCGGGAATTATCAAAATCCAAAGTCCTTTAATCATCCGTGCCCCTTATATCACGATTGCAGGACAGACTGCTCCCGGAGATGGAATTTGTATCGCCGGAGAATCTATCTGGATTGATACGCACGACGTAATTATCAGACATATGCGTTTCCGCAGAGGAGAAACTTTCGTAGGACGTCGTGATGATGCGATTGGAGGAAATCCGGTTGGAAATATCATGATCGATCACGTTTCTGCTACTTGGGGATTAGACGAAAACATGTCAATGTACCGACACATGTACAGCCCTGGTGCTGGTTATCCGGACGAAAAGAAACCGACTGTAAACATCACAATCCAAAACAGCTTGTTCGGAGAAGCATTGGATACCTATAATCACGCTTTCGGAAGTACATTAGGAGGAGAAAATTGCTCTTTCATGAAAAATATGTGGGCCAGCAATGCAGGTAGAAATCCATCTATCGGTTGGAACGGAATTTTCAATTTTGTAAATAATGTGGTTTACAATTGGTACAACAGATCAACAGATGGTGGTGATTACACAGCGAATTACAACATCATCAATAACTTCTACAAACCGGGACCGGTAACCGATTTGACTCAGCCAATCAGCTACAGAATCTTAAAACCGGAATCAGGAAGAAGCAAATTGTCTTATATGGTTTTTGGTAGAGCGCATGTAACAGGAAACATAGTAAATGGTAATGAAAAAGTAACCAAAGACAACTGGGATGGTGGTATTCAAATCGAAAATAAAAAAGGCGAATTGATGCCTTATGATGAAGCTAAAGATTATTTCGCCAAAATGAAAAGTGACAGACCTTTCCCAATGCCATGGTTTTCTAAAATCATGAAAGCAGATGAAGCTTATGAATATGTGCTGAAAAATGTGGGAGCAACATTGCCATTAAGAGATAAAGTAGACGAAAGAATCGTAAGAACAGTTAAAACCGGAGTTCCGGAATATGCAAAAGGATTGGAGAAAAAAGACTTCTATCAATTCGAACACAGACGTTTGCCGAAGGACTCTTATAAACAAGGAATCATTACCGATATTTCTCAGGTAGGTGGATATCCGGAATACAAGGGAAAACCTTATGTAGATACTGATAAAGATGGTATGCCGGATGCATGGGAGAAAAAAAACGGATTGAATCCAAACGATCCTTCTGACGCAAAAGCAGATTTAAACGGAGACGGATATTCTAATATCGAGTCTTACATAAATGGTATAAATCCTGCCATAAAAGTAGACTGGAAAGACTTGGCTAATAACAAGGAAACTTTGGTTAGACCTTTATTAGATTTGAAATAAGAAATGATTTTTGGCAACATTCTTGTTTCAGGATTGCTGAATTAGGAAACAAGAATGTTTTCAAAAACTAAATAAAATACTATGAAGTCAATAAAAAAATTAAGTCTGATATTTTTGCTTTTTGCCTTTTGTACTTTAAGCGCACAGCAATATGCAGATCCGGAATATATCAAGGTTACCAATGAAAGAGCGGCTAAAATTGTCGAGAAATTAGCCTTGAATAACAAACAAAAAGAAACAGCTGTAACGAATATCATTGCGCAGCAATTTCGTGATTTGAGTAAAATCCACGATGGAAGAGATGCTGAAATCAAAAAAGTAAAGGACGATAGCAGTTTAGCAAAAGAAAAGCAAAATGCAGAGATTGAAAAACTAAAGTCAAAAGCTGACAAGTCAATCGATAAACTGCACAAAGCGTATTTGAAAAAATTAGCAACTCAATTAAACGGAGCAAAAATTACTGAAGTTAAAGACGGAATGACGTATGGAGTACTTCCAATAACGGTAACCGCCTACAATGATATGATTCCTACTTTGACCAAAGAAGAAAAAGAATACATCTATAATGCTTTAGTGGAAGCCCGCGAACTTGCCATGGATGGTGGTTCATCCAAAGAAAAGCATGCCTGGTTTGGTAAATACAAAGGAAGGATAAACAATTACCTGTCGAAACGTGGTTATGATTTGACCAAAGAACGTGAAGGTTGGACTAAGCGTATTGAAGAAAAAGAAAAGAATAAAAAGAAGGAATAACAGCATTTTTTTTAATAAGTGTAATTTTAACATTTTTAAATTAAACCTTTTATCAATTACGCTGTCAAACTATTCTAACTTATAATTTCAGACCAACTCATGCAAAACAATTTCCAAAAGACCATCCTTAGAAAAACAATTCTGGTAGCTTCCTTTTGTTCTTTTTTTTCATCAGCCTATGCTCAGTATCCTCAGATTCCAAAGCCTCTTCAGGAAAAAGCCGATGCCATTTTAGCCGATGAAGAAAAAAGACTGAATGAAATCTGGAATGCGAATGCTCCAATTCTTAAAGAAGAAGCCAAACAAGGAAAACCATATTTACCCTGGGCTTCTTATCCGAAAGATTTTGTTTGGGCAGATATTCCGGCTTTTCCGGGAGCTGAAGGTGGAGGTGCTTTTACACAAGGTGGCCGTGGCGGAAAAATATTTGTAGTAACCAGTTTGGAAGACAGTGGAAAAGGAACTTTCCGTGAAGCCTGCGAAGCCGTTGGAGCAAGAACAATTGTTTTCAACGTTTCGGGAATTATTCAGTTGAAAAAAAGAATCAGCATGCGTGCGCCTTACGTAACCATTGCAGGTCAAACTGCACCGGGTGACGGAATCTGCATTGCAGGAGAAACGTTGGAAATCGATACTCATGACGTCATTATTCGTCACATGCGTTTCCGCAGAGGAGCAACAGAAGTGACAAGAAGAGACGATGCTTTAGGAGGAAATCCAATCGGGAATATTATTGTCGATCACTGCTCAGTAAGCTGGGGATTGGATGAAAATATTTCACTTTACAGACATCAGTTTCAGGCCAATGATAAATCAAAATTGGAAAAATTACCTGCTTGTAACATTACGATTCAAAACACCATTTCTTCAGAAGGATTAGATACTTACAATCACGCTTTCGGAAGTACCATTGGCGGATTAAACAGTACTTTTATGCGTAACTTGTGGGCCGATAATATTTCAAGAAATGCTTCTATCGGAATGTATGGTGATTTTAATTTTGTGAATAATGTGATTTTCAATTGGTGGAACCGTTCTCTTGACGGAGGAGATTATCGTTCGATGTTCAACATTATCAATAATTATTTTAAACCGGGACCAATTACACCAACAGATCAGCCAATTCGTTACAGAATTCTAAAACCTGAATCTGGATATATGAAACCTAAAACATACGGAAGAGCTTATGTGGCAGGAAATTATATTGACGGATCTCCGGAAGTCACAGCAGATAACTGGAATGGCGGAGTACAATTAGAAGATCAGTCG
>Ga0247810_10000936_pt1 | contig 21806 bp, 16 predicted proteins | sample UWRJL119311C1_FD_179918 | JGI IMG/M metagenome (GOLD analysis project Ga0247810, IMG submission 179918) | Plant litter microbial communities from Arlington Agricultural Research Station in Wisconsin, United States - UWRJ-L119-311C-1 | ecosystem: Environmental > Terrestrial > Plant litter >... | reverse complement strand
AAAGGTGCAAACTGTGGTCCTGCCAGCTATCGGAAAACGATGAGCTTCAATGACGTTAGCGCTCAGCTCGAGACAGGTGGACTCCTGTTCCGTGACAGAGCGAATAACGTTGGAACCTACAGAATCCCGAAAACAAGCCAGGTAGTTGCTATCTACGCAGCATCACTCTGGATGGGAGGTACCGATGTTAACGGTCAGCTGAAGCTTGCAGCCGTACGATTCCGTACAGAAGGAAATGACTTCTGGCCTGGACCGTTAACTGCTGATCAGGATCCCGGAAACTTTAATCCGTTGGTACCACAGGGAGATAATACCCGTCGTGCTTACGGTTCAGCCAACATTGACCCGGACCAGTGCTTGCTTTATGACTTCATCTTTACGATCCGTAAGGCAGAAGTTGTAAACTTTATTACATGGTGGGAATGTAATAACCTTCCTGTTGAAGATCAGCCTGAAAGCTGTGATCCGCTTAACCCGGTTCCGCAGCCAAGTCCTGAAGTACTTGACCGTATCTACGCATGGCCGGGTAACGGTGATGTAGGGCGTCAGCAGGATCCTTTCCTTGCTCCTTTCTTTGACAGAGGTTCCGATGGCTCTTACGATCCGTTGGATGGAGATTATCCTTGGTATGATGACATTCTTGGTCGTGATGACATCGAATGTGGTTCAGACCGTCGTATTTCTTTATTTGGTGATGAAACACACTGGTGGGTATTCAACGATAAAGGAAACACGCACACTGAAACAGGTGGTGACGCGATTGGTATGGAAATCCGTGCTCAGGCGTTCTCCTTCTCTACAGATGATGAGATCAACAGAATGACCTTCTACAACTATGAGTTGATTAACCGTGGTACACAGACGTTGTTCAATACTTATTTTGCCCAGTACGTGGATGCCGACCTTGGAGGTTACAATGATGACTTCGTTGGTTGTGACGTAACACGTGGATTGGGTTATTTCTACAATGGTCGATTGAATGATGAGCCGGAAGCAGGTAAACCGGGTTACGGACTGGATCCTCCGGCTATCGGAGTTGACTTCTTTGAAGGTCCTTACCAGGATGCTGATAGTGTTGCTAACCCGCTGATTACAACAGGTGTTAATAAAACGGCTGTGGCTCTTGCGGCAGGAGGTATTGTTTACCCTGGACTGGGAATCGGTTATGGTGATACGATTGCCGATAACGAGCGTTTGGGAATGAGAGCTTTCGTTTACTATACGAATGGTGCTCAGGCAAGTCAGGCTGACCCTTCAACTGCTGCTCAGTCTTACAACTACATGAAAGGTGTATGGGCTTTGGGTGATGCGATGGTTTACGGAGGAACAGGATTCCCTGGTTCTAACGGAGCAACAAACATCGGAACGCGTTACATGTTCCCTGGAGATTCGGATACGCTTAACTGGGGAACTGGTGGTACAGATCCTGGATTTGACTGGTCGGAATTTGAGCCTAATGGCGCAGGATCCACAAGTAACACACCTGGTGACCGCCGTTTCGTTCAGTCTGCGGGACCGTTTACATTACGTCCGGGAGCTGTTAACAACATTACCGTTGGTATCGTTTACGCCCGAAGCTATGAAGGAGATATCTTTGCATCCGTTCGTTCATTGAAACGTGCGGATACGAAAGCACAGTCGTTGTTCGACAACTGTTTCCGTATTCTTGAGCCACCTCACGCTCCTGTACTTCAGATCACAGAGCTGAACAATGAGCTTATCCTTATGATCAGCAACCCAGCCGGGTCAAACAACCTGGATGAGGAATACATTGAGGAAGACAAAGTGAACATTGTTGATCCGGGAGACGGAACAATCTATGATAAATTCTACCGTTTCGAAGGTTACCAGATCTTCCAAATGTCAAATGCCGAATCTACCGTTGCAGATGTAGGTGATCCTACAAAAGCTCGTCTTGTAGCTCAGTGTGATGTTAAAAATGGAGTTACCAAACTTGTCAATTTCGATTTTGATGAAGAGCTTGGGTTTTCTATTCCTGAAACTAAGGTTGACGGAGCAGATCAAGGTATTCGCCATACATTCCGTATGACAGAAGATCAGTTCGCATCAGGAGATCGTAGCCTCATTAACCATAAAACATACTACTACATTGCAGTAGCTTATGGTTACAATAACTATGCTCCTTACAATACAAATGATGCAGCAGGATTGCTTGGTCAGAAAAAACCTTACCTGAGATCACGTATCAATGCAGATGGATCAACTATTGCGCCTGCTGTAGGAATTCCTCACAGCCCATCTCCTCAGGGTGGTGGAACGATCCTGAATTCAGCTTATGGTGAAACTCCGCGTATCACACGTTTGGATGGTACAGGTAACGGTAACAGAGCTCTTGATTTAACAGCAGCTTCTGAAAACACGATCGTTTCTACGGGATACCTTGCAACACCTGAATATGAAAGAGGTGCAGGTCCGATCAACGTTAAAGTAGTCGATCCGCTGAATGTGTTGGGAGGTTATTACGAATGTAAATTCAGAGATTACGTGTCTACAGGACCTGATAGTCCGGGTATCGACAGTGCATCATGGATTATTTACCGGTATGAATACAGTGGAGCACCATCACCTGTTGATTCGGCTACTTCAGAAGTAACGATCAAGCAAGGAAACGAGCAGATCATCGCCAAGTGGGGAGTATCCGTTCAGATCGAACAATTTCCTTACAAACAAATTGGTGCGGGTGGACCTGCGAAACAGTATGCAGATGCGATTGAAGCTACTTTAACTCATGCCGACTCTTCCAAACAATGGGTATCTTTTGTTGAGGACGATGACATTTACTTCCCGACTAACTGGATTCGTGATGGAACGTTCGAGTCGGAAGCGCCTGCGGATTGTGTTCCGACAGCTCCTCCTTACCTGAACCCATGTAATTATGATGACTACGTAGGATCCGCTCCTAACGGAATGTTCAGTACACTGCTTGGAGGTGGTATTGCTCCACACAAGCTGGTAGGATTCAATGTTGACTACATGCCTCTTGCTTACCCGTCAGCCGGTTATGCAAGTGCGCGAACAAATGCAAGGATCTCTTATGCTCCGAGTATCGATATCGTATTTACTTCGGATAAATCGAAATGGACGCGATGTGTGGTTGTAGAGCTAGGACGTAATGCTGCATTGAATGTTGGCGGACAGGTTGCAGGTAAACTGCGTGCTTCTCAGTCGGTAGACAAAAACGGTAACCCTGACAACACAGGAACAAGCGGTATGGGATGGTTCCCGGGATATGCGATCGATCTTGAAACAGGTGCACGTCTGCACATGGCTTTCGGAGAGAACTCATTCCTTTCAACCAACAATGGTGCGGATATGATCTGGAATCCTACAAGTACTGTCGTTGACGGAAACGGTATTCCTGTATTCGGAGGCTTGCATGCAGTCTGGGTATTCGGTTACAATATCGAAGGTCTTGGATGTCCTGCATACGATGGAGTGAACAACTGGGTCTATGACCGTTACATCGGGGCAACTTCAGCTGATAACAAAGCGATCGTAACAAGCCTTATGTGGGTTTCTAATATTCTTACAGCTCCGGGCCATGTTGCTCTGGAATCAGATGCGCGCATTCGTGTACGTGTTAACAAAGAGTACCAGGATTACACTGCTTCAGGTCTGAACGGTGGAAAACCAATGTATTCCTGGAGTATGGAAGGTATGAGCACAACAAGAGCTGACCAGGAGCAACTGGCAAGCGCGCTTGATATGATCAACGTCGTTCCGAATCCTTACTATGCGTTCTCTGAATACGAGCGTAACCGTTTGGATAACCGTGTTAAGATTACCAATCTTCCTGATCAGTGTACAGTTACAATTTACAACGTAAGCGGTAAGCTGATCCGTACTTATAAGAAAGATACAGGTGAAAGCTCATCAATCGACTGGGATTTGAAAAACAGCAAAGGGATTCCGATCTCAAGTGGTGTCTACATTATCCACGTTGAAGTTCCGGGAGCAGGTGAGAAGATCATCAAGTTCTTCGGAGGTATGCGTGCAATTGACCTTGAGAATATTTAATCTTTACTGTTAAGCAAAGACTATGAGAACATTTGATAAAGTATTAAAATATACGGCAGTAGCCGGAGTAGTGTTGAGCTGCTCCGGTGCCTTCGCCGGAAATGAAGACCGTATCGGTTCGGCAGGAGCAACTCAGTTGCTGATCAATCCATGGGCACGAAGTACAGCCCTCGGTGATGCAGGTGTTGCAAGTACCAACGGACTTGAAGGTAGCTTCACCAATATTGCGGGAGCAGCATTTACCGACAAAACGCAGATTAAATTCAACCGCACCAACTGGATGGGAAGTGCAGGTATCGCTTTGAACAGTGCTGGTATCGCTCAGCGTGTTTCAGCTTCCAGCGTAATTGTGGTATCCGTTCAGTCGATGAATTTTGGTGATATTGACGTTACAACAGAAGATCTTCCTGAAGGTGGTCTCGGAACATTTACTCCACGTATGAACGTGTTCAACATTGGATATGCCCGTACCTTCTCTTCGAGTATCTATGGAGGAATTAACTTCAAAGTGATCAGCGAAAGTATCTCCAACCTGAAAGCTACAGGTATCGCTATCGATGCGGGTATCCGTTACGTAACAGGTGAGCAGGACCAGATCAAACTGGGTATCGCCCTTAAGAACGTTGGTCCGGTTATGCGCTACAGAGGTGACGGTTTGTCAACGGAGGTGAATTACATCAACGATGGTAACCTTGCAACTCTTGAGCAGCGATCAGCTACTTACGAATTGCCTTCATTGCTGAATATCGGGGCTTCTTACGATTTCATTTTTAATGAGTCGAACAAGCTGACGGCTTCAGGAGCGTTTACTGCCAATTCATTCCAGAATGACCAGTACCGCATCGGAGCTGATTACGGATTCACAGCTGAGAAAGCAGCGTTTAACCTTCGTGCAGGATATGTTATTGAGAAAAACCTGTTCAGCACAGAGAATCGCTCAAATGCTTTAACAGGCTTCACAGCAGGTTTTTCTGCTGATGCGCTCGTAGGTAAAAACAAATCAGCTTTAGGCGTTGAATACGCTATGCGATTGGCTGGTATCTTCGGAGTTATTCATACTTTTGGAGTTACGATCAGTTTGAAATAAGAATATTTAAAACTATATTTGTTACAACAGGAGAGTCCATTGGGCTCTCTTGTTGTTGTTATATAGTAGAACAAAAGCATGATTTATGTCTGATATTGCATATTATACCGAAGAAGGATTAAAGAAATTGAAAGATGAGCTGTACAATATGAAAACAGTACAGCGTCCGAGTATTTCCGAGCAGATTGCCGAAGCACGCGACAAAGGCGATCTATCTGAAAATGCAGAATACGATGCCGCAAAAGAAGCTCAGGGATTACTTGAAATGAAGATCGCCAAGATGGAAACACTGATTTCAAGGGCGCGTCTGATCGACAACTCACTGATCGACAACTCAAAAGTATTTATCCTTTCAAAAGTGACGATCAAAAATGTTTCCAACGGAATGGAAATGCAGTATACCCTGGTTGCAGAAAGTGAAGCAGATTTGAAAGAAAAGAAGATCTCTGTCGATTCACCTATCGGAAGAGGATTGCTTGGAAAGAAAATCGGCGATATAGCAGACGTTCAGACTCCCAATGGTGTCATGCAGTTCGAAGTGATCGAAATAACGCGTTAATGGCGACCTTATTTACACGGATAGTACAAGGAGAGGTTCCTGCGCATAAAGTTGCAGAGAACGACGAATTCCTGGCTTTTCTGGATGTCATGCCTCTCCGCCGGGGGCACGTTCTGGTTATCCCAAAAGTGGAAGTGGATTATATCTTCGATCTTGAAGACGAATTGCTGGGCCGGATGATGATTTTCGCGAAGGAAGTCGCAGCTAAGATCAAAGTTGCATTTCCCTGCAGAAAGGTCGGAGTTACTGTAATCGGGTTGGAGGTTCCCCATGCTCATATCCACCTGGTTCCCATGGATGCTATGCAGGACATGAATTTCGCGCAGGAAAAACTAAAACTATCCCAGGAAGAGCTCGCCTCGATTGCAGAGCAGATAAGAGAAGCTGGTCGATAAAATAAAGCACGAGCCACTATTCGCCGTCGGTATATCCAGGCGTTGTACGGATCCATTGCTATCGGGACCAAATTTCGATACACTCTTGTTAAACAATGTTTCTTCAGGTGAGTAATTCAAACGTTCAGGATATCGGGACCACACTTCAATTATTGGTTCACATTTGATCCATCATTCAGCCAGGCTAAAGCGATGAAAACCAATCGAACAATTATTACTTCTTCGCTTTCGGTTTAGGATTCGAAGTCGCATATTTCTCGCTTGTTGAAACAGTGATCCTTTTCTTCAGCACGTAATGCTGGCAGGATTTGTAAACGTGAAGCGTTACCGTATAAGTTCCCGACACTTTATAGTAATGGATCGGGTTGAGCTTTTTAGAAGTCGCTCCGTCGCCGAATTCCCACTTCACATCTGTTACATTCTTCGTGCTGTTGACAATCGCGATCTTCGTCCAGTCCTCACTGATCTTAAAGTTCAGTACAGGCGCTATTTCGGGCGCAGGATGCTGGATCTCGTCGAGGTCGTAAGTTTCCAGGTGATTCAGCACAACTTTGGCAGCAATGGCTTCTATCGGAGCTACAGCTTCCGGCGAAACACCTGAAGGAGCAGTTCCGCCGACCGGACTTTCCCTGAAAATACTTGCATAAAACGTACATGCCGCAATAAAGCTTCCGTTCGGATTGGGATGTTCCTTGTCGTCCCGGTAAATGATCAGCTGTGGATTTGTCTGACGAACCTGCTGCCACACCATTCCCACCGGAGCAATCGGAAAACCAAACTGGCGGTTCATCTGGAAATAACCTTTCCGGATATTTTCCTGCATCTTTTCGTAAGTATTGTTGCGCTCGTCCAGCTGATAACCTTCAAAATAACCCCATGTCATATAGAAGTAAACACTTGAGCAAGGACTGTATTTCTCAATGCTGTCTATGAGCATTTTAGCGTAGGGTGCTGTTTCTGTTGCAATTGTCAGAGAATCTTGTGCCAGCTCGCGGCTGAATCCCTGTATAAATACCACGTCCCACTTCCTGGATTTCAGTTTTTTCCAGGTATTTGCCCGTTCGGTGTGAAGCTTCAGGGTACTGCTGCTAACCGCTATCGAATCCGCATAAACGTTTTTGCCTTTTGATTTTGCCAGGTGCTCGAACATCTTCGGCATACCGTTATAGTGCGTGTAACTGTTACCGATAAACAGTACATTTAATTGCTGCCCGTAAGTAAAGCTGCCCAGGAAGAGCAGGATGGTTAACAGTCGAAAAGATAATTGCATGTCAGACGCTTTGTTTTTCTGGCTTTTTGTATTTCCAGGGAAGAATGGTCGAAAGAATCTTATTGTAAACAGCGCGCATCGGTTCAATGTACTTCACGAAAATAAGGAATAGCAGGATGAACAGCACTGCTCCCAGGACAACTTCGTAAGGGTTGAGCGATTCGCGGAAAAGCCTTGTAAGTCCGTAATGAGTAATCGATCCGTAAAGAACGATGTTGTGAACGATAAAAACGGAAAGCGTATTCTGCCCGATCTTCAGGAAAAGATTCTGCTTCATTTCCCCGATCAGTTTTTCAATGACCATCAGTACTCCGAGTTCCATGAAGACCATTCCTACGCGATCAAGTATCCAGTTGCCCCGAACGAGCTTCGATTCGCCGCCTGAGATCCCTGAAATGAGCTTGTCGAGGAACATCAGTATATCCGTAGCAAAGAAATAGAACAGGGCGCCAACGGCGATAAATGTGAGTGCAAATCCCCATTTCTTAACGTGAGCGCTCAGATCATGAAGTAAACAGCCGATCATTGCACCTATCATCGTATATCCCAGCCAGGGAGCAAGCGGGAACAAAGACGGATTTCCCTTTCCTCCGTGGAACATTTTCTGAATGAACATAGGAGCATTGGCGGGCCATGCAGCATCTTCCGGTAAGCGAATGAGAAATATTCCAAAGGCGAAGATCGCTAATGCCGCAACCAGGTAATAGATCCAGAGCGGGATCACTCTAATCGACTTGTAAAGCCCGAAGATCAGCAGGATAATAATGATCCCGTAGCCCATGCACTGAAGAACGTGGAAATTATTAGGATCCAGTAAATACCCCCAGAAAATCAGCTCGACTCCGCGTGAGTAGCCTTTCTTTACACGGTCATTGCTGAAATAACGCTCTTTGCGCTTCCAGAGAAGCAGGTAAACGAAGATCAGGCCGGTAACGGTAAGGAAAACAGGAGCCGTAAATCCACGGATGAAAGCCCATGTTTCGTAAAACGGATTTCCGGCATACATGTTCTCCGTCCATACACCGTTCACGTAGCCCTTCAGTTGTAAAGAGTCTTTGATGAAATGGCCTTCCAGCATCAGGAGTATCGCGATGGACCGTGCCATATCGATAAACTTGAGCCTTGGACGTTTTTCTATTACCGGAACGGGTATTTCTGACATGCCTCCTGATTATTGGACAAATATAATTTATTTGAGCGTTTTAAGGCCAATCATCCGGCGACGTGAACGAAGAGTAACCGCATTCCGATCAGATCCCCTCGCCGAGAATCAGGACGCGAAGAGGCTTTTCAAATCCTTCGAAATAAATGTCCATCGGCACGGAGAATATCCCTGACGGGAGATTGGAGGAAGGGGACACCGAAATCGTTCCGCGTTTTAGAGCATCGATCGCCGGATTAAAGCTCGCGGAAAACAAGCTGTTTGCAACATCGATTTTTGTAATTCTTAACGTTGTGCTTCCGTTGTTGTAAAGGGAAATGGTTCTTGTAAAAGGTTCCTGGCGGGCAATTTTACCCAATACAAGGGAGGTCGGCTCAACATCTACCAGGAAGAAAAGACTGTCAGTGTCGAGGTAGCTTACGCTTTGGATCTCGATTTTACGCTCAATGGCCGCGGCGCGCGAGAATACGGAATTCTTCAGGTCGTTCGGATTGTCGCTCGTGATCTGGTCGGCAGTATATTCACCAAAAGGTACGCCGACAACTTCCAGCTTTCCGCCGTTAAGAGCTGTGCCGTTCAGATACGGTGCAAAAACGCCGCCGTCGGAAACACTCAGATGATTGACCAGCGAAGCAATCCGCCGTTTGGTCAGCGCAACATTATAATCGGTTTTCGCCAGTGGACTCGCAAATCCGCGAACGCTCAAACGGATCCTGAAACCTTTTTCGAGCTCTTCGAGCAGTAATTCTTTAAACAGCGTCAGGTCCTTCATGCCCTGCTCCACATATTCGGTAAAAAAGCTTTCGATGTCTTCTTCTGCTTCCGAAGAGCGTTCGCCGCTCAGTCCTTTGGAATATTCTTTCCGGTATTCCGGCAGCATTTCCACGTAATTGTGATAGCTGTCGCTGTAGTTCACTTTGGTAGTCGGCTCGTGCGATTTCGGGTCCGGAACGTCGTTGTGGAAATAGAGTGTCACAGGTAAACGGCGATTCAGATCGGCAAGTGTTTCCTTCTTCGATTCGGGAACGATAACGATCGGCGGAGCAAAGGCGAAAATATCGCTGCAGCAGGTTGGGTTTTTTGCATACAGAACACCAAGCCGGTTGCTGGAAACAAAAGAAGAATCGCCTGCTTTAAAGTAGTAAACGTCATTGGCCGGACTGTTAAAAGGCAACCCCGCGTTTACGACTTCCTTCAGTGAGCCGTTCACGACCTGTATGAAATGAACATCGTATCCGCCGAATCCATCCCACCAGCTGGAGGAAAAATACAGCTTCTTTTCCGCCGGATCGTACCACGGAGAAAGCTCGTTATCGGGTGAATTAATGCGCTGTACGGGGCGAACTTTCCCGAATTGATTGCCATCGTTCTTGATCACCGAGGAATAAAGGTCCAGCCCGCCTTTTCCATCTTGCCGGTCGGAAGCAAAGAACAGTGTTTCTTCATTTTCGAACAGCGCAATGGAAGGAGTGGTGGTATTGGCGCCGGCTTCGTTGATGATCTCGCCAAGAAATTCCGGACTTTGCCATTTTCCGTTCCTGTAATTCGAAACGGCGATCTTGCAATCGAATTGCTGTTCATCGGAGCTGCACTTGCTGAAATAAAAACGCTTGCCGTCGAGACTGAATGTGCCGTTCCCGGTATTCATCCCGGATGCGATAAGTGAAGTAATGCGCTCTGCCTTCCCTGTAGAATGGAAAAGCGGATACGTGTAAAGCTGGTTCGTGTAAGTAGCGTCATAAATTTCTTCGCCTGCTCCAACCGAATCTGCCCGCAGAGAAGACAGAATGAAAAGCGAGTCGAGCACCAAATGCCCGAATTCGGAATTGACCGTGTTCAGTCCATCGGGAAGTGGAAGCGCATCGATAGAGATCGTATCCTTGATCCCGTTCTGCGCCCAGAGACAGGATTCCAGCTCGCGCTTGCTTTTCAGGTACAAATAGCCCTTTTTATCTTTCGAATATTTCTTTTTGGCGTCTTTGAAAATAGAAACGGCTTTCGCATAATTTCCGTTCTGCTTTTCCATCAGTCCCCATTGCATCAGGCTCGGCGGATGGAATTTCGTTTCTTCCTTGTTGTAAACTTTCTCGTAGTAATAAGCCGCTTTCCGGTAATCTTTGTAAGCCCGGAGGGTTTCAGCATATTTCCAGAGAATATCAACGCTGTTCGAATCAAGCTCCATAGCCTTTTCGTAATAGGTAAGGGCGTAGATATAATCGCCCTTCACATATTGTTCGTCGGCAAATTCGAGGTACTTGCCCAGTTCGTTCTGAGCGGTCAGTGTTCCTGAAAGGAAAAGGCAAAGAAGGATCAGATATAATCGGGACATATTCTGTGGATGACAGCTTTTGGTTTGAAACGGGTAATGATGTAATGAGCGGATAATTCGAGCCCGCCGCGAAGATTACTCGCAGGAACAAGCTTTGAAATATTGGTGTCGTAGCTGAGAGCAACTGACCAGTTCTGAATGGAGAGTCCGGCGCGGATAATCACGGCGTCACGATTCCTGAACCATATCCCGCCGTCTACAGCACGGTAAACACCCAGTCGATTAACGAGCGTGTAACGCCCCTGTCCACCGAGCACCAGCTCGCGGTATTTCCCTTGTAAATTCAAAGATAAACCGGGAAGAATGGCCCATTCGTCAGTGATCGGGCGTACATACGTTCCGAAAATACTCAGGCGGATGTCGCGCTTTACCTGCTGACCGTAAAATCCCTGGTTCGGACGGTTGAGGTTAAATCCGCCAATTCCGACAGTTAACTGCTCGTCAGCTGAACGGTTCCAGGTATAAACAGCTCCCGTGGCAATAGCAGCGTTCGCCCTGGCGTCATTCATGAAATTTTCCTGGGTCGGCAAAGTAGGGTCGAAGGTGATCCCGTTAAACTGGTTGTCGAAGTAGAACTTGCTCATGTTGACCTGCCGGTAATTGAGGCCGGCCTGGATACCAAATGAAATGCAGTGAACGGAATCGGAAGTGATCTTCAGTTGCTTCGCTACCGAAAGCTGAAGCTCCATGGTTTTGAATTTTCCATCTCCGACCTGGTCGTAAAAGAAAAGTGCCCCGACAGCGATTCCTCGTTGCTTCCATTTTCCATCAGCCCCCAGTGCAAGGGTCGAAAAAGGAACGGAAACATTGCGCCACTGGTCTTTGTAATTGCCCGTCAAACGGATGTCGCCCTTGAAAAGTCCGGTATTTCCGGGATTCTGGTACAACGGCTGCCTGTTCACATGCGACCAGTGAATATCCTGGGCGTATCCGGAAATGGAAACGGCCAGCAGCAGCATTACGTAAAAGGGTTTCAGGCGCATGTGCGATGTAAGTGTATCAAATATACAATTTTAAACAGCTCGTTCCATAGAGTTTCAGAAGAGCTGGACTTCACTTCAATCGTTAAGACGTACAATTCAGTAGTTAGGGCGCCTGTAATAACACCAGTTCGAAGAATACGGTTAACTTGGAACTATCCATAAACAGAAAAACCCGAACAAATGAAAGTAATTGGAGCAACAGCCGGAAAAATGAAAATGATCGCGGGATGCGTTCTCACAGCATTATTGTTAAGCGCTTCATCGTCACAGCACGAAGATGTTATCACCGGTGAGCTGGCTTTCCTGGAAGGCGAATACGAATTCATTTATTCCCAGGGAGAAGCGGGAAGAGTAGTTCAGCCAACCGAGCTGCCGGATGTTTATTCGCTCCGGATCACAAAGAAAAGCGACCTGTTCCTGCTGAAAAACGGGAAGAAATTCAATAAATACCCGTTTTCAAAGGTGAAAGCTCCCTTGCTGAAAGACAACAATTACGTCATGTTTCTGGTGGGCGATACGTATTACCCGATGTTCTACAAAGGCGATACGCTGCACACCCACGCGCTGCCGATCGAATTCAACGAAAACTATTTCGTAAAACGAAAGTAAGTCCCGAACACTGTACGAAAACCCACCGAACTGTATCCGAACACCATCGACACGCAACAGGACGCCATCAACAAGCGACCTGAACCCATCGACACACCTTCTGTTGAATGTCGTAAGCCAGTTCCCGTCGTGCATTGCGTATGAAGTACATCCATCAATTTAAGCGAATAAATGGAAACAAAGTTTCCGTTTAATTAGTGTAAACCGCCTTGTCGGTCATTCGCTTTAATTGTATACCCCTAATAAGCGCTGCCGTTAGGAGCGCAAAAATCCGTGGCTTCGCGGTAAAAAATACACGCAGCTCATCTCGAAAACCTGCCTCATCCTGTGCGGATAACAACAACTGTTCGCTGGATAAAAACAAATCCTAACTTTACGCAATGGAAATGTTCAAACCGGATACTACATACTACACCAACTACATTGATAAAGGCAAGTACCTTTTAACATGGCGGTTGTCGCTGTTATTCCTGCTGATCTTTTTCTCGCTTTCTGTCGCTTTCCTTTTCGTTAACCTCACAGCGGCTGTTTTTTATGCACTTGTTTTTCTCTGCGCTGCCGGCGGATTCTGGTACCTCAACAAGACGAAGAAATACGTACCGATCTTCTGGATGTTCACAATTGCCTGTTCGGTCCTGAATACGATCGCCTTTTTCACAGTGATGGAGATCGTTCACTACGCAGAGATCCTGTGGATCATCAACATCATCATCTTCGCCTTTATCGGACTGGGAAGAAAAGTAGGCATGTTTTTCATGATCTTCCATGGATTGGTGATCTCCGGCCACATGGTATTCCGGCTGAATCAGAACCTGCTGATGCACAAACAGCATACAACGATGGAAATTACAGGAACGCTCGTAGAAATTCTCTTTGCGTTGTTCACCATTTCGTATCTGCTGCACCAGTACCTCGTTTTTCAAACCTACGCGGAAGATCAGCTGAAGCTCGCCAACCAGGAGCTCGCCGCCACCAATCAGCTGATCGTTAAGAAAAACGAAGAGAATTCCATGCTTGCGAAAGAAATTCACCACCGGGTGAAGAATAACCTCCAGATCGTGATCAGCCTGCTCAGAATGCACAGCGATGAAGTGAAATCGGAAGAAACCAAAACCCACTTTTCCGAAGCGATGAACCGTATTATGACGATGTCGCTCATTCACCAGAAGCTGTACCAGGAAAAAGAGCTTTCGAACATCGATGTGAATACCTATTTCGAAGAGCTGACAAAAGAGATCATTTCTTCTTCTGCGAGGGAGAACCGTTCAATCGGTTTCCAGATCGATACGAACATCAAACGTGTGGGACTCAAAACAATTGTACCGCTTGGGTTGCTGATCAACGAGCTGATGACAAATTCGGTTAAGCATGCTTTTAGTAATCAGCCCAACGGAAAGATCTCTGTTTGCTTTACCGAGCTGGCAGGAAACCGGCTAAGACTGGAATACAGCGATAACGGAACGTGGCAGAATGGCGTAAAGTCGGTCGAAGGATTCGGACTGGAACTTATCCAGTTGCTCACCAGTCAGCTCGAAGGCGAATACGAAAGAACGGGAAGCCGCTACGTTTTCGAGATCAGTAACCTGGATCACTGATCGATCATAAGCTCCGGCCTGTACTTTTTGCCGGGAATAAGCTGCTTGCGGTAATTCATTAACACCAGGTCTCCCTGTTTCAGCCGACTGATAGTCACTTTTTCGACCGTTCCGCCTGCATTAAGAACACAAACAGTAGTTCCGGAAACCGACGACGGAGGAAAAGAGAGCTTACCGGAGGTGGGATTTGCAGTACGGACACGAACCTGCTGATCTTTGGAAAATACGGTTTGCCTGGCCGGGGTCACTGTATATCCAAGTACTTCTTCGCCTGTTTTTGAATGCTGCACCTTGTCCAGTTTTCCGGTTCCCAACAGTTTTCCGTTCAGATCGAAAAGCTGAACTCCGCCATCAGCTGATTGATAAAGCTTCGATTGCACGTTATCCGGCAGGATTATTCTCAGGTAATAGCTGCCAGAGCCAGACCAGGTTGCTACTTTTTGCCCGGAAGAAAGTTTTTTCCCCGGTTTGACAAATGTTTCCAGTATCATTCCATCCTGGATAGCCACGTAAAAATAGTCGGTCATGGAAGTTTCGGCGCGTTTTGTCTTGTCGTATAGCTCAGCGACGCCCGAATTATTCAGTGCGGCCAGTTCCCGGGCATTCACGGCAGGGAATTCCGGGAGCAGCTGGGACGGGTGAATTCCGGAGGCAAACAGTTTCCATTTGGTGCTTTCCGTGGGAACCTCTTTTTCAATGACCCGGAGAAAGGCCTCCACAAGAGCAGCCAGGTCACGCTGATAGCTTCTGTATTCGGCATATGCTTTCCTGTTGTCTATCTGGAAGAGTAGCTGTCCTTTTTTGAATGTTGTTCCGGGCTTTAATTCCAGCTCGCCTTTTTCCAGTATTCCCGGAACCCGGAAGTAAATCGGGACTGGTTTTTCGGCAAAATCGATCGTGCCGTCTGTGACCAGGTAAACGCCTTTCGTGTTGATATTCGCTTGAAAAACCTGGACCGATTCCTGCTTTTCTTTTCCGGCGGGCGGCTTTGAAGCATCACAGGAAACGAGCTCTAAAATCAGAACGAATGTTAAGAATACAATAAATGAAAGCTTTCCGGAATTCTTCATAAGTTGATCTGCCAGTTTAAAAGTATACAATTACGGGCGCTATCCGTTCAGCAATCCTCGGTTAAATGCTTTTTTTGTTGAATGGTTACAGATTTCAGCTGTTGATAACTTGGTTAACATTTCAATAATAGATCGTTCGGTGCACTGCTGAGGATAGTCTACTTTTGTATGAACGATTATTTTGCAGACGTATGCTAGGATCATTATTGAAGAAGAAATTATCTGACAACCAGCTCGCTAATGTTTTCATGAACGGCTTGCTCGAAGTTGTTGAGAATGGATTTGGAGAAGTTGCTCAGCTGATCAACGAAGATCCGGCGTTTGTTAATTCGCCCGGACTCTCCGAACAGGATAACGCACAGTTCACCATGGTGATCCTTGTTGCAAACCTTTCCTCTCTTGAAAATACATTTGAAGCCGATCAGGCGGTAAGGATAGAGCAGCTGATCTTCAGCAAGCTCGGGCAAATGATGCACTCGGACGCTGCGGATGCGGAGAAAACGGTAAGAGACTACCAGAAATTCATGCACCGCATTAATCATCCTTCCAAGAACATGATTTACGCCATGTCGAAAGCTATTTTCCAGAAATACGGGTTGAATGAATTCCAGGATGAATACTTTCGCAGAATGCAGGCGCCAAATCCTTTATTCCTGAAAAGAATGGATGCCGTAGTCAATAATTTCCTCTGGGATTGGGACGCTTTCTTCAAAAAATACCGCATAGACGATTGATGGCCTGGCTCATAATTATTATTAAGCTTCAGCTTTGCTGAGGCTTTTTCTTTTTACACAGATCAACAAAAAGGAAAAACCAGTGAATCTATAACGAAAAAACACCCATCAGCCTTGGAGATGGATGTTATAATCTATGTGTTCCTATGTATCGATGTGGTTGACTAGGCAGCGATGCGTTGCAAAATAACCTTACAAGGTATCTCGGAAGTCACTTTCACCAGATGCGATTTATAAAGCGGGATCGGGAAGTAATCGCCGGGTTTCAGGGAATGAACCTCTTCTTCAACAATAATATCGCAGGTTCCTTCCAGGATCAGGAATTTTTCATATTCTTTGGTATGTGTCTCATGAGGAGCGAGATGCCTGATCCACACAATGGCCGTTGTAACCTCCGGCGTATAGCCAATGATCTTCGCATGGAAATCCTCGAAATCCGGTGGAATAGAAAATTCACTTCTGCTTGTCCAGTAAGCATACTCTTCCGGCGTACTGCGCTCATTCAGAACAGGAGGGAATTCTGGCTGCTCTCCTTTTTTCAGGCGTTCCATGTAATTGATCACAGCCAGCAGGAAAGGCTTGATCGTAACATCAGGGGGAATCGCATGTTCCTGTAAGCTTTTCTCGATCTCACGTGAAATGCTTATGATCTCTTTCTGTACCGAAGGATGCTGAGAGATCAGCGATTCCACCTCCAGCCGTTCGGTTTCTTCGAGGCAACCCAATACGTACATTTCAAGTACGCCCGACTGTATAATTTCTTCCAAGTTTTTCATCTTCACCTTTCGGCTTCCGTTAATGTGTTCCGTTCTTCCGGGAGCAAAGCAAACTCTTCCGGATAACTGTTCATAGATAATTCAGTTGATTGTAGCATGGTTAACTAACATTAGTTCGACAACTGGTTCTCTTTCAGAATACTGCTTATCTACGCGTGTAAGGTTGGATTGGATTTTAAGATTTTTTTCTTTTTGCCCGGTCATCCGGAAAACCCTACCGGCAGGCACTTTACTGATTTTATGAATCCGGGAAAAGGGTGTCTGCGTTGTCATAAAAATACCTGTGAAAAATTTTCAGCGTGTGATGTAACGCAAATATATTCAACAAGAACGGAAAACAAACAAAAGCGTTGTAATTAATACTAAAAATTATTAATCCGATCTTTTCATTAAAAATGTTTCCGATTTCGTTGCGCCCGATTGCTTTCCTGATATGACCGCTTTCAGGTAATCGTCGTGAAGGCTGTAAGCGATTTTTTGCGGGAAATCGTGGTTCTTATTCTCGAAGCTGACCTTGAATTTTCCGGAAGACGTCATTTTGAAATCAACTGGCTTGCCTTCGTTCTGGTCGGCTACTGTCGGAGTGTATAAAATACCGTTGCCGGTTGCTGTGAGCAGGATCTTTTCACTGAAAAGCGTGTCTTTTTTTGCAACGAAGTAAGAATCGCCTGTAAAGGTCGAATCGTTCAGCTGTGTCCATGTTTCCGAAAGCTGGCCTTCAGGTGAGGATTGTTCCCATCTTCCGAGCATCCATTGGAGCTCATCCAGGTTTGCCGATGGCTGATTAGAACAGGAGCAGAGTAACGTAAGTGCTACCGGGTAAAGCAGACTGTATTTCATGTTGGGGTGTGTTAACTTTTTCGAACGACGTGAAGTTAGCTATTTTCCCTCAGAATCCCGAATTAGCTACAGCTTATAACCGGATCCCGATCGCCGGGATATCATCCAGCTGCATTTTTTCTCCCCGCCATTCGTCTGCAAACGCTTCCAGGTAATTTTTTGAGGATTAATAGGTATGGATCGAATGTCTGCAATGAACGGGATCAGCTCTTACTCCACCTTCACATAGCACGCATAAACGTCCGAAACACCTTCAACACCTTTCTTTGTGAGGATTTTCATTGCTTCCGGGTACTTCAGATCGCAATGTTCCTGTTTGGGAAAGAGATCGCTTCCCATAAGCGGAGCACGGATAAAAAAGTCTGCGTCGCATGTTTCCTGTTTGGAGCAGAAATAGAAACTGATCTTCTTCTTTTCCAAGGTGTACTTCCCGTTCACGGTTGTTCCATTCGTTGTTTTAACGAAGGTATAATTGGCGTAAAACGTGATTTCCGCTGTGAACTCTTTGCTCAGATCGTCTATGATAACATCGGATTTGGAAAATGGCTCGAGGTGATGAGATCTGTAGGTCCCAACGAAAGGATTACCAGCCGGTGTTTGTTCGTTCGGATTCGTGCCGAAAAGCGCCAGGATAAAAGGAAATAAGAGGAAAAGCTGCATGCGGGGATGTTTGGATAAAGTCTTTAAAGATAGCTGATTTCGTTCAATCTTATCTCCTGAACCCCTGAGATCTTATTTATCTTAAAACCCTATATTCTGATCTCCCTAAGTCTTCACCTTCACGTACACAACCGCCTTCGTTTCAAAAAAATCCTCTTTGAAAATGTCCTTCAGCGGATGAATAATATAAGGATGCTTCAGCGGCGCCAGCTCTTCCTTCAGATCACCGCCTTTCAGGTAGAGGATTCCGTTGTTGAGCTTGTTAATGGAGCGTTTCAGGAATTTGTTTTTTGTCCACGGAATAAAAGCCGGCATCGCTGTAACGGCACGACTCACGATAAAATCGAATTGCTCTTTGATGTCTTCGGCACGTGCATGTGTGGCGCGAACATTTGTCAATCCCAAAGAATCTGCGACTCCCTGGACAACCTTGATCTTTTTACCGATCGAATCCACGAGGTGGAACTGCGTTTCGGGAAACAGGATGGCAAGCGGAATTCCGGGAAAGCCACCGCCTGTTCCAATATCCAGAACGGAAGATTCGGGAGCGAACTCCATGATCTTTGCTATACCGAGAGAATGCAGCACATGACGCTCGTAAAAATCGTCTGTATCTTTTCGGGAGATCACATTGATCTGTGTATTCCATTCCATGTAAAGCTCCTTCAGACGGGAGAATTTCTCTTTCTGATCGTCTGTAAGATCCGGGAAGTATTTCGTTAGCTGCTCGATCATTTTTAAAGATTTTAGATGTTTAATTGTTGATTTTTGAATGGAATTAATCAAAAATCTCCCATCAAAGATCAAGCATCCATCATCCCTCTATCAGTTTCCCAAGCGCATTGTCGAAAATATCCTTCGCCTCGGAAATGAACCCGAAATGCTCGTCGTCGATCATCAGTTTTCCTTTCGTTACATGCCCGAGCAAAGTGGAAGTAACGCCGCTGCCCATCATAAACTCGATGAAAGCTTCTTCCTGCTCTTCGGAAACCGTTACTACAATGCGGCTTTGCGCTTCTCCGAACAGGAATGCATCTTCACGGACTTCAGAATCTGTAACGATGTCGAATCCAAGTCCGCGCGGCATAGACATTTCCACCAGGGAAACGAACAATCCTCCGTCTGCACAATCGTGTGCCGAATTGATCAGCTCATTGGAAATAAGCCCTTTTACGGTTTCCTGCAATGTGAACTCTTTTTCGAGGTCGAAATGCGGAGCCGGTGAAGCTTCGATACCGTGGTAGCTTACCAGGTACTCGGAAGAGGAAATATCGTTAACGGATTCTCCGAGAATGAAGATCAGGTCGCCTTTCTGTTTGAAATCGAGTGACATGATCTTGTTTTTGTCTTCGATCACACCGATCATTCCGATCGTTGGAGTAGGGAAGACAGGAATTTCTTTTCCCGCAATATTCGACTGATTGTAAAAGGAAACGTTTCCTCCGGTAACCGGTGTCTGGAATTTCAGGCAGGCTTTCGACATTCCTTTGATTGCTCCTACAAACTGCCAGAACGATTCCGGGTTATAAGGATTTCCGAAATTCAGGCAGTTCGTGATAGCGCTTGGAATTCCTCCCGATACAACGATGTTGCGGGCTGCTTCCGAAACTGCGATCGCTGTTCCGATCTCCGGATCTGCATTTACATAACGGGAATTGCAGTCAACGGTCATTGCCAGCGCTTTGTCCGTTCCTTTCAGGTTGACTATGCCTGCATCCGTCGGACGGTTGGTAGACATGGTCTTCGTTCCGACCATGGAGTCGTATTGCTCGGAAACCCAGCGTTTCGAAGCGATATTCGGCAAGCCCAGTAAATGGAAAGCCACTTTTTTCAGATCTTCCGGCTGTTTTACCGAATCGATGGAGAATTTCTTGAATTCCTGGTAGTAAGCCGGCTCTTTGTATTCACGCTGATACTGTGGCGCGCCGCCTCCAAGAACCAGTGATTCTGCAGGAACGTCACCTACCAGCTCGCCGTTCATGTAATAACGGACACGTCCGTCGTCTGTAACCGTTCCGATCTCTTCGGCATGAAGGTCCCACTTGTCGAAAATGCGTTTCACAACATCCTCTTTTCCTTTCTGGATCACAACAAGCATACGCTCCTGGGATTCCGAAAGCAGGATCTCGTAAGGAAGCATATTTTCCTGGCGCGTTGGAACACGGTCAAGGTGAATTTCCATTCCGACTCCGCCACCGGCGCTCATTTCACAGGTCGAACAGGTAATTCCTGCCGCTCCCATGTCCTGCATACCGACAATAGCGTCTGTCATAGACAGTTCCATGGTCGCTTCAAGCAGCAGTTTTTCCATGAAAGGATCTCCAACCTGAACGGATGGAAGGTCGTTTGCCGATTCTTCCGTAATATCTTTGGAGGCGAAAGCAGCTCCCGCAATTCCGTCTTTGCCCGTGGCAGAACCAACGATGTAAACAGGATTTCCAGGGCCTTTTGCTTTAGCCGAAATAACTTTTTTCGTGTCGATGATACCTGCAGAGAAAGCATTCACCAACGGATTCTGATTGTACGATTTGTCGAAGAACACTTCCCCTCCGACGATCGGAATACCAAAAGCGTTTCCGTAATCGCCAATTCCTTTTACAACACCTTTTACCAGCCATTTCGTGCGGTCGTTCGCAATATCGCCGAAACGAAGCGAGTTCAGCTGAGCAACCGGGCGCGCACCCATGGTGAAAATATCACGGTTGATCCCTCCGACTCCTGTTGCTGCTCCCTGGTAAGGCTCCAGCGCGCTCGGGTGGTTGTGGGATTCGATCTTGAACACGCAGCCGATTCCGTCTCCGAGATCAACCAGTCCTGCGTTTTCCTCACCCGCTTTCACCAGCATGTGCGGACCGTCTTTCGGCAGCTGCTTCAACCAGAAAATAGAATTCTTGTAAGAGCAGTGTTCTGACCACATTACCGAATACACGGCTGTTTCTGTGAAGTTCGGAGTACGGCCGAGAATCTCGGTGATCATTCCGAATTCGTCTTCACGTAATCCTAGTTCTACTGCTTGCTCTACTGTTGCTACTTGTTGAAGTGTGCTGCTCATCGGTGAAAAAATGTTTCGCCAAAGTTAATCATTCCGTTTTACCTGACCTTGGGGAGTTTTCCTGTTTTTTTTAACAATGAAAGTTCAAGGGCACATTCATAAGTTCGAAAAGAAGCGCGCAAAGAACGGCATCAGGGCGCTTTGTTTTACTTTCTTGCAGGTTGCATTGACTTTGTTGTTGTCTGATTTCATGTTCTTGCAGGTTGCAGTTATGTTTTAACTGTTGGCATTTATGATATGGTCCTGTAAATTCATGTTCTTGCAGGTTGCAGTTATGTTTTAACTGTTTGCATTCATGATGTGGTCCTGTAATTGCATATTCTTGCAGGTTGTAGTTATGTTTTAACTGTTTGCATTTATGATGTGGTCCTGTAAATTCATGTTCTTGCAGGTTGCAGTTATGTTTTAACTGTTTGCATTTATGATATGGTCCTGTAAATTCATGTTCTTGCAGGTTGCAGTTATGTTTTAACTGTTTGCATTCATGATGTGGTCCTGTAATTGCATGTTCTTGCAGGTTGCAGTTATGTTTTAACTGTTTGCATTCATGGTGTGATCCTGTAATTGCATGTTCTTGCAGGTTGCAGTTATGTTTTAACTGTTTGCATTTATGATATGGTCCTGTAAATTCATGTTCTTGCAGGTTG
>Ga0247810_10000934_pt1 | contig 21837 bp, 20 predicted proteins | sample UWRJL119311C1_FD_179918 | JGI IMG/M metagenome (GOLD analysis project Ga0247810, IMG submission 179918) | Plant litter microbial communities from Arlington Agricultural Research Station in Wisconsin, United States - UWRJ-L119-311C-1 | ecosystem: Environmental > Terrestrial > Plant litter >... | reverse complement strand
TATTTCCGGGGAGGCGGGTTATTTGGTCTCGGAGGAATGCATCCCGATCACAAGGGAATCGTCCGTCCGTTCCTGGAAGTCCCGAAGCAGGAATTAATCCGTTATGCCGCGGAAAACAAGATCGTGTGGCGTGAAGACAGCAGTAATGCAGGGAATTCGTACTTGCGGAACGTTTTCAGGAACAAGCTGCTGCCGGATCTGAAAAAGGAGCATCCTGATCTTGCGGAAAATGCAGCAATTATCATGGTACAGCTTCGCGAATTACAGTTGCAAACGCTGGAAGAGATTGAAAGCAGGGTGGAGGAGTGGAAAACCAATCGACGTATGTCTTCCGAAACCTGGACAAATTTCACGGAAGAACAGAAGCTGGCATTTATTCACAACGTCAACTGGCCGTCCTGGTTGCTGAAAAGACTGGATTCGCTGGCCGAAGGGCGAAACGGAGGACGAATAGAGCTGCCGGATAGTCAGCTGGAAAAGCAGCAGGGAATGTTAGTTGAAACAAATCTCAATACGATTACGGAATCCCGGAGTTTCAGCATAGAAGAAGTTGATAGCTTGCCGGTGAAATGGTCGAAGGACGAGCTCTACCTCGATGCGGTAAGAACAGGGGACGATTTGAAAATGAGAGTTTGGCGCTCCGGGGACCGGATCAAAAGCATTGGCCTGAAAGGAAGTCAGCTGGTTTCCGATATCCTGAAGGATGCAAAAATCCCTCTGTCGGAAAGAAAGCAGGTCAGCGTTCTGACAAGCAATGAAGAGATCCTGTGGATTCCCGGGCTGAAAGTGAGCCGGCTTGCAGTTGCCTCGGCAGATTCTCCCGTGATCTGGAAAATAACACTGATTTAAATCGGATAAAGGTAGAACGGACAGGTAAAAAAGCGGCTGATTCGTTTAAATTAATTGACCATTTAGAATGCTTACCTTGGTAATTGCGTTAAATTTGCGGTAACATGACGGTAAAAGAAATCCTTGCTCCAATAGAACCGGAAATGCAGCTTTTTGAAGTGCGTTTCAGAGAAAGTATGAAGTCTAAGGTGCCGTTGCTGGACAAGATAACGCATTACATCATTCGCAGGAAAGGAAAGCAGATGCGTCCCATGTTCCTGTTTCTCACAGCCAAAATGCTCGGCGAGGTCAATGATAAAACCTATCAGTCGGCTTCGCTCGTGGAATTATTGCATACGGCAACACTGGTGCACGATGACGTGGTAGATGATGCCAATGAGCGCCGCGGATTCTTTTCCGTAAACGCTTTGTGGAAGAATAAGATCGCCGTCCTGGTGGGCGATTACATGCTTTCCCGTGTGATCCTCAATTCGTTTGAGAACAACAATGTTCGCGCGCTGCAGATCGTAGCCCGCGCCGTTCGGGAAATGAGCGAAGGTGAGCTTTTGCAGATCGAAAAAGCAAGAAGGCTCGATATTACCGAAGAAGTCTATTTTGAAGTGATCCGCCAGAAAACGGCTTCACTGATAGCTACTGTTTGCGAATCTGCCGCTGCTTCTGTCGACCGTGAAGATATGACAGAACGCATGCACCGCTTCGGAGAGCTGGTCGGATTGGCATTCCAGGTAAAAGACGATATTTTCGACTACGGAATTCCGGGAAACATCGGAAAACCGACAGGTCTCGATATCCGTGAGCGCAAGATCACTTTGCCGCTTATTTATGCCCTGGAAAATTCGGATAAAGCCGTTCGCAAAGAGCTGATGAACATTGTGAAGCGTCACAACGAAGACAAAAAGCATGTTCAGCGCGCCATCGAGCTCGTTGTAGCAGCCGGTGGCATCGAATATTCCCGCAAGCGCATGGAAGAGTTCAAATCCGAAGCGTTGAGCCTGTTAACGGATATTCCCGAATCCGAGGCCAAAACAGCATTGATCGGATTGGTGGAATACACGGTGAACCGGGAGAAATAGTGTCAATTACTTGTTACTGTCCAGCAGCTCGTAATCCGCTCTTGTTTTCGACCATGATCTTTTGATCAGCGAGTAAGTGATCCACACGGCAAGTGCTCCTCCGGCGATAGCGACTCCTTCTCCGAGCAATGTCAGTGTGAGCTCGTCTTCAGGCATATTTCCCGTAAGCGCAAGCACCACACCAAGCGTAAAAGCAGAAATGAAATACATTACAACGAAGATCCCGATTCCGAGAATACCGAATCCAGCGCGGGATTTGTTGAACTCGAATGCCATTTCGGCATAGCTTCGGTAAATAAAAACGCAAATGGAAATTAAAATGATAAGGCCGAGCATAGTTACTGGTTTTGATACGCCGCTAAACTAACTAAAAATTGCGGAAACGATTGCCAGGTAACCAAAGCTTCGAAATGAACGTCTATATACACGGAATCCGGAAGCATTTTAGCCGAAGTTTCCTTATTTTTGAATAAAAATCAGAACAATCATGAAAAACTGGTCGCTGTTAATCCTGACAGCCTTAACGTTAATTGTTACATCCTGCGGGGAATCGGAGGTTGCTAAGGAGGCAAAAGAACCCGAAACGCTCATCGAATTTACAAATGGCATTTACACCGAATATTACCCGGGAAGAAGAGCCATCAAGTTCAAAGGTCCGAAGGATCAAAACAACCAGCGACACGGCGTTTGGTTCTATTACGCCGAAAATGGGGTAGAGCAGTCGATGACCGAATACGAGCACGGGAAAAAGAATGGCGGATCGTTTACCCGCTATCCGAGCGGGGCCATGCGCTATTTCGGCGACTGGAAAAACGACGAGCAAAGTGGTGTCTGGATCATTTACAATGAAGACGGAACCATTTTCGAAGAGAAAGATTACGGTGATCCAGAAGCAGCAGTAACAAAGTAAAAACACACGAATATAGGATGTCGAGAATTCCCCCGCATATCATCGATGAGATCATGCAAACCGCCCGTATAGAGGAGGTGATCGGGGAATTCGTAAGCCTGAAGCGATCCGGTTCCAGCCTCAAAGGCCTCAGTCCGTTCGTTGACGAGAAAACGCCGTCGTTCATGGTTTCGCCCGTGAAGCAGATCTTTAAGTGCTTCTCCTCCGGAAAAGGAGGAACGGTGGTGAGCTTCCTCATGGAAAAGGAACATTTCTCCTATCCGGAAGCTTTGCGTTGGCTGGCAGACAAATACAGCATACAGGTTCCGGAAGATGAGCCGCAGACTGCTGAAGAGATTGCGGCAATTACCGAGCGTGAAAGCCTTCATATCATCAACGAATTTGCGAAAGAGCATTTCATGCAGCGCATGCACGAGAGCAACGAAGGCCAGAATGTCGGTCTCGCATATTTCGAAGAACGCGGATTCCGTGCGGATATCATTAAAAAGTTCCAGCTGGGCTATTGCCTGAATTCCGGTGATGATTTCACCAAATCGGCTTTGGCGAAAGGCTATAAAAAAGAATACCTCGAATCCGTCGGACTCGTGAAAACGAAAGAAGACCGCAGTTTCGACTTCTTCCGCGGAAGGGTAATGTTCCCGATCCATTCGATTTCCGGCCGTGTGCTCGGTTTCGGCGGAAGAACACTCATCACCGACAAGAAAGTTGCCAAGTACTTCAATTCACCTGAGAGCATCATTTACAACAAAAGTGAAATCCTCTACGGCCTGTACTTTGCCAAAGGCGACATCATTAAATACGACAACTGTTTTCTTTGCGAAGGCTATACCGACGTGATCAGTATGCACCAGGCAGGCGTGTTCAATTCCGTTTCATCGTCGGGAACATCGCTCACCAGCCAGCAGATCAAGCTTATCAAACGCTACACGTCCAACGTCACGATTTTGTATGACGGCGATGCTGCGGGAATTAAAGCTTCATTCCGTGGGATAGATCTCATTCTTGAAGAAGGAATGAACGTGAAAATCGTTCTTTTCCCCGACGGAGACGACCCGGATTCCTATTCCAAGAAAGTCAGCGCGACCGAGTTCGACCAGTTCATCAAAGAAAATACCCAGGATTTCCTCGGATTCAAAACCTCCATGCTTTTGCAGGAAGGAAAGACCGATCCCATTCAGCGGGCGCAGATGATCCGCGAAATGGTGCATTCGATCTCGCTGATTCCCGACCAGATCACCCGGTCGATCTATACGAAAGAAGTTGCCAAGCAGTTCGAGCTCGACGAAGCGATCGTACTCGGAGAGCTGAACAAGCTTCGCAAGCAGGCGCTGGCAAAAGAGCATAACGAGCCGCAGATCGCCGAGAATCCGGCTTTCACCGAAACGCAGCCCTTAAAGCCGGTTCAGCATGTTACTCCGAAATTCAAGTATCCTTACGAGGAATACGATTTGCTGAGAATACTGGTGAAATACAGCCAGTTTGCGCTCGATACCGAACACCTGGACGAACACGGAGTTCCACACACCGTCGAAGTAAGCGTTGCCGAGCTGATCTGTCACGAATTGCAGCGTGATGAGCTGGTGTTCACGTATCCGCTTTTCAACAAGATCCACACGTTGATAACGCAGGGACTGACAGATAAAACGCTTTACAAAACGAGCTTCTGGCTCAAGCACCAGGACCAGGAAATCGTTCAGTTTGTTACCGAAATCGAAACAGAAGAACACGAACTGAGTCCGATGTGGCTTTCGAAATACAACGTGGATACGAACCGCGAGATCGATAAGATCAAACCGGCCGTCATGGGCGCCATCTATGCGTTCAAGAATTACTCCATACAGGAGCGCATTTCCGTTATCAGGAAAGAGCTGGAAGCTACTGGCGAAGATGATGGAGAAAAAATCGCCGATCTGCTGTCCGAGCAGATCATACTGGAACGTGTCAAGCTTTCTATCTCGGCCAAGCTGGGAAGGATCATTACTTGTTAATTCTTCCTTTACCGTAAAAGGCACAAAAGGATGATATGAGTCCAGGATTCTTAAAGCTTATATTACCTCTCCTCACGCATAGTATCATATGAAATTGTTTGTGCCTTTTTGTGGTGAAAAGCCGCGCTTGCTTTCGAACAGGAGACTGTGCATAAGAATCCATGGCCACTCTTTCAAGCTACCTGTGTTTACGCAATTTTACATTATGTTAATACAAGGTTAATCCCGTATGAAATATAAGCTTTTCGAACTCGGTCCTTACGAAGTCAGTTTACTGAACATCCTGCTTATCGGGGCGATCGTTCTCGTTTCCATAGCCGTCAGAAGGATCATTCACCGCTTGCTGCGACGTTACCTCGTAAGCGCCAATATCCGCATTGAAGGAAGACGTGTTGCCGCATTGAAGCTGTTCAGTCAGAGCGTCTATGCGCTGGCCGTTTACCTGGGCATTCTCAGCTTCAGCATCAATAACAGGGACGTTTCGTTTACTGATTTCCTCAATCACAATTTCATAGACGGGAAGGTGAAGATCAACTTCGGTCACGTGCTTTCGGTGATCTTCATAGCTTTCGTTGCCAAAGTAACGGTGAATCTCGTTCAACTCTATCTGCACCGCCGCTTCCGGAAAGACGAACATTACAACCGTGGAACGGAATACGTTTACCTCCAGGTTGCGAAGTATGTGATCTATACGCTGTCATTCATCTTCATGCTGGGAGCGATGGAAGTAAAGCCTTCTATTTTCCTCGGAGGATCGGCCGCATTGCTCGTTGGTCTCGGACTGGGATTGCAGGATGTGTTCAAAGACATGTTCTCCGGGTTCGTGCTCCTCTTCGAAGGAAGCATCCGTGTAGGCGACGTCATCGAGTTCTCGGATGGTAAATCGTCCGAATCCATTGTAGCGAAGATCCTGAAGATCAATATCCGAACAACACAGATCGAAACCCGCGACGGAAATGTGCTCATCGTTCCAAATGCCAAGCTCACACAGGAATACATCGAGAACTGGAGTCATGGCTCAACACTTTCGCGCTTTCGTATCTACCTCACCGTTCCGTACAACTGCAACACGCAGCTGGTGAGCGATTTGCTGGTACAGGCCGCTATGAGTCACCCGAAAGTGAAGAAATCGGAGCCGGTACAGGTTCGGATGAACAATTTCTCCGAAAACGGCTTGAGTATGGAGCTGATCTTCTGGGCCGATCAAAGCTGGGATATCAACCAGTACAAATCCGACATTCGTTTCGAGATCGACAGGCTGTTCAGGCATTACGAGATCGATCTTCCTTATCCGCAGCGAACGGTTCACGTTTTCCAGGGACGACAGGGGATCTGAATTGAAAGTTTAAAACGGAAGTTCATCGATTAAAGAGACGAGTGGTCGAAACAGGTTCAAATTTGTGCTGAATGATTTCTGAATCGCTCTGTACCCTAGAATTTCCGGACATCTTCGTAAAATTACGAATTTACGAATTCATGAAGTCTCGAATTAAATCGAGCCATGAATGAACCACTTTTAGTGGGCGCGAAGAAGCAGGAATACCACTCATCATAGCATGTTAGATTACATTACTCCGATTTCATTGTTATTCAGTGATTGCTGACAGAGCACTTATTCACAATTACAGTCCATTTATTCCATCTGACATTACACTTATGAACATTGACACTGCACTTATTCACACTTACAATCAATTTATTCCATCTTACAACGGACTTTTCGCTAATTACAGTCGACTTCTTCATGCTTACAACGTGATTATCAACAGTTACAGCATATTTATTCACACTTACATCCGACTTATTCAAATGAACAGCGCATTTATGAACAGTTACACCAGGCTTTTCAACACTTACAGCCGGTTTATTTAAGCTAAAAGTCAACTTATCTCCGCTGACAATTCAATTACGCTGTCTTACAACTGGTTTTTCCTCGCTTACACGAGAATTACTTCTCTTCCAGCCGTTCTTTCCGCTGGCTTTCCAACACCACGTTCCATAATTGCCCGTTATCCATTGCTAATTGTGAATTGTGCATTACTTTTACGGCCTATGAAAGCAGAAATCAAACAATTAATTGACGCGATGAGCATGCGCTTCACATCGCATCCCTGGCATGGAATTGAGATCGGTGAAAAACAGCCCGGCCTCGTAAATGCTTACATCGAGATCGTTCCTTCCGACTCTATTAAATACGAAATACACAAGCCGTCCGGTTACCTGATGGTTGATCGTCCGCAGAAATTATCCAACCACATGCCGTGTCTTTATGGCTTCGTTCCGCAGACTTACTGTGACACGCAGGTTGCCGCTTTTGCAAACGAGAAAACGGGCAGAACCAATATTACCGGCGACGGAGATCCGCTCGATATCTGCGTATTGTCGGAGCGTACCTTCAACCAGGGAAATATTATCCTGGAAGCGAAAGTGCTCGGAGGATTCCGCATGCTGGATGGCGGTGAGGCCGATGACAAGATCATTGCAGTGCTCAAAGGCGACCAGGCTTACGGAGATATCAACGACATTTCCGAAATGCCGAAAATGGTGATCGACCGCGTTCGTCACTTCTTCCTGACTTACAAAGACCTGGACGGAGGAGCTAAGAACGTAGAGATTACGCATGTTTACGGACGTGAAGAAGCTTTTGAGGTCATCAAACGATCGCACGCCGATTACACCGCGAAATTCGGAAACGCTACCGAGAACCTGGCAACTGCGATCGAAGCGCTCGGACTCGTCAGCAATTAGAGAGTATAAACTATCCGTCAGGTGGCGGAACTAACATACAATAAAATGAATAAACTTACATTAATCGCAGTAGCGGCTTTCGGAATGCAGTTTTCCGCAATGGCACAATTAGCACCGGCACCAAGTCCGCTTGGAAAAGTGGAGCAGAAAGTAGGCTTGACAGACGTATCAGTTGTTTACTCACGTCCTTCCAAAAACGACCGCGTTATTTTCGGTGACCTCGTTCCTATGAACGAAGTATGGAGAACAGGTGCGAACAAAAACACAGAAATTACCTTCAGCGACGGTGTTGTTTTCGGGAAAGATTCACTGAAAGCAGGAACTTACGCATTGTATACAAAACCGGGGAAAGACAACTGGGAAGTGATCTTCTACACAGACTATTCCAACGGTGGTTTGCCTGCAACATGGGACGATAAAAAAGTCGCTCTCCGCGTAAATGCAAAACCGGCAGCAGTTGCCGACGTAGTAGAATCGTTCACGATCTCTATCGACAAAGTACAGTCTAACGGTGCAACCCTGACGATCTCATGGGACAAAACGAAAGTAGCAGTTCCTTTCACTGTTCCTACAGACACAAAAGTAATGGCGAACATTACCAAAACAATGTCAGGGCCAAGCGCAAACGATTACAACAGTGCAGCAGCTTATTACCTTGCCAACAAAAAGGACATGAAGCAGGCACTTGACTGGTCTAACAAAGCAACCGAAATGAACACGGAAGCTTTCTGGATGCTTCGTACAAAATCATTGATCCAGGCAGAAATGGGCGACAAAGCAGGAGCTATCGCATCGGCGAAGGCAGGTTTGGTACTCGCAGAAAAAGCAGGGAACAAAGATTACCAGAAAATGTTCAACACTTCGATCGCAGAGTGGTCTAAGAAATAAGCTGAATACAACAATCATCAACGATCCCGGTTTCTTTTGAGACCGGGATTTTTTTGAATAAATCAAATTCGAAGCACGGTAACTGGGATCCCGAACGAAGCAAAATTGATCAGGAGACAAAACCGGCCTTTCATTACAGGGTTTTTACGCGTGCTGGAATGCGCTAAAAATGGCGATAGCTCCGCAGGAGATCCTCGACACTTTCGCATTGCAGGAGTGGATAAAATGGCTCACTGGGAACGAGAATTTCCCTTCGAAGCAGTAGTGTGAGCCAAGTGTAATGAACAGCCTTGATTTTTTGTTTCTTTTGCATCAAGGCAAAAGACAAGAAACGTTAGTGCGCCCGCTGGCGGACACTTCTACGTGAGCACCTCCCGATGTACCACCACAAATCCCTTCGAGCCATCCGCAGGCCTTTTCAGTATCGTTACCGCAGCGCAGACAAATCCTCCCCTGTAATCAAATTCCTCTGCCGATTCCAGCAGGTTGAAATTCTTCACGGGGATCTTGCCGGCTATCGTTACGTGTGGTGTCAGTTTCTGCTGCCGGAGATGCAATTCCCTCCGGATCGCAGATTGAAGCGCTGAGACCGGCTTGGGCTCCTTCAGTTTCAGTACAAGCGATCGCAGCGTGTTCCCATGCAGGAACGTTTCCGCTCCGTCCAGCTGTACCGTGAACGGTTGGATGCTTTTTAGCGCTTCGGCCGTCTTCCGGATAATCCCTTCTTCGGCTGTTTCTACATTCCGGAATTCAAACAGGGAAAGATGCGGCTTTGAATTCAGGTTCTGCCACGAAAGAACGATGCGGTCGTGCAGCAATTGTTTCAGCCCTTTCACCACTTCAGTCGTCGCTGCATCCGGTTCGATCACAAAAAGGTAATCGTACAGCTGCTCGTCGAACATACTTTGCTGGCCATTCATCACAGGGAGAAACTTATCGCTGCAAATTTACGCAGCACACCTTCGCAAAAACAGTTTGGCCTCAATTCTTTTTCAGCCGGAAGCCCTGGCCGTTAAAATCGTTCATGGGAATGAGCTCTAAGCCCGGCTGCGAGCGTTCCGGATTGTACCAGTTGATTGGCGAATCATCCTTTCTCAGCTCGATAATCGTCGCATCTTCGGTATAAACGCTCCATGTTCCTTCTGCCTCTGGAATAATTGCCGTATCGGAGCGGAAGGTTCCGTCTTCTTTCAGCCGCAGGAAACGCTTTTTGCCGTTCACAACTGCCGAGTAACTGCCCGAATAGCGTTGCAGCAATTCACTGGATGCTCCGTTGATGGTATCGATGATCAGTGCCGCCAGGAAGAAAAAGACAAAGCAAATAGTAAAGCTGAAGATCCGTACAGGAACTGAAAATCCGCGGACCGTCAGGCTGTAGAGGCCATAGACCAGGAAAGTCGTTCCGAGAATGATGAGAAATGCAGCGATGACCTCCAGGAGAATGTCGAACATAAGGGGGAAGTATAGTATCTGGATCAAAAGTAATAGCTTTCATCTCATGGTGTTATACTTGGCAGGTAATCATCACTTCTTCCAAACCACACAATCAACAAAAAGCCCTTTTGTACCTTTGTGGTAAAAGTTATGCTTATATTCATAACATGATCCGTCTGATGCTCTTCTCGCTTTTGCTGCTTTGCGGAAACGCATGGGCGCAAACCGTGTTCAGTGCGACGGATCTCGACCTGGGTGATCTCTATGGAAATTCGGACCGTTTCGGGGATATTCTCGTAACAAATAAAGGCAAACAGAAAGCGTACATTCTTCGTGTCGAAAAAGAGGCGGACGTCGTTTACCGCGCCAGCTCCGATGTGCTGCTTCCCGATAGCTCGTTCTCGTTCCGGTTGCAGGTCAACCCCGGAGAAAAAGGCGTATTCTCTTCCCTGGTGAAAGTCTATACCAGCGACAACCAGGATCCCGTTTCCATCCGTGTTCATGGAAATGTGAAGGAATTGCCTCCAAACGATTTTGCTGGAATGCAAAGCTGCCCGGATTTCGGTTCGGTGCCTTCACGTGTCGAAACAAAAGAGCTTACGATCATAACTGTCGACGAGAATACGAGGCAACCGCTGGCTAAAAGTACCGTAACGATCATCAGGAACGGCGAGCCTGCCGGTGCCTGGATCACAGGTCGAAAAGGATCATTCAGCCAGCAAAGCGTTCCGGGATATTTCTATTTCTTCGCCGCTCACGATGGTTACTTTCCGAAAGAAGCGGGTGTATATGTCGGGCCGGAGATCAGCGAGATTACCATTCCACTGCGCATGGATCCGTCGCTTATCGCAGTTGCGGTGCCGGAGAAAGCGCCGGAAACAGTTCCCGAATTCCCCGAAGAGCTTACGGAAACGGCTGCCGAAACACTATTGAATTCGGAAATGAGCAGTCAGCGCTCCGATTCGACCATCCGTGCGGAAATTCCCGAATTGGCATCCATTCCTTCCGATAATTTCGATGCGGCTTACTTCAGGCCGGTGAACGTGGTTTTTGTACTCGATGTTTCCGGCTCGATGAAAGTGGGCGATAAGATGGAGCTGATGAAGTACTCGCTCAATCAGCTCATCGGCGGTTTGCGCCCGGAAGATCACATCGCACTTGTTACCTACGCCAGCGAAGCAAATGTACTGCTCGAGCCAACGTCGGGAGATCGCAAAGAGTTTGCGAAGGAAAAAGTCTCGGAGCTGAAAGCACAGGGATCGACAGCCGGGGGAAGCGGTATCAAGCTCGGCTACAAACAGGCGCTGAAACAATTATCGGCCGATAAAGCCAACCTGGTGATTATCATTACCGACGGAGCTTTCAATAAGGATTCGGACAATTACCAGAAGGTTGTGAAGAAATACGCGAAAAAAGGAATTGTTTTTTCAGTGGTCGGCATACAGGACAGGCAGCAGGATGAAAAAAGCATGCGGGAAGCGGCTGAGTTCGGAAAGGGTCGCTATGTTCCCATCGATAAACTATCGGATGCGCAATTCAATTTATTGCAGGAGATCAGGATCGCGTCCTTCAGAAAGTAGCTAATAACACACCTATGAAACACTGTTTACTCTTATTCCTTCTTTTTTCACTGAGCTTCGGATCGTTCGCGCAGATGAAAACGATCGACTTAGGCCGGATCTATCACTCCACGGTACGTTATGCCGATGTGCGGATCGGTAATCATTCCGAGGAAAGCATGTATGTTGTGAAGATCGAGAACAGCCCCGAGATCGTTTGCCTGGTAGATAAAGAATACGTGAGGCCCGACAGCAGCTTTATCCTTCGCGTGCAGGTGAATCCCGATACGACAGGCCATTTCAATTACCTGGTCCGCGTTTTCCTGAGCGGGGATGAGCTCCCGGTAGAAATGCGCGTAGTAGGCGAGGTCATCGAAATGCCCGATTACACAGATTTTCAGGACAAAGGTCTTGGCGATTTCTACCGTAGCGATAAGGAAAAACAAGCCGAGCTAACGATCACAACCGTTGATGCCGTAACCGGGTTTCCTATCAGCAGCTCTACCGTTACGATCATAGATGATGGTATTCACTCCGAATCCTGGCTCACGGGAAGTGGTGGTGCTTTCCGGAGGAAAATGGATGTCGGGTTTCTCTATTTCGTTGTTTCAAAAGACGGCTATGAGACTACAGAAACAGGAATTTACCTCACTCCCGACCTCGAAACCGTCTACATTCCGTTGAAAAGAGAAGCGGGAGAACCAGCTCCGATGGAAGTAAAGGGTGATCGCGAGCTGGCAGAAGAGCCGGTTCAGATTCCGAAAGAAGAAATGGAGAAAACATTGAAAGAACAGATCGAGCCGGAAGCGTCAGTTGCTCCGGAAGTCGCGACCTTCGATAACCTCGACTTCTCTGATACGACCTACTTCAGGCCGGTGAATGTGTTTTTCATACTGGACCTGTCGGGCTCCATGAGAAACGGGGAGAAAATGAACCTCATGAAGTATTCGCTCAATCAGCTGGCAGAACAGCTTCGGGAACAGGATAAAATGGCCATGATCACTTATTCCAGCGGAGCCGACATGTACCTGTCTCCAACTTCCGGTTCCGACAAGGGCGTGATTGCCGCAAAGATCAAAGACCTGAAAGCGGACAATCGCGCATCCGGTACACGTGGACTCAAGCTGGGCTACAAAAAGCTGGCGAAGATGATGGAACCGAATGCTGCCAATATGATCGTCATCATGACAGACGGAGCTTTCAATAATTATTCGGGAAGTTACCAGCGTATGGTGAAGAAATATGCGAAGAAAGGAATCACGTTTTCCGTTATCGGGATCAAAGACCGTCTGAGCGACGAAAAGCAGCTCAAAGAAGCCGCCGCACTTGGAAAAGGACGTTATGTTTCCATCGATAAGCTCTCCGACGCGCAGATGAACCTGGTAAAAGAGATCCGCATGGGAGCCTACAGGAAATAAGATTCGTTTTTTACTCCATAATTCAGCATTCACAATTCAACATTCACAATTGAATTGAATTATCTTTGCACCATGGTAAAAATCCGTGACATCGAATTGGGTGAATTTCCCTTGCTGCTCGCTCCTATGGAAGACGTCAGCGATCCTCCTTTCCGTGCTTTGTGCAAAGAACACGGAGCCGATCTCATGTACACGGAATTCATTTCTTCGGAAGGCCTGATCCGCGATGCTATCAAAAGCCGTAAGAAGCTCGATATCTTCGATTACGAAAAACCCATCGGCATCCAGATCTTCGGTGGCGACGAAGATGCAATGGCTATGTCGGCCCGGATCGTTGATGCCACTAATCCCAATCTGCTGGATATCAATTTCGGCTGCCCGGTGAAGAAAGTCGTTTGCAAAGGTGCCGGAGCGGGTGTTCTGAAAGACGTTGATCTTATGGTTCGTCTAACGAAAGCCTGTATCAATAGTACTTCTTTGCCCGTAACCGTTAAAACACGCCTCGGCTGGGACGATTCGTCCATCAATATCATGGAAGTTGCCGAGCGTTTGCAGGATATCGGGATAGAAGCGCTGAGTATTCACGGGCGTACGCGTGCGCAGATGTACAAAGGAGAAGCCGACTGGAGAATGATCGCCGAAGTAAAGAACAATCCACGTATTAAGATCCCGGTTTTCGGTAATGGCGACATCGATTCTCCTGAAAAAGCGCTGGAATACAGGAATCGTTACGGAGTCGACGGAATCATGGTTGGTCGTGCAGCTATCGGCTATCCGTGGATCTTCAACGAGATCAAGCATTTCTTCGCAACAGGAGAGCACCTCGCAGTTCCCGGAGTTCGTGAGCGCGTTGATGCAGCTCGAAAACACCTGGAAATGAGCGTTCGCTGGAAAGGCGAAGGCCTGGGAGTTGTTGAAATGAAACGCCATTATACCAATTACTTCAAGGGAATTGCACATTTCAAAGATTACCGTACAAAGCTGGTGACTTCCTTTGACCTGAACGAGATCCTGGATATTCTTTCTTATATCGAGGAAAATTCTGCTGAATTCGTCTTTGCTTAGGTCGAAATCCCCGAAAAAAGTCCTGAAGTTCGGGAACTTCCGTACGATGCCGGAATATTACGAACGGGTCGAGGACACTCTAACATTTCCACGCATAGATTCAATATTAAAAAATCAAAATCCCGTTTTTTTACGATCAGCCATTGTCTTTTCAAATCAACCATTCAAAATCCATTTTACCATCATCTTCCTTCTCGCCCACAAAAACACACAGTAACTTGTCCGCCTGCTGGCGTGATACACAGCTCATCAATAACTCTCAGCGCCCTCTGCGGTTATCCAACATCAAAAATCCATCATTAAAAATCCTTGTCAATCCCAAAGAATGTTATTGTTCTTCCCTTTCATCCTCCGGGTTTGTATATTGGCGGAAAACCAGTGATGCATCGTTTATTTTATTTCTTTTTTTCGCTCACGGCGGCCTTTTTTCTGTATTCATGTAATGCCACACCGGATACTGCCGAAACCGCTTTCGTTGACGAAAAACAGGATACGCTGATCGATTTCATCAAAATGCGGAGTCAGCCCAGGGAACAGTTTTCCAACCTGATCAAAGTGCGCTGGAAACGCCATCCGCAAGTCGAACAACAGGTAATTGAGCAGCTGATCGCAAGGTCGGTGAATGACGTTAATAACGACACGATCTTTCCGGATACGGGCATGCGCTACATTGTATTCGACCACCAGGACCTCGAAAACCTGTTTCTGTTCAGTATTGCCTGCTGGAAACCCGACAGTAATTACACCAGGCTGTATCATTTCACTTTGGATAAAAAAGAGCACTTGCTCTTCGGCTGCACGCTGATAGGGAAATCTTACCGGCTCGGAAAAAGTGAATACAGCAGTCGGCTAAGCTACGCCAAAGACGGACTTTCGCTGATCGTTAATTCGCGGGCCGATCGTCATCTGCCCCACAAAGAGCTGCTGATCGATAAATGGTCGGAGCGGTTCGATTTCCGGGAAATGAAAACAGATTACAGGCTGTTGCACGAGGCTCACAAACGGGCGTCCGAATATCCGTAAACTGTAGGAAATAAATTCAGACCGATAATTTCCTGTCGGTGATCTCTCCGTTCTTAAACCGGTAAACTGCCGGAACACAAACCAGCTGCAGTTCTTCGACAAGGGCTGTTGCTTCATCGACGTTTATAAAAACAACCGGCTCATTTCCCTTTTTGGCTTCCCATTGTTCCTTTACCTTCAGCGAAGGGAGAAACCAGGTTGCATAGAAAATTACGATGAGCTCTTCACTGCTGTCGTAATTGCTTAAAAATTGGCGTACTTCGCTTTCCATAGTTCTGACAAAAATACATCGAACACAAAAAAAAGGACTTACCTTTGCACTCATAAGAATAAATTATGTTGCGACCTTTACGTGATGCCTTGTCACTGGTGCTTTTCTGGATTATTTGCTTCGACGTTCAGCGCGTCCTGTTTTCGATTCACCATTGGGGGAAACTGCACAATGTAGGCACAGGCGAATGGTTGCAGGCCTTCTTTTATTCCTTCCGTCTTGATCTTGCAACCGCTTGTGCTTTAGCAGCTCTGCCTTTTATTGTTCGCTTATTTGGTCATTACAGCTCCTGGAAATGGACATTCCGTCTTTTTCGTATTGTTCTGCTCACGATCCTGGCTATTCTTGTGATGGTGCAGGCAGGGGAGATCGTAGCTTACGGAGAATGGAACCACAAGCTGACTTCGCGCGTGTTCATGCACTTGTCTCACCCGGATGAAGTGGCGCGAACGGCTAATTATTCCATGATCTTCTGGTATATTTTCTATGCTTTGGTCCAGTTCCTGTTCGGATTGTGGCTTTCGAAAAAGTTCTTTAAGCGTATCAAAGTTCAGCCCTATCGCTTCGAATGGAAACAATTGCTCATTTTCCCGCTTCAATTGCTGCTTCCATTAACTTTGATGGTGATCTTTCTCCGCGGAGGATTGCAGCAGATCCCTATTAATATTGCTGCGGCTACTTACACGGATAAGGCAGTTGCCAACGATATTTCGATCAATTCCTTCTATTATTTCGCGAAATCTTACCTGTTGTATAACAGGAGCACGATCGATCAGTTCATGCCGAATGTCAACAAGCAGCTGGCAGAGCAAACAGTAAAAGAATGGTATGCTTACCCGAAAGCCCACGATCAGTATTTTCTTGAAAACACGCGGCCGAATGTCGTGGTGATCGTTCTGGAAGGCTGGTCGGCAGAAGGAATAGGAACATTAGGGCCGAACAAGGGTGCTACCCCGAATTTCGACAAGCTGGCTTCCGAAGGTGTGCTCTTTACCAATATTTACGCTACCGGAACGACTTCTGAGATCGGCAATTCGAGCATTTTCAGTGGAAATCCCGCGGTTCCTGAAGTTTCCATTTCCATGCAGCCCGAAAAACACCGCAAGCTGCATTCGCTCAACGAAGATTTCGAAGGCTGGGGCTATCACACCAGCTATATTTTCAGCGGCGACCTCAAATACGGAAATATCGGCGGCTACTTTATGGATCATGGATTCGACGTTGTAAAAGACGAGAACGATTTTCCTTCGGATCTTCCGCGCGGAAAGCTGAATTTTTACGACAAGGACCTTTACCGTTTCCTGATCGACGAGATCAATACGAACAAGAAGCCGTTTCTGCAATGCGCCTTTACCGGCAGCACCCATGCGCCTTACGATCAGCCCAAAGGAAAAGGGAAAGTGTTCAAAGGGGAAGAAGCTGATTTTATGAATTCCATGGTGTATGCCGACGGCTGCCTGGGAAAATTCATTCAGAACTGTAAAAAATACCCGTGGTACAGGAATACGCTGTTCGTTTTCGTTGCCGATCACGGGCACGCTACGCCAACAACCGTTGATCCGGGATCGGGGAAATTCTACCACATTCCCTTATTGTTCTTCGGAGAGCCTGTCAAACAGGCCTACCGCGGAAAACGGATGGATGTTGTGGGATCGCAGGCAGATATCGCGGCTACGATCATTACGCAGTTAAAAGGAGATGCAAGCCGTTATCCATGGAGCAAAGACCTGATGAACCCGAAAGTTCCGCAGTTTGCATTTCACTCTATTATTAGAGGTTACGGGTGGATTACTCCGAAAGGAAATGTGACGTATTACATGGAACAGAAAGTCAAGGGCGAAGACACATTCTCTCCCGAAGATTCGAAAAAAGAGCTGAAAAACTGTCACTACTTCCTTACTGCGATTTACGAAGACTATAAAAGACTGTAAGGATGTCAGAAAAAACAATCAATATCAGGAATCTGAACCTGGAAGAGCTGAAAGCACAGATCACGGCGCTCGGCGAACCGGCATTCCGCGCAAAACAGGTCTATGAATGGATCTGGAAGAAGAACGCGCGCTCGTTCTCCGAAATGGCAAATGTTGGGAAAAGCCTCCAGGAAAAACTGGAAGCTGCCTATTTCATCGATATCATCAGCCTGGAAGATCAGCAGATCAGCACAGATAAAACGATCAAATGTGCTTTCGGGGTCGGCGGACAGTCGCAGGTGATCGAAGGTGTGCTTATTCCGACAAAAACACGCACAACAGCTTGCATTTCATCACAAGTGGGCTGCAGCCTTGCCTGCGAGTTCTGTGCAACTGGGCGCTTGAAAATGCTCCGGAATCTTTCCGCCGGAGAGATCGTTGACCAGGTGGTTTACATCCGTAACCTGGCACAGGATAAATACAATCTGAATCTCACGAACATCGTTTACATGGGCATGGGAGAACCGCTGCTCAATTACAAAAATGTTGTCAGAAGTACGGAGATCCTCTCGGAGGACCTGGGAATTTCACCGCGACGCATTACTGTTTCAACCGCCGGAATTGCGAAAATGATCAAAAAGCTCGGCGACGATGAGGTAAAATTCAACCTGGCATTGTCCCTGCACGCTGCAAACGATGAAAAGCGCAGCAAGATTATGGATATCAACGATTCGAATAACCTCGAAGCACTGACAGAGGCGTTGATCTATTTCCATGAAAAGACAGGCTCGCGCGTTACTTTCGAATACATCATCTTCAAGGATTTCAACGATACCTTACACGATGCACGTGAGCTGGCGCAATTCGCAAGTGCCGTTCCATGCAAGATCAATATTATTGAGTACAATCCGATCGACGGAGGCATTTACCAGCAGGCAGATCCTCAGAAGGTTGATGATTTTGCACAGTTCCTGGAAGAAAAATGCAATCTCATCGTAAACGTCAGGAGAAGCCGTGGTAAAGATATCGATGCGGCCTGCGGACAACTGGCAAACAAGAATAAAACCATCGAATCGCGCGTGCTGAAAGCAGGTCCGGCTATCTGATAACGCTGGCAGAAGTGTTCAGGAACACCTCTACGATTCCGTATCACTGAATGTTCCGGGAGGTTACATAGTATCTTTTCCTAGTGTAATTATTTTTTTAAGATTTATTAGCAGAGTATTATTTTTTTGCTAAATTACACTAAGAAAATAACTCAAAAACCCAATTTATATGGAACCGGAAGTGATTGAGAAAGAGCTCGTAAAAGACTTGTCCTTTAAAGAACAGGTGAAATTCAGCCAGGACCCCGAGCTAAAACGTCACCTGGACGAAGCAACGCGCTTAGGGAATGGTTATCATACCAAGGTCGGGATTGTATTTTATGACGATCACGGACTCAAAAGAATCAATACAACAATCTGGGCAACAGGATCTAAGTACATTTGCCTCAAGGGTGGAATGTGGATTCCGATCAATCATATAGTAGAATTAAAATTTTAGCTTTTCAAGAATTATCCTCAATGTTTGGAAGCAAACGGCAATACGTTTCGTAGTTTTGAGTGAATTATCGGCAAGACTATGAAGCGTTTCCTTTTTTTAATGTGTTTGGCAGTTTCTACCTTCGGTTTTTCGCAGGAGAAAGTTGCATGGAATGTTTCCTATAACGCTGCTGCAAAGCAGGTGGAATTCAAAGCATCTATTGCTGACGGCTGGCACCTGTACAGTCAGTTTATCAAAAACGATATCGGTCCGGTACCAACAACCTTTGTATTTAACGAAGTTCCCGGACTTAAATGGGAAAGCGGAGTTGGCGAACCGGCTGCTATTCACGAATACGATGAGAATTTCGAGGCTTCGCTCGATTTCTTCAAGAACGAAGTCATTTTTACACGTAAGCTTGCAGCAGGCAGTAAAGGAGTTGTTTCCGGTTATGTCACTTATATGATCTGTAACGAGATCATGTGCATGCCGCCGGTTGATTACGAATTTTCCATCACTATTCCCTAAATCATTTCAAAGAACTTATGAAATTAGTTTCTGTTTTTTCAGCAATACTCATTGCCTTTACTTTTTCATTGTCTGCCTTTGCTCAGCCCGGCGCCGACTGGAAATCAAAGCTCAGGCTTACTCCTTCTTTTGAAAAGATTGACGATACGCACGGAGCAATCGTCATCAAGGCGCAGCTTATCCCGGGATGGCATGTTTTTTCTGTAAATCACGATCCGGAAAAGGCCGATCTGACCGGAATTCCTACATCGATAACCATCAAAAGCACGAAAGACTACAAAGTAGACGGCAAGCTGAAAGATGGAAAGAAGGCACAAAAACACGTAGACGACCTGGGCGAATCCCTGTATTTTGAGGGAACGACGACTTTCCGCCAGAATATCATTTCATTGACAGATAAGCCTTTCAAAGTGACCTTCGATTTCGGTTTCCAGATCTGTGATGCCGTTGGCTGCGTTTTTCCTCCTGACCAGGAATTTTCGGTAGATGTAAAGGGAATGAAAGCAGACGGATCTGGATCTGCAACGGTTGAGCCTGGAGATTCTGCAACTGCTCAAACAACGGCAATCGTTCCGGCAGATTCTACCGGTAAAAACGGCAATGCGCAGGCTGGTAAAAAAAACCGGAACGACATAGGAACGGTATTCAATAACGGGGAGAAAAAGAATAAAAAGGATTCGAACTGGCTCATTTTTATTGCAGGTTTCCTCGGAGGATTAGTCGCTTTATTTACTCCGTGTATGTTCCCGATGATCCCGATGACCGTTACGTTCTTTACAAAACAATCGAAAACGAGAGCTGAGGGAATCCGTAAAGCGCTGATCTATGGTTTTTCCATTATCCTGATCTATGTTATTTTCGGCCTAATCTTCACAGCAGCTACAGGATCGATGGGATTAAACGATCTGTCGACCAATATCTGGATGAACATCATTTTCTTCCTGATCTTTGTCTTATTTGCTTTCTCTTTCCTCGGAGCTTTCGAGATCCAGCTTCCGTCGGCATTCGTCAATAAAATGGACCGCCAGGCAGATCGCGGCGGTTTGCTCGGTATTTTCTTCATGGCATTTACACTGGGACTCGTCTCTTTTTCCTGTACAGGACCCATCATCGGAACATTGCTGGTAGAAGCTTCAACAACGGGCTCTTATTTCACTCCTGCGATCGGAATGGTTGGTTTCTCACTGGCGCTTGCAATTCCGTTCACATTGTTTGCCATTTTCCCGGGATGGCTTAATTCGCTTCCGCAGGCCGGAGGTTGGTTGAATTCCGTGAAAGTCGTTCTCGGATTGATAGAGCTTGCCCTGGCGCTTAAGTTCCTTTCGGCGGTCGATCTTGCTTATCACTGGGACCTGCTTTCGAGAGAATGGTTCGTTGGGATCTGGTTTGTGCTCTTCTTCATTATGGGGATCTATCTGCTTGGAAAGATCCAGTTCGCACACGATTCGCCCGTTCAGAAGCTTTCCGTAACGCGCTTTATGTTTGCAGTTGTTGCGCTCGTTTTCTCGGTGTATCTTTTTCCTGGAATGTTCGGTGCGCCACTGAAGCTGATCGATGGAATTGCTCCTCCTAGAACACATTCCGAAGATAATTTCCGCTACGTAAACGGAGGATTGGACACAGGAACGGAAGGTGATACGATCGCTGCAAGATTCTCAGGTTACATGGAGGCTGTGGGAGATGGATCCATTCTCGTTTTCCATGATCTTGACAAAGCGAAAGAATACGCGGCTTTGAAAGATATGCCGATGCTGGTAGATTTTACAGGATACGCTTGTCAGAACTGTCGGAAAACAGAATCTTCTGTCTGGACCCATGACGAGATCCGGCCTGTTCTTCAGAAGAAATTCGTAATCGTATCGCTTTATTGTGATGACAAAACGGCTCTTCCGGCAAATGAAGTGTACTATTCGGAAGAAAGCCAGGGAAAAATCAAAACAATCGGGAATAAATGGTCGGATCTGCAGATTCGCAAATACAAGAAATTGCAGCAACCATTATATGTTATTTCGGATGCAGAAGGCAACGACCTGACAGAAGATATCGGTTACACGCCGGATATCGAAGCTTACAAAGCGTTTCTTCAGCGCGGCTTGTCAGCATATAAGAGCAAAAAGTAATCGGTTACATTTATAATAAAGCCCTGAGACTACTGTCAGGGCTTTATTTGTTGAGAGTAGTATCAGTTGTCTCCACTGATTACCGTTTAATCAATGAGACGTACATATAAAATTGTAAAAAATCCTTAAAATGTTTTGGCAGATCCAACTGCGCACTTATCTTAGCTTTGATTTAGGTGGTTAGGTTAGGTTGATTAGTGAATGGAGTGAGGACGCCTGTCTTCGCTCCATTTATCGTTTAGGGAGTTCTTAAGAACTTTTACGCTCCGGAACTGTGGATTCTTTCCGCTTCCGGCTATTTCCAAAACCTTCCAAATAATTATCTTTACCGGTAATGAGTGAGATCCTCGCAACACCGATTGAATTTCTGAAAGGAGTAGGCCCACAGCGCGCTGTCTTGCTGCGCTCGGAACTGGGAATTTTTACCTTCGGAGATCTCATGTACCATTTTCCTTTTCGGTATGTCGACCGGTCTTCTTACCAGCAGCTGCGGGATATTGCTGAAACCGATGGCTTCGTCCAGCTGAAA
>Ga0247810_10000933_pt1 | contig 21843 bp, 18 predicted proteins | sample UWRJL119311C1_FD_179918 | JGI IMG/M metagenome (GOLD analysis project Ga0247810, IMG submission 179918) | Plant litter microbial communities from Arlington Agricultural Research Station in Wisconsin, United States - UWRJ-L119-311C-1 | ecosystem: Environmental > Terrestrial > Plant litter >... | reverse complement strand
AATGGAACCTTCTTAGAAAATAAAAGTTGTGATAAATAGGATATTATAAATAAAATGCCTGAAGATAACCTTCAGGCATTTATTTATAATAACAATCTAAATGCTGATTAAAGCACTGTCAATTAGTACCATCTCTTCTTATTCTCTTTAGAGCCGGCAGATTTTCTTGATTTGTGGGCACCACCACTTCTGTTTGAATTTTTCTTAGGAGCGGCTGTTGGTCCTTCAGGCGTTCCTGAATGCCAAGGGTAAGGGTGGTCAGTGATTGTTTGTACATCAACTTTTATAAGCTTTTGGATGTCTTTCCAGTAACCGTTTTCATCCTGGCTACAAAAAGAAATCGCAATACCGCCATTTCCTGCACGTCCTGTTCTACCGATACGGTGTACATAGGTTTCAGGAATGTTAGGGAGGTCAAAGTTGATTACATAAGGCAGTTGGTCAATATCGATTCCCCTTGCGGCGATATCAGTAGCAACCAAAACACCTACTTCTTTATTTTTAAATGCATCAAGAACACGTTGTCTTGCATTTTGTGATTTATCACCGTGAATGGCTTCAGCTGCAACACCTCTTTTTCTAAGAGCCTTTACAACATTGTCCGCTCCGTGTTTGGTTCTTGAAAAAACCAATACATCGGATAAATCATTATTTGTGATAAGGTGGTATAATAGATTGCGTTTCTCTGTTTTTTCAACAAAGTATACATGTTGCTCTACTTTTTCTGCAGTGGAAGAAACAGGTGATACAGAAACAGTAGCCGGATCCTTTAGGAACATTTCGGCAAGGTCCCTGATTGCAATAGGCATAGTAGCCGAGAACAATAATGTCTGCCTGTTTGAAGGAGTAAGTTTTACAATTTTCTTTACATCGTTTACAAATCCCATGTCGAGCATCTGGTCGGCCTCATCAAGAACCAGAGCATGAAGGCTATCGAGATCGATATAACCTTGCTTATGCAAATCCAGTAATCTTCCCGGGGTTGCGATAAGGATATCCACGCCTTTTCTTAAAGTGTCAACTTGTGGCACCTGTGAAACGCCACCGAAAAGGGTAAGCTGTGTAAGGTTTGTATATTTGCCGTATTCGTCAAAGTTTTGTCCGATCTGTACTGCAAGCTCTCTTGTAGGAGTGACTATCAGTGCGCGGATTTGTTTAGGTCTTTTGCTTGAACCTACGATACGGTGTAACTGGTGAATAATTGGAATAGCGAAAGCTGCTGTTTTTCCGGTACCGGTCTGAGCGCAACCTATAAGGTCACGTCCTTGCAAAACTAGCGGTATAGCCTGTTGTTGTATAGGTGTGGGTTCCAGGTAACCCAATTCAAAAACTGCTTTTTGTATACTGTTGGATAATGATAAATCTTCAAATAACATATAATAACTTCTATGTAGTACTCAGAATTAAGTACAAATACGTTACAAAGATAGGTTTATTCTTTTACTATTCGTTTATGAGAGCCGATTTGATTTGCTGTAGTGTCTTTTGGGTGTGGATCAGTTGTAAGATAACCACTTCCCTCAATGCACTGATTTCCATAGAATAGTACGCAGCCCAACTGTCGGTCGTGAGTAGGTTTCGTATTTGTTTGATCCGTTTTTCGGTTTCTGCAGCTGTCCGCAATGTTGGTTCTGCAGCTGTCTTAAGGTTTGCTTTATGTTGGTAATTCACAGTGTTGGTATCAAAATCGACTTCGATATAATACAATTTTTCAGTGTCGTTATCGGTTTGAAATTCAGTCCATAGCGCAAAGCCTAGTCGGTAATGCTGGTTTTTAGAATTGTTTCTGTTTTGTAACCGCCACTTGCAGTTGGCTGCGCGTCCCCAATGGTTTGACAATCGGTATACGCCTGTTTCGGTAAAGTAATAGGAGCTGCCGGATTTGCTTTTGTAACTGGGTATTACAGAAGGGACAGTTTTCAATTCCACTTCTGTAAAGACACAAAATGTATGTTTATGGAAATTCGATTTATTGTATTCTTTGGCCATGAGGCAAATATAGGAATTGAAATGCAGATAATAATCTACTGATGACACTATACTATTTTTCTTATATTTGACAATGTACTATTATGGGATTTACATTCCCGATTAAATTTTTGTATTGCAATGAAAAAACTATCAGCATTTTGTTTATTATTTCTCGTCAGCTTACCTGTTTTTGCCCAGAAGGACTTTACTCCAGATTGGAGTAAAGGAGTGATATGGTACCAGATTTTCCCAGACCGATTTTATAATGGAGATCCTTCGAATGATCCGAAAGTAGAAGACCAGGATGGCGCTTATCCTTTTGATACCGCTTCGGATTTTAAGATCCATCCGTGGACGAGTGACTGGTATACTTTGCAGCCTTATGAAAAGAAGAATGGTAAAGATATCTGGTACAATATACAGAGAAGGAGATATGGAGGCGATATACAGGGTGTCATAGATAAACTTGATTATCTGCAGTCATTAGGGATTACGGCTATTTATATGAATCCGCTATTTTGGTCTCCCTCTTCCCATAAGTATGATGCATTGTGTTACCATCATATTGACCCTACATTCGGACCTGATCCGGAAGGGGATAAAAAAATGATAGCAGGTGAAGATCCGCTTAATCCTGAGAAATGGGTTTGGACAAAGGCTGATTTGCTTGTCTTAAAATTAATAGACGAAGTGCACAACCGTAAAATGCATATTATTTTTGATGGGGTGTTCAATCATTTGGGTGCTAAAAGCTTTGCTTTTAAGGATGTTGAAAAGAATCAGCAGGCTTCTCCATACAGTGACTGGTTTATGGTAGACAGCTGGAGGGATGCTGCAAAAGGAACGAAGTTTGAATACCAGGGATGGTTTGGCGTTAAAACTTTGCCGGAGCTTAAAGAAGATAAAAACGGGATAGTAGAAGGTCCAAAGCAATATATATTTAACGCAACCCAACGTTGGATGAATCCGATGAATAAAGGAAATGCCCATGGGATTGACGGATGGAGACTGGATGTTGCTTATTGTGTAGGACATCCATTTTGGAAAGACTGGCGCAAATGGGTCAGGACACTTAATAAGGAGGCTTATCTTACTGCAGAGCTGGTAGACCCGATTGATAAAACCAAACCGTATTTGAGTGGTGATGAGTTTGACGCTACTATGAACTATAATTTTGCATTTATGGTGCATGATTTTTTTATACAACAGAAGACGGCTATATCGGTAACACAATTTGATGCGCGGCTAAAAGAGCTTCGGGATGCTTTTGGAGAAGGAGTGGCATTAAATATGCAAAACTTGGTTGATAGCCACGACGCTACACGTATTGGCAGCGCGATAGCTAACCCCGATGGTAAACGTTTTGTGGACTGGGGAGGTTATTTTAATTGGAGCCAAAAGAGTAATAATAAAGAATATGACGCTCGCAAGCCTGATGCTGCAGCATTACAAAAGCAAAAACTAATTGCTGCCTTTCAGATATTGTATTTAGGTTCGCCAATGATCTATTATGGTGATGAAAGCGGTATGTGGGGCAGTAATGACCCTGATTGCCGTAAACCAATGGTTTGGGACAATACGAAATACGATGCAGAAACTTCTAATCCTGACCAAAGCAAACATGCGGCAGATGAGGTAGTATTTAATAAGGACCTATTTAGCTGGTACCAGAAATTTATTGGGTTGCGTAATAAATACCAATCTATAAAAACGGGTGATTATACTACTTTGGTTACCAATGATGCGGAGCAGTTATATGCATTTAGCAGGAAGCTGGGTAAGGAAGAAGTGGTTGTTGTAATCAACAGGGGGGATAAGCCCGTTAATTTTGAACATGCTGCTTTGAAGAAAGGTAATTTTAAGGATGCCTTTAGTGGAAAGAAAGTTAATAGAGTTACCGTTGGTGCGATGAATGTTATTGTTTTAGTAAAATAGTCAGAATTAAAAAGTAAAATTACTTCAATGCGTGCTAAATACAACATTTCAAAGATCACTGCTGAAATAGAATCGGGATTGAAGTTTAAGGCAGCGAATCAACTAAGAAATCTCATCAATATCCATCCCAATGAAATGGAGCTAAGGGATAAGCTTGCTAATTTATATTATGATGCAGGGTTTTTTGATGCTGCGGGTAAGTACTGGATTTTAAAAGATTCGATGGCAGACCATGTTAGGAAATGTGTTGCCAAATATGAGGGAACTGTAAACTATTCTGCAAGGCAGATACTCTTTGATTTGAAATTTCGAGGTGATAAGGAACTTCTCAGTGACTACGCCAAGAAGAAATTAATTGCCTTAGAGGAAGAAAGTATGCAAAAGAGTGGTTACGTTCCTAACTTTACACCTAAAGAAAGAATCCAATATCCAGAAGCAGGAAATGATTTTATTTCAAGATTTATAGGAGCGGCAGTTATTGTGTTTTTAGTGTCAGTACCAATTTTCGCTATTATAGGTGTCATCAGTTTATTTTAATACCAATAAGAATTGCGGAGTATTCCATTTAAATAATTTGGAAAAACGAAGACTAAAATGATTTGCCTATATTTGCCAAAAATAAAAGCCATGACAAAACAGAGCGGAGTAAATATAATGAATAAGGGTGTGTATACCGGTAAAATCGAGAAAGACGAAAACGGTAACTTTTTTTGTGGGGAATACCTGTTGGATTATAAGGTTGTGATGTCTGGATTCAATATTGATGACCTTATCACGATTAAGACAGTAATTGTCAATCCAAGTGATAAGTCGTATGGCACTTATCCTAAGAAGAGCAGGAATTTTGCATTGGCAAATATGAAACCTGAGAACGATTAATTAAGATTCCAAAGCATAGAGTATTTCGCTTCGCAGTAATCCGCTGCCTCCTCCGTAGTGCTGTATGATTTTACAGTCGGGGCTGTGTTTTGTAAAGAAAGACCTGAGATCTTCTTCACTTTCGGGTTCGAGCCCGCAGCCTAAAAGCACAAGGTCAATTTTAGAACTCTCAAAGACAGTTTTGGCTTCGGCTTCTTCTGCGACACCAATAGCTTCCCACTCCTCATTGGCATTTAGCAATCGGACAACGATAGAAAGTATTTCAGGATGTTTTCCGATATATAAGATGGTTGTTTTCATAGTGCTTTAAATAAAAATAACCTGCCGGAACTTCCGGCAGGTTAATAATGAATTATTGTTTTATAAACTGTAATTCGATATTAAGTTTCACTTCGTCACTTACTAATACCCCACCTGTTTCAAGAGCGGAGTTCCAGTTTAGTCCCCAGTCTTTACGGCTGATTTTCCCTGTTAGAGAAAAACCTGCTTTTGTATTTCCCCATGGATCTTTCATAAGTCCACCAAATTCAGTAGCTAAAGTTACTGGTTTGGTAACACCGTGTAGGGTTAGGTCTCCTGTAAGTTCGTAGTCTCCTTCATTTATTTTTTTGAATGCAGTAGAGGCAAACGTGATTTTAGGATATTGTTCGGCATCAAAGAAATCGGCACTTAATAAGTGGGTATCACGGTCTGCGTTTCCTGTAGTTATTGAATCAATATCTCCCGTAAAGTTGATTTTAGAAGTCTCGAAGTTATCCTCTTCAGTTTCGATGGTTGCATCAAATTTTTGGAAGCTTCCTGAAACATTAGTAAACATCATGTGTTTTACTTTAAATCCAATTTCTGAGTGCGTTGGGTCTATTGACCATTTTGTTGTAGACATAATTTCTATTGTATTTATTTAGTTTATTAAAAATGTAAAATGTACTTTGATTATAGTGCCATAGGGACTTCCATCAGTAGTATTTCTGCACCTTCGGAAGCTGCTGTGATATCAATGCTGGCGGTATCCCATATACCGAGGCCGTCGCGTTCGTTCAGGTTGATAGTCCCTATAGAGAAATCACCTTTCAGTATGAAAGCGTAAATACCGTTACCCGGTTTTTTGAGTTCGTAGGTAGTTTGAAAATCCTTTTCAAAAGTACCAAGGTGAAACCAGGCATCCTGGTGAATCCATACTCCTTCATCGTTTACATTTGGAGATAAGATTTGCTGTAACTTATTATGGCGGTCATTCAAATTTAATGAAATCTGGTCATATCTTGGAGTTACATTCTTTTTATTTGGGTAAATCCAGATTTGGAGGAACTTTGTGAGCTGGTCGCTGTTTTTGTTGTATTCGCTGTGAAATATTCCTGTTCCTGCGCTCATGGCTTGTATATCACCTTTTCTGATTACGGTGGTATTTCCCATACTGTCTTTATGTTCGAGATCCCCTTCCAATGGGATAGAGATGATTTCCATATTGTCATGAGGATGGGTTCCAAAACCCATACCTGCATCTACACGGTCATCATTAAGTACGCGCAGGACACCAAAGTGCATTCTTTCAGGATTGTGGTAATTGGCAAAACTGAAGGTATGGTGTGAATCCAGCCAACCGTGATTGGCATGTCCTCTGGAAGCTGCTTTATGTAAAATGGTATTGTTTAATATTTTGGAAGTTGTATTAGGCAGATGGTTATAGCCTACTGGTTCGAGTTCTTTAATTTCGTCTATTTCATTTTTCATGATATCTCCCAAAGTGGCGGAAGTCACAAACATGCTTGTTCCCATCAAACCCTTTTTTAAAAAATCTTTTCTGTTCATGCTATTGGTTGTTTAATTATAGTACAAAGTTCTGTTTGTTATAATTGAAAAGCATTGAACTGGGACAAGAAATTTTTTATGCTCCGTTTTTATGCTCGTTGTTATTAACAGGGCAAAGTTGGGGTATTTGAAATGGGTGGGCATTGAACTGGGACAAGAAAATGCCTTTTGCCATTTTGTATTTTGAATTATAAATTTTGAATTTTGAATGAACCACCCCGCCCTACAGGCACCCCTCGACCGGAGGGGAGGGATTGTGGAGCTATATTGGGGAATTGAATTGAGGAATTGAATTGAGGAATTGAATTGAGGAATTAGTTTGGAGAAATGTTGATGGTAGGATTTGGGTAGACTTTGGGTGGGCTTTGGGTGGGCTTACATAGGCTTTGCCCCGTAGTTGCCTAATGACTTTATTTTTTTATACTTTGCAGTAAATTAATACCTAACAGGTCAAAAAAGACCTGTTAGGAGAATGAAACTACTAGGTTTTGGTTACTAATATAAATTGAGATTTATTAAAGTTTGGCGAGTCTGGCGCGGATCTTACTTAGGAATTCTGCTGAAATGCCAAGGTATGATGCAATGTAGTGTTGGGCGACCCGTTGAGGGATAGTAGGGTAGTGTTCGAGGAATTCGACGTACTTTTCTGTTGCGGTTTTTGATATGGTGTTGAATAGCCTGTTTTGGGTCACGGCCAGATTGCGTTGCATGAGGATTCGGAAAGCGCGTTCGAACTTGGGCGCGGTACGGAATAATTCTTCTTTTGTTTCGGGAGAAAACAGGTAGAACTCGCAGTCTTCGAGTGTTTCTATAAATACCTGGCTGGGTTGGTTCTCGTAGATGCTGAAAGAAATATCGCTTACCCATGCATTTTCTATGGCAAATTGTAAGATTACCTCAAAGCCATTCGGATCTATGTAATATTTACGCAGACAGCCTTTTATTACAAACGCCTCAAAATTGCACATCTCACCTTCATGTAACATGATGGTTTTTTTAGCAACGGTTTTATGTTGTAGTAATGAGTTAAATGTTTGCAGTTCGGCTTCGGTAAAAGACACATACCGTGAAATACTGTTGTTGATTTGGGTAAACATGCTGTTTTGTTTTGGAAAAATAAAGATATTCAAAATTCTTAATCCAAGACAACTTAATTGGAATTAAGTATTCAGTATCTTTGCAGTACAAAATAAATGCGTAATGATTCTCAAACAACCCAAAGATAATCCATTCGAAATACAGATTTCATTTCATAAACTAATTGAAAATCTGGAAGATATCTCAAAATCCCATGTTGACTATAGGGCGACCTATGCGAAAGGCCTACTGAATGAGGTGGCTAAGGTTCCTGAATTGCGTGATGGAATTAAGTCGGCAGCTACAATAGAAGAACACAAAGAACTTATAAGTCACTTGTTAGCGGACCTGTTCCCGACGGCTTTGACTAAAAACGATATTAAGGCGATAACTATACCTTTTCAAAATGTGACGTTTAATTATTCGGATCGTTTTGTTGAGATTCTTGAGAATGCCGGCCCTGATTTTGATATGGAGATACGTGATTTTGACGATCACCATTTTTATGTGATGAGCTGTTGCCTGATCCTTAACTATTATTATGGTTATGCGTTTGATTTTAAAAAGCCATTCTTCTATGATATCCCGAATGCTGAAGGGATATTAAAGCACTATAGGATTTTATATAATGCCGACTTTATGGAGATATTCCCTAAGGATAAATCGGTTGCGATTTCTGCTGAGGATGTGAATTTGTTGATCGACAATTTTGATGATGTCGAACTTTGGAAAGAGAAGTTTCCTCCTCAGAGCTGGGTAATGAAAGGTTTTGGGATTATGACCTTGTATGATGCGACTACAGAAAGTGCGGTATCTAACCTAAAAACCAATCTTCTGGTACAGAAAGAAGATGAGAAGATGGATAAGATACAGGAGAGTTTTGAGAGTATCTTTAGGTCTATCTTTAATTTTAATGACCTTCGTATAGGATTTACATCCATTAATTCTGAAAATAATAGGTTTACCGTTTCTCCATTTGAAAGGAATATCAAAAGTTATATCCTTTATGATGGTATGGAAGAGGACTGTAGCCATTTTTTATGTGATACTCCTTTTTTGAAACTTGTCAACGAGCAGAAATATTTTATTATTTCGGATGTGGAGAAGTTTGCACTGGAGAATCCGGCCAGCAATATGGCCAGACAATTGCTGAAGCAGGGAATCCATTCTGTAGTTCTGGCTCCGGTTGTAAAGGATAACAGGCTTTTGGGCATTATCGAATTGGTTTCCTCTACAAAGAGGCTGCTTAACAGTATTAATTCTAATAAACTTGATATTGTATTGCCTTATCTGGTAGATACTATTGACCGTTATTATACCGATTTACAGAACCAGATAGAAGCATTGATACAGAAAGAATATACTACGATTCACCCTAGTGTTTATTGGAAATTTAGGGATGAAGCGTTTAGGCATATCAATGACTCCAAGGAGTTTTCATTGCATGAAATTGTTTTTAAGGATGTTTATCCCTTATTTGGACAGATTGATATTAAAGGTTCGTCTGATAGGAGAAATACGACTACCAGAGATGATATCTTTGTACAGATCAATCTGCTGACCTCTATTTTTGAGGCTATAAGTTCGGAGAAGAAACTCCCAATTTTCGAACAGAAGGTTTTTGAGCTACAGACTTTTCGCACGCATCTTAAAACTGAATTAAAGGCTGATACAGAACAGATCATACAGAATTATATCACATCCGATATACATTCAATCTTACATGATTATAGCTCTACTGACAGTGCTATCACTAATCTTATAAAAAGCTATTTTGAGAGGCTGGACCCTGTTTCCGGAACTATTTACGAATCGCGTAAGAAGTATGACAGTACGGTTTCGATCATCAATAAAAAAATGGCTGATATACTGGACAAGAAACAGGTTGAGGCACAGAGTTATTATCCGCATTATTATGAAAGGTTTAAGACCGATGGGGTAGAGCACAATATGTATATTGGGAATACCATCACGAATAAGGATAAATTTGATTTCCTTTATCTGTATAATCTTCGGCTTTGGCAACTGCAGATAATGTGTGAGATGGAAAATCAATACCATATATTACAGCCTTCTCTTCCTTATCCGATGGAGGTTGCTTCACTGATACTTGTTATTAATCTGCCAATTACTATCCGTTTTAGGATGGATGAGAAAAGGTTTGATGTTGATGGTTCCTATAATGCCAGATATGAAGTCGTTAAAAAGCGTATTGACAAGGCTTTTATTAAGGGCACTAACGAGCGAATTACGGCCAAAAACAAGATAACTATAGTCTACGCCCAGCAATCGGAAGAAAATGAATACAGCCGTTATATAGAGTTCCTGCAGCATAAGGGCATGCTGACCGATCAGGTGGAGTTTCTTGAGATTGAGGATCTTCAGGGTATTTCCGGTCTTAGGGCCATCCGTGTTGAGGTCGCCTATAATAACGGAAATAAAAAGGTTTATAGTTATGATGAACTATTGAGCGAACTTCAATCTTAACTGCCTTTTAGGAGAGCCTGCGTTATCTGGAATAGAAAGCAATTACAAATGCTATAAAGGAAATGATTATTCCAAGCATAAAGATATTGTAGGTTACTCTGAGCAGCTTGTATTTTCTGTGGAGTACTAATCCGAGGAAATACAAGTCTTTTATCATCGAATTGTACAGATAGTCTCTGTCTTTCATCATTTCATTCATTGCCCACTGATAATCATCAAGCGGCATTTTATAAAAATTTCCAAAGAACAGCAGGTTGATCTTTTTCTGGTCAATCTCTTTTCTTGTAAAAGATCCGGATGTGACTTTAGGCCTCGTAGAAAGTATGGCGAATACGATACAAACTACGCTGAATATTAGTAGAATAAAAGTAGGGATTACCAAATGTGCATTGCTTGGGCTATCCAGTTTTGGAATTAACGTTGACAGCGATATCGAAATGATAATTGCATTTACAGACAGGAGAATATTGGCCTTACTGTCTGCAATCTGGCTGAGCTGTGTATGGTTGTTTAATGTCACCTTAAACATGGTTTCTATCCCGCGTTCCGGTTTTTCAGGCTTATCGTCTTTTGATTTCTTGTGTTTGCCGTCTTTTTCATGTTCTTCGGGATGGGTTAATTCACCAATCTTTTCCTGAATCAATAACATGTTTTTGTCTTTCTTTTTTTGCCAATGGTCTTTGGCATAGTCAGAAAAGTAGCGATGTTTTTGTGTCAGCATTTTGCGGTTTCCGGTTATCCATTCCAGGTCTGAATAAGTTTGATTACAGGTGTTTTTCCACTCCTCTCTTAACAATTCGCTGATTTGCAGGTAGTTTTTGTCTGTAAAATGGGAGCAGTCTGCATCTTTGATAATATATTCCAGTTTGTTTTCTGGCTCCCGATGCATTTCGGTTGCGATTATAAGTTTTTCGGTCAGAGTTATAACATCCCCATTTACTTTTTCGTCTTTAATAAAGTCGTTGAAAATCAAAACACTGTTCTGTTCGTGCTTTTCAGGGCCGTTAATGTAACCGGTATCGTGGAAGTAAGCCGCAAGTAGGAGTGCTGTTCTTTCATTATCGGAGACTTTTTCTGAATCTATAATTTCTTTTGTCGCCGCAACCACCCTTAAAGTATGGCTGAAGTTATGATAAGTATATTCAGGAGAAAGTTTATCTTTGAAAAGAGTAAAAACGAATTGCTCTGCTTTTTGTAGTATGCCCATGGTAAAATTTTACAGCACCAAATTATGAAATTATTTTCTTTAAACAACCTTAAAAGGCTACAAATTTCAGCTGTGCTGAAGTATTCTTTTATACTGCTATTATTTAATGCATGTGCTACTCATGAAGCACAATATGGAAGGGAAGCAGGAAAGGATTACTCCAGAGGTCTTCCCAAATCAGAACCAAAGTATACTTTTTATCTCGCTGGGGATGCCGGTAATTCGGAAGAACAGAATTCTAAAATCACCCTTTCTTTTCTAAAAAACAAATTGGATAAGGCAAGTGCCCAAAGTACGCTATTGTTTTTGGGTGACAATATTTATCCTGCGGGTATGCCTGCAGAGGGAAAAGACGGGCGTAGATTGGCAGAGATAAAACTCGACAACCAGATCGCATTAGCGAAGGATTATAACGGAAAAACTATTTTTATCCCAGGAAACCATGATTGGTATAATGAAGGTGTGACGGGATTAAAAAGGCAGGAAGATTATATCAATTCCAAGTTCAAACAGAAGAAATCCTTCTTGCCGAAGAACGGATGTGCGATTGAGGATATAAATATAAACGATGAACTTAGCCTTGTGGTGGTAGACTCACAGTGGTATTTGGAGAACTGGAATGACAATCCAACTATCAATGACAATTGTACGATTAAAAACCGCGAAGATTTTTTCGATGAGCTTGAAAATGTATTGAACAAAAACCAGAATAAGACAGTGGTGCTTGCTATGCACCATCCATTGGTAAGTAATGGTACTCATGGCGGGCAGTTTTCTCTGATGAAAAACCTTTTTCCATTCCAGTCGAGTGTTCCCTTACCGATTATAGGTTCGGCAATCAATTTTCTTAGAAAGACTTCAGGACTGTCTCCTCAGGATATGCAGAATAAAAAATATACTGCGTTACTGAAGCGAATTAAAACTCTGGTCGGCGAGCAGAAAAATGTAATAGTTGTTTCAGGGCATGAGCACAGTATTCAGTATGTTGAGAGGGATAACGTCAAACAAATCGTTAGTGGTGCCGGATCAAAAGCAGAGGCAGCGCGGGCGATATCGCCTAAGGATTTTTCTTATGGTGGTAGTGGTTATGCAGTATTGGAGATATTCGACAAGGGAGAATCTTGGGTTTCGTTTTATGGAATTAAAAACAAAAAAGAGCAGTTGCTCCACAAATACCAGATTAGCCAGCCTGTATTAGCAAAAGAAGTTAAGGTCTATCCTGTTATAACGGATAAGAAGTTTGACTTTTCAGTGTATAATGACTCATTAATGCATAAAAGTGGTTTTCACAATTTCCTGTGGGGTAAACATTACAGGACTTATTATGGTAAAATGATTTCTGCCAACGTAGCGGATCTGGACTTATTGTATGGTGGTTTACAGCCGGAGATAGCTGGTGGAGGACATCAGTCAACCTCTTTGAGGCTGAAAGATAAATCGGGTAAAGAATACGTAATGCGTGCGCTAAAGAAAAGTGCGGTGCGATTTATACAATCGGTTGCGTTTAAGGATCAGGCTATAGCGAATGATTTTAAGAATACGTATGCTGAAAATTTCCTGCTTGACTTTTATACCACTTCACATCCGTATACGCCATTTGTAGTAGGCGAACTTGCAGAAGCTGTGGGTGTTACACACAGTAATCCTAAGTTGTTTTATGTTCCAAAGCAAAATGCGCTCGGAGACTTTAACGAGGCTTTTGGTGATGAATTGTATATGATAGAGGAGCGTCCTGCCAAAGGCTTTGAGGACTTGGCAAGTTTTGGCAAGCCAGATGCGATTGTATCGACTGAAGATGTCTTGTTAAATATAAACAAAAGCGAAAAATATAAAATTGACGAGAAGGCATACATACGGGCAAGGCTCTTTGATATGCTGATAGGAGATTGGGACCGTCATTATGACCAATGGCGATGGGGTGAATATAAGGTGAATGATGACGTAGTTTACAAACCGATTCCAAGAGATCGTGACCAGGCTTTCACTAAGTATGACGGCAAGCTTTTGCATTTATTGATGAAAATGCCTGCATTGCGACATATGCAATCCTTTAAAGACGATATTTCAAATGTAAAATGGTTTAATAGGGAGGCCTATCCTCTTGACCTTGCCTTTATTCGATATTCTGATAAAAAAGTTTGGGAAGAGCAGGCTGCTTTTATCAAAAACAATCTTACAGACAGCGAAATTGACAAAGCCTTTTTAAATTTGCCATTAGAGGTACAGGATAATACAATCGTAGGGATCAAGAAGGATCTTAAGTCTCGCAGGTCGAAAATTAATGAGTATGCGGCGAATTATTATGAAGTATTGCAAAGAACGGTTCTTGTTGTAGGAACTGATAAAAAAAACAGGTTTGAAATAGCACGGCTTGCTGGAGGGAAAACCTCTGTCAAAGTATACCATGTAAAAAATGATGGGGAGACGTTGATCAGTAATCGTAATTATAGCAGGAAAGAAACCCATGAGCTATGGATTTACGGACTCGATGATGATGATGTGTTTGAGGTAAAAGGCACCGGAAGCAGGGCTATTAAGGTCCGTTTGTTCGGAGGACAGGATAATGATTCCTATATAGTTGAAAATGGCAAAAAAGTAAGGATCTATGATTTTAAGTCTAAATCAGATCAGTTTAAGATTGACGGTAAAACCCAAACCGTTTTATCGGATGATTACCAACTCAACTTATACGATTACAAAAGACCAAAATACAATGCTATTGCAGGTTATCCCAATTTAGGATTTAATCCTGATGATGGACTTAAGATGGGGGTTTCAATAACTTATACCGTCAATGGTTTTAAGCGCAATCCTTTCTCCCAAAGACATAACGTACGGGCTAACTACTATTTTGCAACAGGAGGATATGAATTACTTTATAAAGGAATATTTCCTAATATTCTGAGCAATTGGCAGTTTGAAGTTGAGGCAGGTGTGACAAGTCCTAATTTCAGCTTTAATTTCTTTGGCTACGGCAATGAGACAGTTAATGATGATGACGATAAAGGCATGGATTATAATCGCGTAAAAACACAGTTTATGCGTGCAGCTCCTTCTATGAATTGGAAAGGAGAACTTGGTGCTTTCTTTACAGCTCAGGCTACATTTGAATCGATAGAGGTTGAAAAAAGTTTGGAAAGGATTATTGGTACTGGAATAGTTGACAACAGTGTTTTTAGAACGCAGAACTTTGCAGGGCTAAGCCTTAAGTACGGTTATGAGAATTATGATGTTGCTTCCAATCCTACCTTAGGAATGAAATTTTCTGTTGAGGCAGGTTATAAAGTAAATCTTGCAGATACAAAAAGGGCAGTACCTCATGCGGAAACCGCTTTGGGCTTCAGCCATAAGATACTTTCAAATGGCAAGCTTGTTTTTGGAACATTGGCAAAAGCGAAATTCATTTTTAGTGATGATTATGAATTTTACCAAATGGCCACTATAGGCGGGGATTTTGATCTAAGGGCTTATAGACGGGAGCGCTTTTCGGGTAAACAGTCTTTCTTCCATACTTCGGATTTACGTTTAGAACTTGGGAAGGTGAAGAATAGTATTATTCCTTTTCGCTATGGTATGCTTGGAGGATTTGATTATGGAAGAGTTTGGTTGCCAAATGAAAATTCAGATACCTGGCATACTTCTTATGGAGGAGGCTTTTGGCTGAATGGTATTAATGTTGTTACTGCAAAACTATCTTATTTCTATTCCAGTGAAGGGGGTAGGGTATCGTTTGGGTTAGGGTTTGGTTTTTAGTAGCTTATTCAGTGAATAGACTTGTTAATTGGTGCTTGGCTCTTGACCTTGACTATGGGACTCTTGGCTCTTGCTTTGTTTACTTAACGCGGATGACGCGGCTAAAACGCGGATTTTTTGCTGATAACTAGATTTTCATTTCGTATAGTTTGCCGCCTACTTTCTTGGTCCTTTCGTCTGTGATGTAGAGTTTGGAGTTGCCTATGAAACAAATCCCTTCTTTTTGGGAGAAGTGGTTTAGGTCTATTTCACGGACTTTTCCATCAAGGAACCTGTCACCTTTGAATTGCCCGAAAATCCATATTTTAGTTGCACTAAGCAGCGCTACCTTTGTACCGTCAGGACTTATGTCTGCACTTGTAACTGCACATTTTTTAAATTCGGTGCAGGTGATGAAGTCTCCGATCAGTTGGGCGGCATGCTTCCCTGGTTTGTTGGGAATGCGATAAAGTTGGGTAGTGCCATCTGACTTTGAACTCCTGTTTTTAGTAAACACATAAAAATTATCGTTAAAGAAAAAGAATGATTCTGAATCGTAAATTAAGTTTGACTTTTTAGGAGGAAATTGTTTTTGTTCAGGGTAATAAAATTCTGTTTTTTGGATATATGAAACAGTATTCTTATCGAGATCTGTTGCTTTGATTTTGTAAATGGCAAGGTTGGTACGCAAATTATCGTTGTTGCCAAAATCGCCAATATATAGATTTCCCAGTTGGTCTGAGGTAAGGTCCTCCCAATCATTATTGGCTGCATTCGCCACAGTTATTGTATGGATGATTTTGCCGGTTTTATCAAGACTGTATAATTCGGGTTTGTTGCCACTATCTTCAAGTGTCCATATGCGGCTTGATTTTTCTGTAACTTCAACTGCAGATGCTTCGCCTAGCTTTTTGGGTAAAGATGCCAGTTCAGTAATTGGCGATGATGCTGAAGTACAGGATATAAAAATAGCTGAGGAGATTGCAATCTTGATTTTCTTTAAATACATAGTTTAATTTTTCCAGATAAAATTAATAAAAATAAGCCAGAATGAAATTCATTTTGTCTACAATTCAGCCATATCGGGGATATTACGTATATTTGCTAACCAATTTTTTACATAAAGTGAACCGTATAAATAAGTTGAAAATACTAAATGATCCTATTTACGGATTCATTACAATCCCTGATACCTTAATTTTTGATCTGGTTGAACACCCGTACTTTCAGCGGCTACGCAGGATCTCACAGATGGGCATGTCCTATTTAGTTTACCCTGGTGCGCACCATACCCGTTTTCATCATGCTTTAGGCTGTATGCATATTATGCAAAAGGCTGTAGAAGTAATACGATTTAAAGGGACTGCTATTTCAAAAGATGAGGAGACTGCATTATATGTGGCAATATTGCTGCATGATATTGGCCATGGTCCCTTTTCCCATGCTATGGAACACAGTATAGTTGAAAATATTAGCCATGAATCCATTTCTTTGTTGTTCATGGATCAGCTGAATCTTGAATTTGAAGGGAAACTTACATTAGCAATCAGTATATTTAAAGGAGAATATCATAGGAAATTCATGTTGGAACTTATTTCAAGCCAGCTTGATATGGACAGGATGGATTATTTGAAGCGAGATAGTTTCTATACGGGTGTTGCGGAGGGAACTATCAATTCTGATAGGCTTATTCAAATGATGACCGTAAAGGATGATAAATTGGTAATTGAAGAAAAGGGGATTTATTCGGTAGAGAAATTCCTGATGGCGCGCCGTTTAATGTATTGGCAAGCCTATCTTCACAAGACAAGCCTTGCAGCAGAATTGGTTTTGACCAAAACGCTAAAAAGGGCAAAGGAACTTACCCAGAAGGGAATACTCCTGGATTGCAGTGCGCCTTTATTATTTTTTCTCCAGCATAAAATTGAATCAGAAGATTTCGACACTGCAACATTGGATCTTTTTGCCAAGCTTGACGATTATGATATCGTCAGTGCCTTAAAAGCATGGCAGTCTAATGAAGATTTTGTGCTGAGTAATCTCAGTAAGATGATTATCAATCGTGATTTACCCAAGATAAAGATAAACGAGGAGAAGTTTACGAAAGAACAGACAGACGTTTACATACAACAGTTTTCAAAAATGTATAATATATCATCCCACGAGGCTGATTATTTTATTTTTAAAGGCAAAATTAAAAACCAGGCTTATAATAAGGAAGCGGAACCGATACGAATCCTTAAGAAAGACTGTACGATCGAGGATGTGGTAACGGCATCAGATCATTTGAATCTGAAGGCATTAACCAAAGAGGTGACAAAGTATTATATTTGTTTTCCAAAAGTACTCGTAGAAAATTAACATTTAAAACCCTATTTTTTATATTTTTGTCGCAATGAAATTTACAGCAGAACAAATAGCGGGGATATTAGAAGGTGAAGTTATAGGTAATCCTGAAGCGGAAGTTTTTAAATTGTCAAAAATTGAAGAAGGAACCGATGGCTCGCTTACTTTTTTGGCAAATCCTAAATATCTTAATTATATATATTCTACCAAAGCATCAGTAACAATAGTTAATACTTCTTTTGTAGCCGAAGCACCTATTTCCACTACACTTATTAAGGTTGAGGATGCATATGGTGCTTTTTCTAAAATCCTGGCATTTTATGATCAGGTCAAGCACAATAAAAGCGGAATTGAGCAACCTTCGGTTATATCGGAAAATGTAAAATACGGTGATAATTTCTATCTTGGCAGCTTTGGTTATATTGGCAATAATGTAATCATTGGTGACAATGTAAAAATATATCCTAATTCTTTTATTGGAGATAACGTTGAAATTGGCAATAATGTAATTATTTTTGCCGGGGTTAGAATTTATTCCGACATCAAGATTGGCAATTTCTGCAATATTCACTCAGGATCTATAATAGGGGCTGATGGTTTTGGTTTTGCGCCAAATGAAGACGGGACCTACAATAAAATCCCTCAGATTGGGAATGTAATTATTGAAGATAATGTAGATATTGGTGCTGCTACCACAATAGACAGGGCTACTATGGGATCAACAATTATCAGGAAGGGTGTTAAGCTGGATAATCAGATACAAATTGCACATAATGTTGAAATAGGGGAGAATACTGTCATTGCCGCCCAAACGGGTATTGCGGGTTCGACTAAAATAGGGCACAATTGTATTATTGGCGGTCAGGTTGGTATTTCAGGCCATCTTAAAATTGGTAACAATGTAAGGGTACAGGCGCAGTCAGGAATTGCAAAAAACATTAAGGACGACGAGATTATACAGGGAACACCTGCTTTTTCATATACTGATTACACCAAGTCTTATGTTCATTTCAAGAACCTGCCTAAGATAATTGCAGAACTGGAGGAACTTAAGAAACTGGTCAACAATAAAGAATAAAACAAAACAAAAAAAATTAAAACAATGGTTAAACAGAAGACCATCAAAACCGAAATCTCATTAACAGGAGTAGGTCTACACACAGGTAAGGAAGTTAAAATGACATTCAAACCTGCACCGATCAACAATGGTTTTACCTTTGTTAGGGTTGATTTAGAAGGCCAACCGGTTATTGAAGCTGACGCTAATTATGTAGTAAATACCCAAAGAGGAACTAATCTTGAGAAACTTGGAGTAAAAATCCAGACCTCAGAGCATGTTCTTGCTGCATTTGTCGGTTGCGATGTTGATAACGTTATTATTGAACTAGATGCATCCGAGCCACCAATTATGGATGGTTCTTCCAAGTATTTTGTACAGGCGATTGAGCAGGCAGAAGTAGTGGAGCAGGAAGCAGAAAGAAAATATTATGTTGTAAAAGAAGTAATCTCTTTCACTGACGAAGCTACAGGAAGCGAAATTCTTGTAATGCCCAGCGATGACTATCAGGTTACTGCTATGGTAGACTTTGGGACCAAAGTTTTGGGAACCCAAAATGCTACTATGAAAAGCATAGCTGATTTTAAGAGTGAAATTGCCAATTCCCGAACATTTAGTTTTCTGCATGAGCTTGAATCATTATTAGAGAATGGACTTATTAAAGGAGGTGATCTCAATAATGCTATTGTGTATGTGGATAAAGAGATATCCGAGGCTACTATGGAGAACCTGAAAGTAGCATTTGGTAAAGATAAAATATCGGTTAAGCCAAATGGTATTCTTGACAATCTGACCTTACATTATCCCAATGAGGCAGCAAGGCACAAATTGCTTGATGTTATTGGAGATCTTGCACTGATCGGAATCCGTATCAAAGGAAAGGTAATAGCAAATAAGCCAGGGCATTATGTAAATACACAGTTTGCCAAAAAGATGGCAAAGATTATTAAGATAGAACAGAGAAACTATGTGCCGGTTTATGACCTTCACCAGGAACCCCTGATGGATGTCAATAAGATCATGGCGATGTTACCCCACAGGCCACCTTTTTTATTAGTAGATAAAATCTTCGAGCTTTCAGATACACATGTGGTAGGATTAAAAAATGTAACCATGAACGAAGGTTTCTTCGTTGGGCATTTTCCTGATGCACCGGTTATGCCTGGAGTGTTGATTGTAGAGGCTATGGCGCAAACTGGAGGTATATTAGTGTTAAGTACGGTACCAGATCCAGAAAATTATCTTACATTCTTCATGAAAATGGATAATGTCAAATTCAAACATAAGGTCTTACCTGGAGATACCTTAATTTTTAAATGCAGCCTGATTACTCCTATTAGAAGAGGAATTTGCCATATGCAGGCCAATGCTTATGCAAATGGTAAATTAGTTGCAGAAGCAGAATTAATGGCGCAGATTGCAAGAAAACAATAAAGTCGACACAGATTCTTGTTAGCACAAGCTCTTATAAGACAAAACATAAAACAAACAAACAGATGAATCAACCTTTAGCCTATGTTCATCCCGGCGCAAAAATAGCAAAGAATGTGGTAATTGAACCTTTTACAACCATACACAATAATGTAGTTATTGGAGATGGAACGTGGATTGGATCGAATGTTACCATCATGGAGGGAGCCAGAATAGGAAAGAATTGCAATATATTTCCGGGAGCGGTAATTTCTGCCATTCCGCAGGATTTAAAATTTGGTGGAGAAGATTCCCTTGCTATAATTGGAGACAACTGTACTATTAGGGAATGTGTAACGATAAACCGCGGAACAATTGCTTCGGGACAAACTACGATTGGAAACAATTGTCTGATTATGGCGACTGCCCACGTTGCCCACGATTGCCATGTTGGAGACAACGCAATAATTGTCAACGGTGTGTTATTAGGCGGGCATGTTACTGTTGGAAACTATGCTATTATTGGTGGTTTGTCTGCAGTTCACCAATTTATCAACATAGGTGACCATGCCATGATTTCAGGCGGATCGCTTTTGAGAAAAGACGTTCCTCCGTTTACTAAGGCGGCAAAAGAGCCTTTGTCTTATGTGGGAATAAATTCGGTAGGATTGAGAAGAAGAGGATTTACAACTGAGAAAATCAGGGAAATCCAGGAAATCTACAGAATATTGTACCAGAAAAATTATAATACAACCCAGGCATTGGGAATAATAGAAGCTGAAATGGAAGCAACTCCAGAAAGGGATGAGATCATTCTTTTCATAAGGAACTCTTCGAGAGGGGTAATGAAGGGCTATACTGGAAACTACTAAGCATAAAAAAGGAAAGTAATTAAACGAATATAATACAATATAAAATGGCATCTACATCAGATATTAAAAACGGTTTATGTATAAAATTTAACAATGATATTTATAAAATCATTGAATTTCTTCACGTGAAACCAGGTAAGGGACCGGCGTTCGTAAGAACTAAACTGAAAAGCTTAACCAACGGAAAAGTATTGGACAATACTTTTTCAGCAGGGCATAAAATTGAAGAGATTAGGGTTGAAAACCACAAGTTCCAGTTTTTATATCCTGAGGGCGAAGAATTTCATTTCATGAATGTTGAAAGTTTTGAGCAAATCTCACTGAACAAAAACATACTTGATTCTCCTGAATTATTGAAGGAAGGTGAAAATGTAATGATCAGTATCAACACTGAGACAGACTTGCCATTATCAGTAGATATGCCAGCATCTGTAGTTCTTGAAGTTACTTATTCAGAGCCAGGTGTTAAAGGAAATACTTCTACCAATGCTACCAAACCTGCGACTGTAGAAACAGGAGCAACTGTAAACGTTCCTTTGTTTATTAACGAGGGTGATAAAATCAAGATTGATACTGCTACAGGATCTTACATGGAGCGAGTTAAGGAATAGTTGTAGCTATTTGCGTTGGATATCCGTTATTAGTACCGATTATCCAACGCGGATACTTATGCTTAACACAAATAAATATGAGATTTCCGAAAGTATATTCTCTTGAACAAATTGCTGGTATCATTAATTGTGAATTTACCGGTGATAAAGATTTTCCTGTTTATGGCATGAATGAGATTCATGTTGTAGAAGCAGGGGATATTGTATTTGTAGACCATCCCAAGTACTACGACAAGGCATTACAATCAGCAGCTACAATTATCCTTATCAATAAAGATGTAGAGTGTCCTGAGGGTAAAGCGCTTTTAATTTCCGATGACCCATTTCGGGATTTCAATAAACTCACCAATCATTTTAGGCCTTTCCAGTTCTCCAATGTTTCTATTTCGGCTTCTGCCCAGATAGGAGAGGGAACGGTAATCCAGCCCAACACTTTTATTGGTAACAATG
>Ga0247810_10000931_pt1 | contig 21883 bp, 16 predicted proteins | sample UWRJL119311C1_FD_179918 | JGI IMG/M metagenome (GOLD analysis project Ga0247810, IMG submission 179918) | Plant litter microbial communities from Arlington Agricultural Research Station in Wisconsin, United States - UWRJ-L119-311C-1 | ecosystem: Environmental > Terrestrial > Plant litter >... | reverse complement strand
GTACGATATGATCATGCTCAAAGACAATCATGTCGATTTTTCCGGCGGCATTCAGCCCGCGATCTCGCGAACGCAGGAATACCTGCACTCAACCGGGAAAGAGCTCAAAGTGGAAATAGAAGTCAGGAACCTCGACGAACTGGAACAGGTGCTGGCCATCGGGCAGGTCGATCGTATCATGCTGGATAATTTCTCGCCCGAACTGCTCAGGGAAGCCGTTCAGCGAATCGATGGTCGTTTTGAGTCCGAAGCTTCCGGAGGAATTACCAGGGATACACTCCGGATTTATGCCGAAACCGGCGTAGACTATATTTCCGTAGGAGCGCTTACCCACAGTTTCAAAAGCCTCGACCTGAGCTTGAAGGCAACTTTCAGCACAAATAGTAGCCAGGCTTAAAGGGTCCGTTAGAAGTCATTAAATATAAAGCGTCCAAAAGAAGCAAGCTCTGCTTTGAGGCTTCGTGTACTCAAAAACACTCCGTACGTCAAAATACTCTTGCGCTCTTTGCGTCCCGACTCCCCGGTTTCCGTAGCTCCCCAATCCTGAGAGATCTGCTTCAACTCCTTTTCCCCATTCTCTATTTACTCCTTTACCAATTCTCAATATTCAGCACTTCATAATAACTTTTCTCGTTTACCCGGATCACAATCCTTGTTTGCTCCGAAATCAATTCTCTCGGAATGGAAACAGCAGCTTGCGTGGATTGCTGCGGAAGTACAACTGGTAGTGTTGCCAGCAGTTTTTTCGACCCGTCTCTGTGCTCGGAGAAAACCGAATAGCTATTTGGCTCCGAGCCTACATTATAGATCGTAAGCTTTCCGTCCAGGTAGTTGCCTTTCGCGGCATCGGGCTCCCATTTAGCTGAGAATTCATTGGGATAAAGTGAAGTAGCAACGGCCACGCGATACTGGGAGAAAGGCTTCCAGCTCTCTTTTACACTGTCATGCTTTTCCACGAAAAGATCCCATACCACTTCTCCTTTTGGAGTGATCTCGCAAACACGGTTCAAAGAGCCCATGTTGATGAGGAAATTTCCGTTTTTGAGCTGGCTCACATTCCCCATTTTCTGCGTTTTCCCCGAGCTCAGCGAATCATAATTAAACAGGAACCGAAACCGTTCTTCTCCTTTTCCGAACGGTGCTTCGCCCAGTGAAAAGATCACCATGCTGGAAAAAACAGCCGGATCTTTTATCGAATCGTTGTTGATGATCGCCATCGATCCGTCCCTGAGAAGAGTAGCGCTATGCTGGAATCGGAACAGGCCTTTTGCATAATGATTGGGCCGTCCCGAATCAGGGCCGCCGTAGATTTCCGTCACTTTTTTCGTCGTCTTATCGATTTTCAGTATCCAGCTAACGTCGCGGAATCCTATATAAATATTAGTTCCATCCACGCTGAGCGCATTCATGTGAGTCGCCGTTCCAACGCCCTTATCCCGGCTTCCGGCTCTTGCCAGCACCTCATTGGTGAAAAAATCCTTCGCGTGCCATTCCCAGACGACCTTCCCTTTCGGGGAATATTCGATAATGGTCCCGATCTGGAACTTTACCGAATCACTCTTGCCGGGAAATGCTCTCTTAACCGTTTCATTTCCCAGTACCATGTAGTTTCCGGAAGGTAATTTCTGAAGGTCGTGGTGATAATCTTCTCCTGTACCACCCGAAACCTGGCCGTCGTTCGGAGCTTTCCATAAGATCTTACCGGTAGGGCTGCTCGTAGGCGTTGGAATCGATGATAACCAGAAACGTTCCGTCCTGGGTGAGCTTTAGGTCGCGAAGTCCTGAATTTGATTTCAGGAACGGGAGCGAGGGCAGAAACCAGACTGTTTCCAGGTCGTGATCGATCATCACCTTTGAATAGTCAAAGATCATCAGCTCAGAGCTGCGTTTGCGCTCATTGTTGGTAATTCCGCGAAACCGAAGATGCTCCCGGTTGTAGGCATCGATCGTGAAACGGGTCATTGGAGAAACGGAAAGCTGGTTCTTCCTGCGGTCCAGCGCCGAAACGCTCCAGCTGTAAGATGATCCGAAGCTTAGGTCATTAACGACCAGCTTGTTGCTTTCGCAGGTGTAAGTAGTTGTTTCTTTTGTCTGTTCGTTGATCAATCGGATCTGGTAAGAAACGGCCTTGTTCATCCAGGGAAACTCGAAACAGACAGAAGTGAAATTCAGGTGATTTCCGTTGGCGGGATAGAACTGTGACCGCGAAGAAAAGGAAGTGAGAAGCAGGAAAAAAATAAGTAATTTATGAGGCTTGGCAGTGACTGACATTCTATCCTTTTATGTAATTTTAAACCAAAGTACTGCTTTTTATTATTCAATGATTTCAAATAACCGATTTTACCTGGTCGTTTTTGCTGCCTTTCTGGGCATTTCGTCTCTGGTTGTTTCCTGCGGTCCTTCCGGAGGTGAAATAACGGCCCTGAACGACGAAACACCGGAGGATTCATTGGCTGTTTTCACGGCTCCCGATACGAATCTTATTCCTGATAACGAGTTTGGAGAGCTGGTAAGATACGGGCGCAAGCTCATCCTGAATACGGCCTATTACCTCGGCCCGGAAGGGAAATCGGGAAAATACCTCGGCAATAAAATGAATTGCACCAACTGCCACCTGGATGGAGGAACAAGGCCTTACGGATTGAATTATTTCAGCTCCCATGGCCGTTACCCGCAATACAGGGCGCGTGAGAACAAGATCCTCAGTCTTGCCGAACGTGTGAATAACTGCATAGAACGCCCGCACAATGGTGTTCCGATGCCGCTGGATTGCCGTGAAATGCTGGCCATTACCTGTTACATCAAATGGCTCGGAGAAGGAATTCCTGTTGAAGCGCGTGTGGACGGTGATAAAGGCCTGGACCTGGAATTGCCTGATTCGGAACTGGATGTGAACCATGGAAAAAAAGTCTATTTCAGCGAATGTGTGCGTTGCCATGGCGAGAACGGGGAAGGAAAAATGTTTCCCGATAATGTGACCTACGAATATCCGCCGCTTTGGGGGAAACTGAGCTATCAGCCCGGATCGAGCATGTTCCGCATTATTAAAGCTGCGCAGTTCATCAAAGCAAATATGCCGCACGACCAGGCAACCTGGAAAAAGCCCAAATTGTCAGACAAGGATGCGCTCGATGTTTCTGCGTATGTGAATTCCGAATTGCAGGTCCGCCCGGCAAAAGAGGGATTGGATTATCCGAATGTCAAAACCAAACCGATCGATTATCCTTTCGGTCCTTACGACGATCCTTTTTCCGAAAGACAGCACAAATACGGCCCTTACAAACCAATCATCGAGTACAGGAAATCAAAAGGACTCTACGTGAATTACTGATGAATATAAGACTTCAGGAATACAGGACTAAAAGACTACTCACTACCGGCTAAAGACTAACTTATTGATCCAGTAATTCGTCTTCCTGTTCCTGGTCGCGCTCGTTCGAGAACGGATTCACGAAATAAGAGATTGCACTGATCGCGATTCCTCCGAAAATGACGTAGGTGTCGTAATGGAAATTGTAGGTTTTCAGCAGCAGGCCGATAAAAATGATGAGGTTTCCTATCCAGTAGAGAATGTTGAAGTCGCCCCTGGAGATTTCCTGCCGTGAAGCTACCAGGCTCATTATCAAAGCAACCGCGCCGGTTAAAAAGAATACGGTATGAATTTCCGTCCGGTACCCGAAAGTTCTCCCTGTCAGCATAAAAATACCGCAAACAAAAGCGATCAGGAAAAGAATGTTGGAAAACGTTTTAAGATTCAATGCCTGCATAAATCGATCTTTTGATGAAAATACGACTTTTCGGTCAAAAATGGTGATAAGCCAATAATGTAGGATTGGATACCAGCGATCGCTCGAGGTAACGCTTGGATTTCAGGACGCCTTTCACCAGTGGGTAACCGAGCGAACGGGAAGCTGTTAAAGCTGCTGAAAGGATACAGCCGGTTCCATGCTTGGAAAGCGAAGTACGTACCTGTGAATTGAATGGATAGCACTTTCCGCCTGCATACAGGAAATCCTTGCCCTTGCTGGCTGCATGTCCGCCTTTCAGGTAGATCTCGGAGTTCAGTGTGTTAGCTACTTCAGCCGGATCGCGTTCTCCGAATAATTGCTCAAACTCAGGAATATTAGGAGTGATCAGGCTGATCTTTTCCAGGATCACAGGAAGACTTTCTTTAAACCGCTGCGGATCCAGGTCGCCGCCCGCCGAAGCGCTCAGTATAGGATCCCATAGAATAAACGGCGATGCTGCATGGGTGTGAATGGTTTCCAGGACGGCGAGCAGTATGGAAGCATTTTCGATCAGTCCGACCTTGAAATGAGTCACCGGATAGCGTTTCAGCAAAGTGGTAAGCTGTTCAACGATTGTTTCTTGCGAGATCCAGAATGTTTTCTCGTAGCTGTCCTCGGTTTGCACCGTATTGGCTGTAAGAACGCTCAGGCCATGTGTCCGGAATTGCTCGAATGTCTTAATATCGGCAAGAATACCGGCGCCTCCGGAAGGATCAAATCCGGCTATTGTGAGGCAGTAAGGGCGTTTTCGTGACATCAAGCTTCAATTACCGGAAGGTCCTCGAACGTAAATTCCGCCGGGTGATTGCAGAAAACGTCGATCAGCTTTTCAACTTTCGGATTGATCTCTGTTGTGAAAACAAAGTGCTGGCATTTCGGAAAGCTTTCGATCAGCCGGGCAATCCGCTGCGTCATCATCGCATCTTTTGCAATTTCAGTAGCATCGTCGATGATCAGTAAAGTCAGCTGCCCGATATGGATCCCGTTCTGGATATAAAGATCGAGCATCCGTTTGGTATTTGTAACAAGGATATCCGCACCGTCGAAGATGTTGTTGCGCTCCAGTACCATGTTTCCTTTGTCATGAGCAAGCTCGATGCTGATCTCTGTGCGGCGCACCCACGTCGACAATTGCTTGTGAACCTGGTGAGCTTTATCGATGGTCGAGGAAAAAATAATAACACGCGGCGAACCTTCGTAAGAATGAGGAGCTTTCACAAGCGCGCTGAGAGCAATAGCTGTTGTTTTGCCTGTCCGGTCACCTGAAATAAAAACCGCGTCGCCTCCCTGCTTCACTTTAGCAATGCTTTTTTGCTGCAATTCATTCAGGCTTTTCAGCGACGTATCCTCAATGGTCCCTTCGAGGTGCTTGTTCAGTTGTTCCAGTGTCATTTTTGGTAATGCTATGAGTTTTTCCGCCGTAAAGGTACGAATACTAATGCTCAAAAATCCGGCAAAGTTCCGGTAGAGCAGTTTCGGGATCCGGGGATTGCCATACGGCACCCAGAACGGCCTGGTTCCTGAAACCAAGCGCTTTCAATTCTTCGGATTTGGAGGAATTGATTCCGCCGAGGGCAACTGCTTGCTTTCGGAAGCTGTCTGTTGCTGCCGAAATATCCCAGTTTTCTGTTCCGGAATAGCCCGCTTTCGAAATGCTTGGAAAGACCGGTGAACAAAAGAAGTACACAAAGTTGCCGGCTTCTTGCTGCGCTTCTTCCAGCGTATGAAAGGAAGTAGAGATAATTGAGACACCCGTTAACCCGCTTGCTGTGCGTGCGGCGGCAGTCAGGTGAAGTCCTTTCAGGGCATAATCGTTGATCAGCTCGTGGTGCTGGTGAATCACAATGTTCCCGTGATAGGCGCTGTCGATTGATTTCAGCAGCTGCTCACATTCCCGGATATCCGATGCCGGTTTCCGAAGGTGAAAACGCAGGTTATGGTTCGCCTCAAACATACGGTTGAGCAAAGCTCCTTCATTCGGATAATCATCGGGTGTTGAAAGCAGGATCAGCATAAAGTTCATTTGGCAGATACCACAAGAGATAATTCGTTTTGTAGAACCGTTGTGATCCTTGTGCCTAAATCCCTCTTAGCTTAATCAACCACGGAGACACGAAGGACACAAGGAATTTTATTCAGTTATTTCCTTTGAATGCTACAACCAATAAGGAACCTTCACTTTTCTTTGTGTTCGCTGTGCCTTTGCGGTAAATAAGTGGCGTACCGAAGCACGCCACTTATGAATTATTTCAGTTTCTCAGGTTCCAGGTACACATCGGCGCCCCGGTCCATGAATTCTTTCGACATGTCTGCCATTCCTTTTGAAAGGGCTTCCTCTTCGGCAATTCCCTGTGCTTTTGCGTAATCGCGAACATCCTGGGAGATTTTCATCGAACAGAAATGCGGACCGCACATCGAGCAGAAATGAGCAACCTTCGCATTATCGGAAGGAAGCGTTTCATCGTGGTACTCACGCGCTGTGTCAGGATCGAGCGACAGGTTGAACTGATCTTCCCATCGGAACTCGAAGCGGGCCTTGCTCAGGGCGTTATCGCGGTGCTGTGAGCCCGGATGTCCTTTTGCAAGATCGGCAGCATGAGCCGCAAGCTTGTAAGTAATTACGCCATCTTTTACGTCTTTCTTGTTCGGAAGTCCGAGGTGCTCTTTCGGCGTCACATAACAAAGCATCGCACATCCGAACCAGCCGATCATTGCAGCTCCGATCCCGGAAGTGATGTGATCGTATCCCGGGGCGATATCCGTTGTAAGCGGCCCGAGCGTATAGAAAGGCGCTTCGTGGCATTCCTTCAGCTGCTTATCCATATTTTCCTTGATCAGGTGCATCGGAATGTGTCCCGGACCTTCGATCATTACCTGTATATCGTGTTTCCAGGCAATTTTCGTCAGCTGGCCAAGTGTTTCCAGCTCGCCGAACTGTGCCTCGTCGTTCGCGTCTGCAATCGATCCCGGTCGCAATCCGTCTCCGAGCGAGAAAGCAACGTCGTAAGCTTTCATGATCTCACAGATATCTTCGAAATGGGTGTACAGGAAGTTCTCTTTGTGGTGGGCAAGGCACCATTTGGCCATAATAGACCCTCCGCGGGAAACGATCCCGGTAACGCGTTTTGCGGTCATCGGAACGTAGCGCAGCAGAACGCCGGCGTGAATGGTAAAGTAATCAACTCCCTGTTCGGCCTGTTCGATAAGCGTATCTTTAAAGATCTCCCATGTAAGGTCTTCTGCTTTACCGTTTACTTTTTCAAGCGCCTGGTAAATCGGAACGGTACCGATCGGAACCGGTGAGTTTCTCAGTATCCATTCGCGGGTTTCGTGAATGTTCTTACCCGTTGAAAGGTCCATGATCGTATCTGCTCCCCAGCGGCAGGCCCAGACTGCTTTCTCCACTTCTTCTTCGATGGAAGAGGAAACAGCTGAATTTCCGATGTTGGCATTGATCTTCACCAGGAAGTTCCGCCCGATGATCATCGGCTCGCTTTCTGGGTGATTGATATTGTTGGGAATAATTGCCCGGCCCGCAGCGATCTCGTCACGAACGAATTCCGGTGTGATCATTCCTTTCGGAGTATTGGCCCCGAAGCTTTCGCCCGGGTGTTGTTTTGCCAGCTCGATGATCTCGTCGATGCGCTGGTTTTCACGAATGGCGATGTATTCCATTTCCGGCGTAATGATCCCTTTTTTGGCATAATGCATCTGTGAAACATTCTGTCCGGGTTTCGCGCGGAAAGGCTTGGTCGTATGATTGAAGCGCAGGTCGTCGAGCTTTGTGTCGTTAAGCCGCTCCCTTCCGTATTCGGAAGAAATGTTTTCAAGCTGTTCTACGTCACCGCGATCGATGATCCATTGTTCTCTCAGGCGCTGCAATCCTTTTTTAACGTCGATAACAGCATCCGGATCGGTGTAAGGACCGGAAGTATCGTAAACGGTAACAGGAGCGTTGATCTCTTTTTTGAATTCTCCTTCGGCAAACATAGCTTTGGAATCCGTGAGCTGAATTTCACGCATCGCCACTTTGATATCATGGATTTTTCCCGGTACATAGATCTTCTTCGATCCTGTAAACGGCTCACGCGTAAGGGTGTTTTCCGTTGGTAAAGCTTCTTTTTTCATGTATTCTCCTGGTAAATAATTGATGCTGAATGCGGACTATCCGCCGGCTGCTGCCGTAATGACTAAAATCGTATCGTTTTCGCATACTTCCTTCTCAGGCCACTGCTTCCGGGGAATGACAGATTCATTCACGGCTACCGCAATGCCGGTTTTATCCGAAAGGTGCATTTCTTCCAGCAAGCCATTCAGGTTGCCGGCGCTTGTTTCTACCTGCTTTTCATTGAAAATGATGCGCATTTCTTTGTCTTTAATGAACAATAGGAGCGCCTCGAAGGAGCACTTTTCCTTACGACGGTACCAACCGTTTCAAGTTCGAAGGGTAATTCTCAGTCCGCCGGCTGGCAGACACCCCTAAAGTTCAATCCAAAAATAAGGAAAAGGAAACGAGAAAAAAAACGGAGAAGCTATTTAATGAACGGAACCGGGATAAAACAAAAAACGCCCTCCGGAAAACCAGAGGGCGTTTTAGAAAAAGTATTCCGGATTAATAAACGATCACACGGTGTGTAGAACGTGAATTACCCTGAACAGCCTGGAGGAAGTAACATCCTTTGGCAACATTCATTGGAATAGTAACTGTCTGAAGTCCGTTGGACGCCTGAACCAATGTGGTTGAGATAACCTGCCCGTTCACGTCAACAACCTGGAGTTGCACATCCTGCGTAGCAGAAGCGATCTCAACAGAGATGTCTGAACCTGTTGAAACAGGGTTCGGAGACAAAGAAATACCAAGAGCTTCACCATCGTTGTCAGAGATTCCAAGTGTTCCGGAAACGTTGAAGTTATCGATGTAAAGGTTTCCTGATTTATCAGTAGCCGTGAATTCGAAACGGTAACGTGTTTTCTTGTCTGTAGAAGATGCAGAGTAGTTGAACGTTGCTGTTCTCCACTGAGAATTCATCGTCGGAGCAAAATCTGTGTTGGCAACGTATCCAGCACTTACAAGCTCGGCGCCTGTGATCGTTTTACGCGGGGTCCATGTTTTTCCACAGTCTTTTGAAGACCATACGATCAGTTTGTCTTTCATGTCGTCTTCGATCGTTTCGTTTGTTCCGTAAGAATAATCGAAAGAAACAGATACCGATGTAGTTGTTGAAAGATCGTAAGAAGGAGAGATCAGGTAATCTGTAGATCCTCCGAGACGGTCATAGTAATAAGAATCTACTGAGCTCGGAGCTGCATTGGAGATGTCTTTATAGTTGTTGAGCTTAAAGCATTTCGAAAGGTCTTTTCCTTTACCGGATACCAGCGAGAAATAAGCATGATTGTCCTCAGGGTTCTGTACGATCCAGAAGTTGGATCCTTCGAAATTATCCTGTGCAGGACCGATATGCTCCGCCCATGTTCCGCTTACATAAACAGCATTGTTGAATGTTTTGGAGTGTGATCCATTGGCATTCGTTGCAGTAAGTGTTGCAGTATAGTAACCCGGCTGAGCGTAAGTTACTACAGGGTTTGTTGCCGAAGATGTCGCAGGTGAACCGCCCGGGAACGACCACTCGTAAGTTGTTACGCCGGCATTCCACGAAGCATCTTTGTAAGTAACGTTGTCACCTACACATACAGTGCGGTCAGAAAGGTAGAAATCTGCAATAGGTGCACATGTCGGAGGAGCCAGCGGACCGTAAGTTCCCGTCAGCATCAGGTTACTGTCTTTGTAAAGATTTCCACGACCTGAAATACCCAGTAACAGGGTAGTTTCCATCGCTGCACACTGTTTCTTCGTGTACATGTTCGAACAGTAACTGTATTCCATGAAGTTCTGAACGTTTTCAACGATCGTGTCTACACAGTCCATATCGTAAAGGTTCGAGCAGTTGTCGTGTCCTTTTGTGATAGGTGTATCGGAGATATTGTCGTCACCGCAGGCGATCTCAGGATCGTTGGTGCTTCCCCATGTGTGGGCAAGGCCAAGGTAGTGCCCGATCTCATGTGTAAGTGCGCGTGAGCGGAAAGGAGTACCTGTTCCGATGCTGCCGATGTAATCGTCCAGGATAAGAATACCGTCTGCGAAGAACAAATAGCCTGTTGTCGCAGTTGGGTAATAAGCATATCCTGCAACACCTGCTGATCCGATGGAGTTAACAACCCATACGTTCAGGTACTCATTGCGGTGCCACTGGTTCAGCTTCGAATAATCATCTCCGTCGTTGGCGTTGTGATTGTAAACGTGCTCGATACCATTCGTACAGTTCCCGAAAGGGTCGATCGTTGCAAGACGAAACTCGATGTGAGCATCTCCGGTAACAGTGTCGAACTGTGGAATAACCTGGGAAATATCTGCATTCAGCATACGGAAATCCTCGTTAAGGATATCCACCTCGTCTCTTACCTGTGCATCTGAAATGTTTTCAGCGCCATATTCGTGGATGATGTGGAATACGATCGGAATTCTATAGATCACTCTTTTTTTACCGTCTACGGTTTCCGTAGTCTGGTAACGTTGTACAAGCTCTGCATAATCAGCCTCCAATTGCGGATTTTCAGCATACAACTTGCTCAATTTTTGCGGGAGCCCGCATTTAAACTGACTTTCCTGGGCAACAACCTGTGTACCCAACGTCAATCCAAACACTGTTAATGCTCCAAGAAGTATTTGTTTGCGCATGTTTAGAATTTTAATTTATTAAACAACATTTTAACCACTAATAAACCTGATCCTGACTGAGGTTTATCCAGTTTTCACAAGGTTTGCGAACTAAAAAAAAGAGAAAAAAGGGGCTTTGTTACAATTTGTCAATGGTTTGGCAATCAATTTGTTGATGGCAACCATTCGACTGTAATCTTTTTTAACACAGTTTTAGCACTCGGTAAATATACATCAATTATGTAAAGAGTAAAAGAAGCTGGGGAGGCTTTGATTGATTTGTAGCTGATAAAGAGTGATGTGTAGAAATCAGACGTGTACGTCATCGGAATCAGGATGAACGGAATGTGAATACAACGTGAATTCGGTCTGAGGATCCATGATTTTGAGCCTTTTGATAACCGTAATCAGCATAATTCATCACCGGGATGGAAAAGTATAGAGGTCGAATTTTTAAATGTTATGTTAAACAGGTTTTCCGGACCACCAGTAAAAACGGTACATACAGGAGGCTTTCAGCTGAGCAACTGCTGAGCAACTGCTTAGCCACTGCTTAACCATTGCTGAAACGCTTTTGAAAGAACGGACTGCCGGGGGTGATGGTCCCTTGTACGGCAGGGCCGCTTGAATACCGAAGCTTCAGGCTGCCGGACGGAAGAAAAAAATCAATTTTCAACCCTGTTCTGCCAACAGGGCAAAGCCGTACTTCAGCCGTACATAAGCCGTATCAAAGCCATACTTCCCCTATACCCGATATATACCTTCCTTATACTTCCCATGTACATTCCTGCCTGGAACAAAAAAAACGACCTGTTAGCTGGTTACAGGTCGTTTGAAAGAAAAACAGGTTTTGCCTCAGAACACAATCAGTCGGTGTGTAGCCCGGCTGTTTCCCCGGATTGCCTGTAAAAAATAGCAGCCCTTTGCAACGGTTACAGGTATGGAAACAGTCTGCGTACCGTTGGATGCCCCGATCACCGTTGTGGAGATCAGCTGACCGTTCACATCAACCAGCTGTAGCTGCACATCCAGGTTGGCAGCCGCGATCTCGACCGAAACAGCAGATCCGCTTAAAACAGGGTTCGGCGACACAAGTATTCCTGCGATCCCGTCATTGTCATCGATTCCAAGGGTTCCCGAAATGTTGATGTTATCGATGTAGAAGTGGTTCGATTGGTCTGCTGCGGTAAATTCGAACCGGAAACGCGTTCTGGTGTCGGCTGTATTGGCGTTGTAATTGAATGCAGCTGTTTTCCATTGCGAGTTGTTAACGGGAATAAAGCCGGTGTTCGGTACTGCCGAAGCGGTAACCAGGTCGGAGGCGCTTATCGTTTTGCGAATAACCCACGTGGCGCCGCAATCTTTCGAAGAGTAAACTTTGAGAAGCTCTGTCGTATCGTCAGCGGCAGTTGCATTCGTGGCATAAGCATAATCGAACGAGATGGAAACGTTGGTCGTTCCCGAAAGGTCGAAGGAAGGCGAGATCAGGTTGTCCCTGGAGTTTCCCAGCCGGTTTACATAGAACCAGTCGTCGGAATGGAGAGGAGCCTGGCTGATATCGCGGTAGTTTTTCAATGCGTAAGAAGTCGACTGATCTTTCCCTGTGCCTTCGGATAGCTCGAATTTCCCGAAGTTAGCTTCCGGGTTCTGAATCGTCCACCAGTTGGCCGATCCGTCTTCGAATGCCTCAATGGCCGGTCCGGTAAAAGCTGCCCAGTTTCCGCTCACTTGAACAGCCGTATTCATGATCATGGAATCGGAGCCTGCTGCATTGCTCACGATTAGTTTGGCTGAGTAAATTCCATCTGCAGCATAGGTTACCACCGGATTCTGATCGGTTGAAGAAGCTGGAGTTCCACCTGGAAAAGACCATTGGCGGGAACTAACGCCTGCCTTCCAGGATACGTCTTTGTAAGTAACGCTTACACCCGCACACAGCCCGGTTTTACTGACAGAGAAATCAGCTACCGGCACGCAAAGAGGATCGGTGAGATCAATGCCTGTTGCTTCATGGTTCTGTGCCGTCCACAAATTATTTCGTTCGGCGGTTTCATCATTCAGTGCATTCTGAAGAAAAGCTGCCTGGCCTTCGGTAAACATGAGCTGGCAGAAGGAGAATTCCATAAAGTTCTGCACATTTTCCACTATTCCTGGAGTACAGATCATGGGATCGATCACTGAACAGTTGTCAAATCCTCTTGTTACAGGGGTATCGCTGATAGCATCGTCACCGCAGGTCACTCCCGGACCGCTGCCCGTTCCCCATGGGTGCATCAGTCCAAGCCAGTGACCGATCTCGTGTGTAAGTGACTGGGAAGTGAACGTATGGCTCGTTCCGATAGATCCGGTATAGCTGTTGAGAAGAATGATTCCGTCAAGGTAAAAAAGCGAGCCGTTCACCAGTGCTGGCAGGTAACTGAATCCCGAAGCTCCTTCAAGGGCAAGGTTGTCCACCACCCAGATGTTCAGGTAATTGGAACGATCCCACTGGTTAAGCTTCGACCAGTCATCCGCCCCCCTGGTTTCATGAGAATAGATATGCTCGATCCCGTTAGTGCAGTTTCCTTCGGGATCCAGTGCGGCGAGCCGGAATTCAATTTGGCAGTCGGCCGCGATAGCTGTGAATGCAGGAGCAAGCGCTGACTGATCATTCAGTTTTCGGAAATCCTCGTTCAGAATATCGACCTGGTTGTAAACCTGCGCATCCGTAATGTTTTCGCTGCCGTATTCATGCAGGATGTGAAAAACAACAGGAACAGTGTAAATCAGTCTTTTACGACCGTTTTCAGAAGCGATATGAGCGTTCTTCCGTATGAATTCCTGGTAATCTGCTGCAAGATCCGGGTTTTCGGAGAATAACTTTTGCTGCTGCTCCGAAGTTCCGCACTGATGTGCCTGTTGCTGGGCTTCCGATTGAAAATGAAGGAATGAGGTGATGAGCATCAGTGCTCCGGGAAGTAAGTGTTTTCGCATGGTTATTCGTTTAAGGCAGTTTTCAGGGGTCCCGGAATTCCGGTTTTGCTGAAAGTTACGTGTTTCAATAATAGTTTCGCTATCCGCAAAGCAGTATTCGTGGCTAACGCGCGCTGTTGGTTTTCCTTTCGGTTAGAAGTGCGGGATAAACCTAATCTATTTTTCTTAGCGGAACTTGCTGAATGCTATGCTGTTGATCGATCGGTAGATTATGCGTAGCGAAATGTTCGATTAAGGTTGATATGTTTTCAGCTGTTGCGTAACTTTGTAAGAACTTTTAGGGGTGCTCAACTGTCGGTGGCAGTTGCTGCTGAGAAATACCCTTATTATCTGATGCGGATAATGCCGTCGAAGAAAAAAAGTGAGTAGCTCCGTTGTTATTCCTGAAAGTTAAGCGTATTTGGATTATGGAATTACCTCGCATTCAGTATATAACTCATCCGGATGAAAACTTCGAAGACCTTTCATGGGTTCACCGTTTGCACGAGGCAGGTGTAAGCTGGATACAGCTGCGTATCAAAGAGGAAGACGTTATCCGGCGGTTCCCTGAAAAACATTACCTCGCATATTTTCATGCCGTTGCCGACTCCATGAGGGTTATTACTTCAGCACTGGGAATGATCCTGACGGTCAACGACAGCGATGAAGTCGCACGATTCAGTCACTCGGACGGACTTCACATTGGCCAGGACGATGATCACACTGCGGATTTGCAAAGCTTCGGTATTCTCGGCGGAACAGCCAGCTCGCTCGAAGAAGCTGTGCTCATTGGTCGGTTACCGCTGACCTACTTCGGGATCGGCCCGCTCAGAGCTACTGAAACAAAGAAAAAACTAAAGCCCGTACTGGGATTTGAAGGATACAGATCCGTTATTTCCGGGATGAAAAGCGCAGGAATGGGACAACCTGTTTTTGCGATCGGTGGAATTGTTCCATCCGATATCAAAGCGCTTTTCGACGCCGGGGCTTACGGAATAGCACTCTCGGGAGCAATCTTCTCTTCCGGACATGCATTGGATACAATCCGCGCATTCACTAACGAAATTGATAATTATGGCACTGAAAATAGGAGATAGGGAATTTACGTCGCGCCTGTTCACAGGAACGGGGAAATTCAATTCCAACGACCTGATGGAAAAGGCATTGCTGGCAAGCGGTTCCGAGCTGATTACAGTTGCTTTAAAGCGCGTGGAACATACGTTGGAAGACGATATTCTGCGTCGTGTAAGGCATCCGCACCAGCACCTGCTGCCCAATACTTCCGGCGCACGAACAGCTAAAGAAGCCATTTTTGCCGCACAGCTTTCCCGGGAGGCTTTCCAGACGAACTGGCTGAAGCTGGAAATTCATCCCGACCCTAAATACCTGATGCCGGACCCGATAGAAACGCTGAAGGCGGCAGAAGAGCTTGTGAAAGAAGGGTTCATCATTCTGCCCTACATTCATGCGGATCCGGTTTTGTGCAAACGGCTGGAAGAAGTCGGGGTTGCAGCTGTTATGCCACTGGGCTCGGCGATAGGCTCTAACATGGGGATTCAGACCCGCACTTTCCTGAAAATGATCATCGATCAGTCGTCTGTTCCTGTAATAGTCGATGCGGGCATCGGTGCGCCGTCTCACGCTGCAGAAGCAATGGAAATGGGCGCCGACGCAGTGCTCGTAAATACGGCAATTGCGGTAAGCGGAGATCCTGTTGCAATGGCAAAAGCTTTCAGAATGGCTGTGGAAGCAGGCCGGATGGCTTTCAAAGCGCGGCTGGGCCAGGTTTCTAACAAGGCAGCTGCCAGCAGTCCTTTAACCGGTTTTCTGAATGAGCTCTGAACGCACTTACCTGGATGTTTTTCAGTCGCTCGACTGGGAGGAAGTGAAAGCTTCCATCTACGCTAAAACCGGGCAGGATGTTCGGCGCGCGCTGGATAAGACCGTTCGCGACCTGGAGGATTTTAAAGCCTTGATTTCGCCTGCTGCGGCTCCTTTCCTGGAGGAAATGGCTGTGCTCAGTAACCGGCTTACCCAGCAGCGGTTCGGGAAAACGATCGGTATGTATATCCCGATGTACCTCTCCAACGAATGCCAGAATATCTGTACGTACTGCGGTTTCAGCCTGGATGTGGATATTGCCAGGAAAACGCTCACCGATTCGGAGATCGAGGCCGAGGCAAGAATCCTCATCGATAAAGGATACAATCACATTCTGCTGGTAACCGGCGAAGCCAATAAAACAGTCGGGGTCGATTATTTCCGGAACGCGATCCGTTTGCTGAAGCCTTATTTTTCCCAGCTTTCCATGGAGGTTCAGCCACTGGATGAAGATCAGTACAAAATCCTCGTCGATGAAGGCATTTATGCAGTGCTCGTTTACCAGGAAACCTATAACAAGCGCGATTACAAGCTGCATCATCCGAAAGGCAAGAAATCGAATTTCAATTACCGGATCGAAACGCCTGACAGGCTTGGGAAGGCCGGAGTTCACAAGATCGGCCTGGGCGTTCTTTTCGGGCTGGAAGACTGGCGAACGGATACATTCTTCTGTGCATCTCACCTGGATTACCTGGAAAAAACCTACTGGAAAACGAAGTATGCAGTATCGTTTCCGCGCTTAAGACCCTGCGCCGGAGGTGTAGAGCTGAAATCCGTTATGAGCGACCGTGATCTGATCCAGCTGATCTGTGCTTACAGGATCTTCAACCAGGAAGTCGAGCTGTCGATGTCAACGCGCGAGTCTGCCGTTTTCAGGGATCACGTTATCAAGCTTGGAATCACCTCGATATCAGCCGAATCCAAAACGGATCCGGGAGGTTATGCTTCACCGGATGAGAGCCTGGAGCAGTTTGAGATCGATGATGACCGTTCGACAAAGGATTTTACGGAAGTGATACGGAATGCTGGTTATGAGCCTGTTTTCAAAGACTGGGACTGGTCACTGATGCATCCCGCTTCTGAATAAACGACTGGATATCCAGCAGAAAATCAACATCTTCTTCAATTTTGTTCCCGATAACGATCACGTTAGCCCCGGCTTTCTGCATGCTTTCGATCGTTTCCGCATCGCGGATTCCCCCGCCTACAATAATAGGTGTATCCGGAAGAAGCTGTTTAATTTCCGCTATCAGCTGCTGTGGAACTGGTTCCAGGGCCCCGCTTCCGGCATCGAAGTACAGGAGCTTCTGTCCCATCAGGTGTCCGGCAATGGCCGTTTGCCTGGCGATAGAGATTTTTTCCCGGGGAATAGGAGTTGTCTGGCTCACGTAAGCGACCGATGTCAGCTTACCGCCGTCGATCAGGATATAGCCTGTCGGGATGACCTCTATTCCTGAATCCAGCACTTCTTCAGCGCATTGTACGTGATGACCGATCAGGAAATCGGGGTTTCTTCCCGAGATCAGGTTGAGAAAAAGCAATGCATCCGCCTTGTCTGACAGCTGATGTCCGGCTCCCGGAAAAATGATCACCGGAATAGTGCAGTTTTCCTTGATGTAGCCGACTACTTTTTCAATATCCCTGCGATTAACAGTGCTTCCTCCAACGAAGAAGAAATCAATACCTGCAAAAACGGCTTTCCGGATCAGTTCCCCGAATGAGTTCAGATCCGTTGTTTTCTCCGGATCGATCAGCAGGGCTATCCTGCCCTTGCCTGCATATATAGAGTCGTATTGTTTCAATAGATCAGAGTTGCATCAGTAGTGTTGCAAGTTACCAAATAATGTTGAAAGTTGGAGACTGCCAGCTGGTACTGCCGGCCCGGACCATCACCGAGAATTGTTCCGGTGTAGCCGTGTTCGTTTTTTCCTACGATCAGGTCTTTTGCCCAGAGGATTCCTTTTCTTCCCGCCAGTTTGAACAGCGTTTCCTTGAACGACCACAAGAGCGACATATCGCACGGATCGGAAACATCAAACAGCTGCTTTTCGGAATCGTTTACAAAGCGCGGGCTGAGCTTAACTGCTTTGTCTTTGATGAATTCGAGATCAACTCCGACCCTGAATGCGGACGAGCAGGCTATCCCTACGAGATTAGTTGTGTGTGAAATGGAAATAAATCCCTCATTTTCAATATAAGGCGCACCGACTTCTGTATAGTGAATATGGTTCAATCCGAATAGTTGCGTCCGTAGCGATCGGGACGCCAGGAATTCGTGTCTTTTTGCAGGATGATGGATAGATTCCAGCCTTGTCTTTTCTGCGGCCGTTAAATCGTTGAAATATTCAGGTAGCTGATTTTCATTTATTTCCATTAAATAAACAGTAAGCTCACTTAGCTTGATAATTTCAACAGATGACATGCTGCAAAAATAGCCATCCTCGTTTTATGAAGATCATAGAAGTGTATAAAAGCGCCTAAATTGGCTTATTCAAACGAAGTTAAAGGGTATTTATTGTTATATGTTTGTTAACGTAAGTTAAGTGGAAAAGAGGTGTTAAAAAGTTTTGGCAAACGTTAACACATCGAATTTTACTATATTTACGGGCTTTGTTACAAACTAAAAGGTGTAAAATTAAACTGTACTTATGTTACGAAAACTCAACTTGTTACTTGCAAGTGTCTTACTAACAGTTTCTTATAGTTTTGCTCAATCCGGGCTTGGAACTATAAGGGGAGTTGTGAAAGACAGTAAAAGCAAGGAGGCCGTCATCTTCGCCGTTGTCGCGCTTAAACAAAATGGAGAAGTAAAAGGGGATGCCACTACCGATGAGGAGGGGAAATTCCAGATTAACTCCATTACACCGGGATCTTACGAAATTGAAGTAAGTAACCCTGGTGACGGATATCAGCCTTTGTCAGTCACAAATGTGATTGTATCTGCTGATAAGATCACGTTCCTCGATGATCTGTCAATGACCATACCGGAAGATCCTGAAGAGATCGACCTGGTTGTTGTTAAGGCATACCGGGTTCCTCTGATCGATAAAAACGGTGGTGCATCCGGAGCTACCATAACAAGGGAAGATATTTCCCGTCTGCCAACGCGTTCTGCCGCAGGTGTTGCTGCAACTGTCGGTGGTGTTAATACCGACGAAGGTTCAGGAGACATCTCCGTTCGTGGTTCGCGTTCAGACGGTACTTACTTTTATATAGATGGTATCAAAGTACGTGGATCTTCGAGCTTACCAAAAGGTGCGATCGAAGAAGTATCCGTTATTACGGGTGGTGTTCCTGCCAACTACGGTGACGTAACAGGAGGTATTATCTCCGTAACAACAAGAGGTCCTTCTGCGAAATACTTCGGTTCACTTGAGGCAGTAAGTTCAGGTTTCTACTTTAAAGGTGCGGATCCGGATGGTTATGACGGAAAAGTTTTCGGTCTCGATAAATTCGGTTACAACCTTGTTGAGGGCCTTTTGTCCGGTCCGTTGTTAATGAAAAAAGATTCAACAGGAGCGAAAACAAAACCTATCCTCGGATTCTTTATTTCAGCCAACTACACAAACGAGCTTGATAGTCGTCCGTTGAACGGAGGAAGCTACCGTATTAAAAAAGAAGCACGTGATGCCATCCTGGCAAATCCGCTTAGCCCAACGGCCATCGGAGTAGGATCTGTGCACAACGCATTCTTCCTTCACCAGGACGATTTCGAAAAAACTGCATGGAGAATGAACGCACGCCGTTCTTCTGTATCTGCATCAGGTAAGATCGACGTAAATACAGGACCATCCGTTAACCTTACATTCGGTGGATCTTTGAACTATTCTTACGGAACACAGTATTCTTACCAGAACTCACTGATGAACTTTTCGAATTTCGGAGTTACCAACCAGCTTGACTGGAGGGTTTACGGTCGTTTCACACAGCGATTCACTAACAGAGAAGAGGGAAGCAGCTCTAAAATTAAATCGGCGTTCTACTCCATCATGGTGGATTACTCGAAAACAAAAATCAGCCAGTACGATCCTAAGCACGAGTACAACCTGTTTAATTACGGTCACGTAGGTAAATTCGTAACGACACGCCGACCTACTTATTCACTGGTAGACGGTAACTATGTTCATGACGGTTTCCGTGATATTGTTGTTGACTTTACACCTTCAGAAACAAATTCGGCACTTGCTGCAATCACTCGTCAGTACTACGAAATCTACGCAGGAGATCCTGTTGGGCATTACGAGAACCTTTTCCAGATCCAGAGTGGTCAGGGATTGAGAAACGGTGATACTCCAAGAGATGTTTACAACATCTGGAGCAATGTCGGAGCACCTTACAATGATTTCCAGAAAACAGAGAATGATCAGTTCCGTGTAACAGGTTCAGGTTCCGTGAATATCGGTGACCACTCCATTTCACTTGGTTTTGAGTACGAGCAGCGTTGGGACAGAGGCTGGGGCGCAGGTAATGCAGGCCCTATCGGTATCTGGACAAGAGCACGTCAGCTTGCGAACTTCCACCTTACAGAGCTCGATAAAGACCATTTTACAGTGGCAGACTCAGGATCATTTAACATGATCACTTACGAGCGTCTGAATACAGGATACGCTTACGAATCAGGAACAGGTGAGTTCGGTGGTGCACAGCACAACGACAACCAGTCTTTCTTCGATTACAACCTGCGTCAGAAACTTGGTCTGGATCCTGCAGGAAAAGACTATGTTGATATTGACCAGTACGATCCGAACCTTTTCCAGTATGATATGTTCTCTCCGGATGAATTGTTCAACAGTGGTCAGAACTTCGTTGATTACTACGGCTACGATCACACAGGGAAAAAAGTAAAAGGTTCTACAGATATCAACAAGTACTTTAACGAGTATGACGAGCATGGTAACTACAAACGATTCATCGGTTCATTCCAGCCGGTATACATCGCAGGTTACCTGATGGACCGTTTTGCATTCAACGATATCGTATTTAACGTGGGTGTACGTGTCGATGTATTCGATGCCAACCAGCCGGTACTGAAAGATAAATACCTTGTTTACACTGCCAATACGGTAGGAGAGGCAAAAGCACTCAAAGCATCCGATCCTAACGGTTACAACTGGGTAAATATTCCGGATGCGATCGGAGACGACTATGTTGTTTATGTAAACGACGCAGGCGATCCGGGAGCGATCAATGGATTCCGTAAAGGAGATACCTGGTACAATGCAGACGGTATTGTTGTAGAAGATCCGGTGGTTCTTCGTGGTGCAGCCGGTATTGCTCCATGGTTGAAAGATCCTGCAGCGGCTGACAGCAAAAGAGTAACTGCTGATGCATTCCAGGATTACAAGCCACAGATCAACGTAATGCCGCGTGTGGCGTTCTCATTCCCGATCTCGGATGAGGCTTCCTTCTTCGCACACTACGATATCCTTACAAAACGTCCGACTACAGGAGCTCGTTTTAACCCGATTGATTACCAGTTCATCGAAGACCGTTCGAATGTCATCAACAACCCTAATTTGTTGCCTGAGAAAACGATCGACTACGAGCTTGGTTTCCAGCAGGTATTAACGAAAACGTCTTCATTGAAGATCTCAGCATTCTACCGTGAGCAGCGAAACAACGTTCAGCTTGTTAACGTATTCGAAGCATTCCCGAACTCTTACAAAACATTCGGAAACCGTGACTTCGGTACAGTTAAAGGATTAACAGTTGCTTACGATATGCGTCGTACAGGAAATATTCGTATTACTGCAGCCTATACCTTACAGTTTGCAGATGGTACAGGATCTGATGCGACATCAGCTCAGGGTCTGATCAACGCAGGACTTCCTAACTTGAGAAACGTATTCCCTTACTCTTACGACCAGCGTCATGCATTTGCCATCACAATGGACTACCGTTACGGTGAAGGAGCTGATTACAACGGACCAATGATCGGGGACGTGAAAATTCTTGAAAACACAGGATTGAACGTCATCACGAACATTTACTCAGGTGCTCCTTACACATCACAGGGAGGTATCACAAGCGAAGGACTTATCAGCCCTAGCGTATCGGGTCTGACAGGAACAACAAACGGTTCACGTTTGCCTTGGAATTACCGTTTGGATATCCAGCTTGACCGCACATTCGCGATCGATTTCGGTAAAGAAGGAAAGAAAAAATCAACGTTCCTGAATGTTTACATCAGAGCTACCAACCTTTTAAATCAAATGAACGTTCTTAGTGTATACCGGGCAACTGGTAACTGGAACGACGATGGTTATCTGGCAGCAGCAGCTTCTCAGACAGCAATCCAGAATCAGATAGATGAACAGTCTTTCAAAGACTATTACACGATGAAGATTCAGAATGCATTTAACATCAGTTCACCAAGAACCATTCGCTTAGGAGTGAAGTTTGATTTCTAAGAAAAAAAATGAAGTTGTATGAAACGAACAATTAAATACTTATCCTTTGCAGTCGCATTATTTGTTGCAGGCCAGGCCTCAGCATTTGAAACGATCGGCAAAACAAAATCAGGATCTCCCAGCAAAGATCCTGAACC
>Ga0247810_10000930_pt1 | contig 21887 bp, 23 predicted proteins | sample UWRJL119311C1_FD_179918 | JGI IMG/M metagenome (GOLD analysis project Ga0247810, IMG submission 179918) | Plant litter microbial communities from Arlington Agricultural Research Station in Wisconsin, United States - UWRJ-L119-311C-1 | ecosystem: Environmental > Terrestrial > Plant litter >... | reverse complement strand
AAGCTGTACGCGACTACGAACGTGAATTTGCCCTTAATCGCTTCCGTCGGCCAACAGGTTGGATGGGTTCGCTGGTATCACGTTGGCTAGGCCCGCTTCCTAAAGACAGCAGGTTGATTCATCCAGACGCCGAGCAATTGGCTAAGGTTGGGTCGTATCGTCTGTTCGCCGGCGTGCTGGTAGTTCTGGCTATTGGATCACTTCTGCTTATTGCGCACTTCATACCATGGATGCTTATCAGCCCGGCAACGCTCATTATGATGGGGACCGAACATCTCTTCGGAGAAGCATGGGGGAACGCCGCGGGAGTGATTGTGATCGTGGTACTGGTGATTTTTGCCGGTGGTATCAAGAACCAAAACCGCTACAAAGCAAAGTTCTGGGATAGCGCCGCTATGCTCGAAGAGCAGTGGTTCCGCATGGGTGCAGAAAGTTGGACGACCAAACAGCGATTTAATTCAACGTTTTGGTTCGGCCTGGTGCATGTCGTGAACATCATCTACCCAATTTCCAGCTTGCTGGTTGTTGGCGTGGTGGGTGGAGTCTTCATGGCCGCGTACCTGCGCGCCTACAAGAAAACCAGCAGCACACAGCTTGCAACCTTGGCTTCGGCCAAATTGCACGCAACCTACAATCGGTATGCAATAGTGTATGTGATTTTCGCTGTCGGCCTAAGCATGGCATACAGCACATTTAAAATATTCACATAAAAACACAAGCCCCGCACGGGTTGAAGATGGCCTCGCCAACTCTCCGTAGCGGGGCTTTCTTCATATCGACAAGTGTTCAGTACCGCTTTTATAACTTGATTAATAATCAAAACCATCTAACTGAATAAATACCTTTGGTTATTGCCCGAGAGTGTTTTATGCTCTCGGGCGGGGTGATGCGAAGCAGCTAGGCTACTTCTTAGAGATCAGCTTGAGGTACATGTAGCGGGCGGCGAGCGACTTCGTTGCCAGGAGGGCAAGGAAGACGATTACCAATACAACAATGCCAACAAACGCGGGCGGGTTGAGGATGCCCGTGGCGCTGACTAGTGCCGAAACGACAATCGAGACCACCACAGAAAGCACCAAGGCTGCAACAAACAGCGCGCCGAAGAAAAAGACGTCGTCCTTTGCGTTGGCGATTTGCTTGTCGAGACCATCTTCGGCCACTTGGTCGAGGGTGCCTTCGCCTTTCTTTACAGCAGACATAGCTACTCCTTTTTGTAGTTCCAGCCAAGAGCTGGACAGCTCGATTGGATGAAATGCGCTCACTAGATAGATTCTATTGAGATCGTTACATTATAGCATAAAGGGGATGATAAGTCAATATCACGGGCTACGTCGAACAAATGGGCGCATCAGGCCACCAGCCAGCTGGCGGGTTTAAACCTCGGAGGTATTTACACGGCGTCTTCGTCTCATATTTAACATAAATTCCGTAATTTCGACCCCAAAGCGCTTCCTCGCCACCAACAACATACGATATAGTCTGGCCGGGGCCGGGATCGGCGGGGATTGTGCTGAGATATGCAGGCGCAAGGTCTGCGGACAAGTTTGAAACAGCGCATCCCGCATTGAATGCATTACATGCGTTTGGATAATGCCCGGCTTCAAGCCAGTACATCTCCAGCCCATTCGTGAGGCTCCGAAGAGCAGTGAGGCGGACTGAATCCCGGGCGCGAGCCTGGATACCATTGAAAGAAACGAATGTAATTGACGCCAGGATGGCAATAACGACCACTACGATAAGAAGTTCGACGATAGTGAAGCCGTGTCGTTGCGTGTGACTAGAAGGAGAGTAATGTGCTGCTATTCGCATATATCTGATTAACTATGGACCATTAGCGTGATGCGGTCAACTTCGACGCCTTGTTGTATATAGTCGTACTGCTGGCGCGCGCTGTCGGCGACCTTCATACTCCAAGCGCTTTAATCTGCTTGTGTTCGGCTAAATCGGTATACAATTCGCCAAGGTAAGGGTTGCGCTTGGTCTTTTTATACTTGTAGATCATATAGCCTAAGACAGCGACGTTAGCAACAAGTGCGAGCATGCTCACTACAAACATGACGGTTGGGTTATAGGTCGAGGCAACTGCAAATGGACCTTTGTCGATAAATGCCGGGAAGGTTTGCGCAAACATGCACCACAGTGCGAGTGTTTGAGCACGGTGCTGCAGCCAAGCTCCTTTACCTACCGTAAAGGCACACAGTGTTGGCGCGATCAGCAGTGCTAAGCCGGCATACCACGAGTGGCCAGGGAGGCAGTTATACGTATAGGCAAAGTTCCAAAGGTCGTAGGCGATAATCCAAAACCACAGCATGTCGGGCCAAAGCATGTCTTGGCTGCCATCTTTTTTGGTCTTCTTGCGGATCATAATACCAACCCAACCAGTGATGGTAATAATGTTTAAAATACCAGCAATCGCATTCATGTAATTCCACGGGCCGCCAAGTACAAACATCGAACCGTCAGCTAACATCGCGCCACCTTGGTACAATGAACCGACTTGAAAATCACGAGTCACCGCTTCAATAATATTGATAGCTAAAATAAGGGGAGGGAATAACAGCACCCATTTTACATCAGCCAGTCGCCATTGTTTTTTGGTGCGTTTATTTTTCTTTCCTTTAATGTGGCGAATAAGCCAAAAACCAATACAGCCTGCCGTTGCCGAGTACACTTTAACGAGGTGGAACCAATCGGTGTATGTCGTGTCTTTTAATATCATAAACCAGACGAAAGACAGAATGATAGGGAGGATGAAAAAGGCAAAGAAGCCAATATACTTTGAACGTCTCGTAATCTCATTAAGGCCAAACAGTGCCGCTAATACTACAACCCAGACCGCAATGACGCCCACTAGCGACCATCCCTCAGCATTGAAAACGAACATCTTTGAACTCCTATTTATTTTTATAGCTACGCGTAGATACGCTTATGGTTGGTATTGTACGCTTTGTTTTGAATAAAATAAATAGAAATGCAATAAATATGACAAAAAAGGAAATAGATTGTGATGTAGATCACACAAATAGTCACTTAAGCTTTGATAGACTTCGCTCGTCGCTCTACTGCTACCAAAACTACCAGCCCGGCGCTCACCGCCAAAGCAATCACCGTCGCATCCGCAACGCCAGCTATGGCGGTCGTGATTAGCGCTGCGGAGAGTGGTTTTTGTAACGATATAATCATGATGCCGGCAATGGTAGCAGAAACGGCAACCGCCACTGGACTATGGAAAAAAGTATTCATCGCCAGCCCTAATGCTGCTCCAGAAAAGAAGGTAGGGAAGATGGGACCGCCAAAAAAACCAGTCCGGATTAATGCGGCCGTGGCGAATAGCTTCGTTAGTGCAATTAAGAATAAAAAAATGGCGCTATAGCTGGCAGCTTGAGTGATGATTGTGGCCATAGTGTGCTGACCGCTAAACATTGTGATAGGGAAGATAACTGCGATAATGCCTGCGACGGTGGCGCCCACAACACTTCGTAAAATAAGTTTTTTATCGAGTTTTTTAAAGAATGGTTCAAGACGACGCATAACTAATCCAACCAATACAGCGAAGATTGCTCCGATAATTCCAAAAACAAACGCCATTAACAAGTCATAGATAGTCGGGCCACCAGCTAGTTTCGGTATTCCAAAACTAGAGGCAAACAACCCGTTAAAGAGAATAAAGAATGTTGCTATTCCAAACGAACCAGCTACAAACGTGTAACTCACGATTGACCGCAATTCGTTTATTTTTTGTTTCGAAAATTCCATGAACATTGAAGTCGCAACGAAAGGGCTCGAGAGGAGCGCGCCAAGCATGCCCGATACGGCGGAAATGTTCAGTATTTGGCTATTTTCTTTATTTAGTTTTAGCTTTTCCGCGGTGACACTTGCAACCCCGCCACTAATCATAGCGGCTGGCGCTTCCGGGCCCAGGCTAGCCCCGCTGCTAATAGATAAAATACCTATGCCAACGTTTTTAAAGGCCATTTTCCAGTTTATTTTGCCGTGCTCGAGAGAGTCGGATATAACAGACTCGATATTACCGACGTTTGGGCCATAACGTTTAGCCAACAAGCCAACAATCAGCCCGGCGATAAGCAGCACGACTAGCTGAGCGATTCCGCGCTTTGGGTCATTTAAATTATACCCAAGCCAATCCGACCAAATGTGAGTGAGAATAAAGTCTAAGCCACCTATGACTGCAATAGCGAACAACCCACCAACAACACCAAAGATAGCACTTAGTAAGAGCTTGCTGGCACCGGTTTTAAACGCTTTATTACCACCACTCGTCATACTTAAATTATACTCTTTTGAAATATTCTTGAGTAGGAGGGGTAGTTTTCGGAGGTATAGAGATTGATCAGTCGCAGATTGTTGCGCCCTTGAACATACCCTTACATACGATGACGTCTGTATCGACGCCATTGACTGCAGTAGCGTCAAAAGAATACTTTATTGACATGAGTAAATTTATGTTATAAAATATTCCTATTCTCGTCGCACGCAAGTACGATACGGTCGTTGCGTAATGCAGCGTTCGGTTCGAACCTTAACAGTCTCCATCACTCACTCATTAGCAGAGAAGGTCATCATGGTAAAGTTTTTTGCATGGTTTTTTGGCACAGCAAGCCTGTTCGCGTTTTGCACGAGCGGGATCGGCCTCTGCATTTTCGGCATTGCTGTCGTCGGCTTCGTAGGTAACGCTATCGGGCAGAGCTATGTGGCCACCACCATCTACATCATCGCGGCAATGTCGGCCAGCTATCTGCTGCCGATCGTCGTCGCAATTTACAAGAAAAAACTCGTCTGGCTCATCATCATCCCCGTCATCACCACTTTCGTTTTTGCATTCCCTTCGTCATTCGTGACAAATACGGGATGCAAGATGGGCAACGAAAGTGCCGTCTGGGCGATGCGAGCTATCCCGCTGATGTGGCTTGCCGAGGCAACTATCGCGCCCAGTGACCAGAAGCTCAGCTGCCGCATGATCTAAGCGACGTAGCTGGCTTGAGAGTAGTGAAGCGAGTCTACGAAAGAAAGAGAATATACCCCTGGCTCTACGCCGTCTTCGCGACGCGTGTAGAGCCAGGGTTTTTTATTTGTGATATCAATTCAAAAGAAAGCGAGCCCGCCCGATGAGTAAGTAAGCTTACTTTACGGGACGGGCTCGAAGAAGTCTTGCGACTCCTATTTCGATCATTACACACGATCAGCTATCTGCGAACACGAAGGCCGACATAGCCCATGCCAGTCACTACTGCCTTCAAATCTTCGAGACTGAGGCTGTCGAGCTGAAACACAACGACCGGGTCGCTATTGTCACTATACGCGCCCTTTGGCACAACTATGCAGAACGAGCGGTCGGAGCACACGTACACAGTGTCTCGCTTCCAGTCATCTTGTCCGTAGCGCCGCTCGTTAACACCCGAAGCATGCCATATGACCTTTTCGGATTCTACACCCGAAGCATCACGGACGAGGCGGATATTCGCCGGCGTACCGACATCGGCGTATTTGACTGCTTCAAGCCGCTCGAACATGCGATCGAAGTGGCTGTCGATGCTCGCGAGGAGCTGTTGACGTTCAGCTTCGAATGCCTGCGCTGCCGCACGCTGATGTGCCGCAGCTTCGGCTGCTTCTTTCTCGGCTCGCTTCTTGTAGATATCCAGAATATTTTCGCTCATGATACTCTCCAAAAGATTGAATGGGCAGGGGAGGGGTGACTGATGTGTAAGTACGAAATACAGCGGTGCTGTTAGTATATCTATAGCATAAATGAAGTAAAATATCAAATATAGACTGACAGAGAAATTGCTTTTTACAGTTTTTATGTTATTATAATCACAGTCTTATGGTCGTCCCGATCAAGAGAAGTTCTTACCCAACATTACTCATCCAACAGATAGGAAACTCATAGATGGATGCTGAAGGTCTCACGAGTAAAGCTCGTGTTTCACCGCAAATCCTTGGAAAACGAGGATCACGACTGGTGTTTGACGCGTCAAGCGTACCAACCAAAGTCGACCCTGCGTCAAAGCTCACGCTCTTCGCTATCGAAAGCGTCTTTGCTGAGAAAAATGTCGTCTTCCTGGGGTTCGGGAAACCGAATACATTCTTAGCCATTCCCCGAAGCGCCAAAAGCGAAAAGGGGGCCGGCTGGGACAAGTTCGCTGCGTTCATGTTCTGGCGCAAGAAGTCCTACGTGGCCAACACGAAGGGCCGCGTTCAGGCAGGGATTCTGTTTGAACTCCGAGACCTCCCCATGGAAGCTATCGAACAGCTACGGCTCGAAATACAAAAGCACAGCGACAAGCGCGGCCCAAGCTGCGCTCACGCCAATGCCCAAGTACTCGACGCAGCTGGCTTCACTAGTGGCGGACGTCGTCTGGTTCACATTTACCGACCCTCAAAGTTGGCTGGTGTGATTTGGAGTAACGGTCTTGAGCTCAATGGCAAGCCCGTGGACCTGCGCGTCGTTCAGACAGGAGCCAGAGTTTCTGACCACTTTTTGTCCGTCTGGCGCAAAGAGTTCACGAGCGTGTTTCGTTCTGTTTCAAAGAAGTTTCACAAGACCGATCACATGCCTGCACCGCTCCTAGAGCTCAGCCTGCAAAGCGATCTATCCAGCGCCAAATGGCAAGGTGAGAAGAAGATGGCCGTCGGAATAAGTCGGCCATCGTATGTAGGCGCGCACCTAAGTTTCGTACTAGGTGAGCACATCATATATCACACCTGGCCGAGCAACGTCCTTGATGCCCCAGAGCTCAGCACTCCGCTGAAATCATTCCCCGGAAAGCTGAATAAGGTCACGAAGCTCAAGAAATACTTGCTGTTCTCGCGACCGTCCATCTGGTTCATCCGGCGCCATCTGGCTGCAACCACCGAAAGGTACGAAGCAATACCCAGTGGCGTCATCGTAGACATGCTTCGCATCAGTGAAACATCTGACCCGAAACACGAAGCGACGTTCAAGTACAACCTAGTGATGACGTCCGACGAAATCCGAATCACCACGCTGGAGAATCGCAACAAGCGAGACATCAGTAAGTTGAATTGGATCCTCTCCAAGCACGTGCTCGTGTCGGGCTACCACCCGGACGTGCGCTACGCCTGCGAGATTTGGCGATGCCTCGACGAGAACGGCGAATCGGTTATTTACTTGAACTCTGATTCGGGCACTTACAAGCCCGGACCCGAGCGCAAAGCACCTGCCGCCGATTTCATCTCGAAGACGTACAACGTGCGTGTCGTAACCGTCTGAACGCGATGAACTAGTAATGTTATAAGCCCTCGAATTACCCTGAAGTAGGCAGTAGCCTCCGGGGTGTTCGGGGGCTATTTGTCTTGTATACCTACGTAAGTCATATGACTATAAAATCGAAAAAACACTCCAAATGCTCGACGCAATTACCGCAATAGACACACCGACCATCCAAGAATTTGTCCAGGTTGAAAATTTATAGCCCAAAAATCGAGCTCTTGCAAAGTACAGACATAATACGAATGCGATTACTAGCGGACCCAGGAATGCAATCGCTTCAAGGCCTTGCGCGGCAAAAATTCTTATAAAGACGCTTGTTATGGCGAAGAGTGAAGCAGCTGCGTTCAGCCAGCCTATTGTATCTTTTAGGAAAAGTTTTTGTTTCTTTTTTGTCATACTAGTATCTTAGCAAAAAGAGTTCAAAAGTGAGCTTTTAATTAAAAGGCAATCGTATAAAACAACGAAATACTTATAAACGAAAAAGCGACATAGCTGATGATCCCTACAACTCTATCCAGATTGTATTTTGATAGCGTCGTTTCCAACATTTTCATCAATACATAACTAGGTAGAAAACTAATTAGTAGGAGTGGGATAAAAAGCAAAAAGAATTGCAGATAAAGAGCCGTACTTAAAGAAAAATTTCCAAAACGCATAGTCGATAAAATCACCTCCCAGAACGTCCTCCCAAACGCACAATATAGTACGAAAAAGACAAGGCTTATTAACAATAATCTGTACCGATACTTAACATCGACATTTTTAATGGTCTTTCTAGGCATGGGGTCATAATAACACAAAACAATACTCGAATTGGTGCATAAATGTACATAATGTTATATAATATACAAATGGTCGAACGAATTTAGTTCCCATAAGTTCGAGCTTCTTTTTACGATCATCACTTAAGACGGTTGAAGTGCGCTGGAGATATCTTCCAGCCTGTTTTGACCGTCTTAACTAATTGGTCCCGCTTTGTCTCCGGAAGAGATGATAGAGAAGAAAGAAGACTCGTGAAAAACAAGATGAAGTTTCTGAATGGCAGGAATTGGCATGTTCGCGTTACGGCAATCGCCGTGGCGGTGTTGACCGCCCTAAGTGTGGCGGTCGTCGCGACACCGGCACAGGCGTACTACACGAATTCCCAGAGGGATTTCGAAGTCAGTACGCACATCCAGAACGTGGGGTGGTCATCGTCACAGGGAACCCAGGGTCAAGCCTTGCGCATCGAGGCAATCAAGGTCACTCAGCTGCAAGGCAAGGTAATCTGCCTCAACGCTCACGTTTCAGCAATCGGCTGGCAACAGCGACAGTGCACGAGCGGTAGGGGCACGACAATCGCCGTGGGGACGACTGGCCGAGGTCTCGCGATCGAAGCCATCGAAGTCACGCGACCTGGCAACTCTTACGCCGTAGGTGCCACTGTGCACATCCAGAACATTGGCAATCGAAGCACTGGCGTCGGCGCGGGCATCGGAGGGTTTACCCTCGGGACAACCGGCCAGAACTTGCGCCTAGAGTGGTTCGAGCTCAACAACTCGTGATAGCCGCTCATCAGCAGTAGCCGTCACTAGGCGACCATCCAGACTGAGAGGAAACTTTCGTCTGGGTGGTCGCCGACTAACCAACTGTGAGGCAATATACCTTTGCATCAACATCCGCCTGGATTTCTAGGCGGTTTTTTATTTTTGAATAAGCCGCAATGTTTGACTTAAAGTACTTTAACTTCCTACAATAGATACATGACTAGTCAAAGTGCATACACAATTAAAGAAGTATCGAAGCTCAGCGGCCTACCGGCGAGTACGTTGAGGTACTACGAAGGTATAGGTATTATCCCTTCAATTAAAAGAGATCCAAGTAGTAAACAGCGCGTCTACAACCAGAATAATCTCGATAGGATTGACACACTCGCGTGCCTGCATGCTACAGGATTATCCTTAGATGATATGAAAACTTATATGGATAATATCGGTCGTGGCAAAGCGGGAATTCGAGGTGAAATCGAGCTTCTTCGTTCACAGGCAATACGGCTGGAAGCAGAGTCCCGGTATTTAAAACTTCGCAAGCAATACGTTGCGCTTAAAATTCAGTACTGGAAAGCGGCAGAAATCGATGACGAAAAGGAGATAGAAAGAATTGGCAGCGAAGCTCGCCAACTTTCTAAAGCTCTAAAATTGCCATTAGAATAATTGCACACAAAAGGGAGGTAGTATGAAAATCACAAAGAATAATCGCCCAACAGGCCAAGGTCCAAAAGAATGGTTCACCGGCACAGTATTTATTGATTCAATTAAAAATCCTGACGAACAATCAGCCGTTGGAGCTGCGCATGTTCGCTTCACACCAGGTGCTCGCACTGCCTGGCACACTCACCCTAAAGGTCAGACCTTATATGTGACCGACGGCGCAGGATGGATTACGCGCCGAGGCGGAAAAGTAACTGAAATTGTTCCCGGTGATGTCGTGTTTATCGAGCCGAACGAGGAACACTGGCACGGGGCGCAACCAGACCGCTTCATGGCTCATATCGCAATCCAAGAGGCGGCTGAGAACGGAAGCCCCGTTACATGGCTAGGCCATGTAACAAACGAAGAATATAGTAGCGAATCTAACTCATAAAGGAATTAAATTATATGATTGAAGCAAAAGCTCGGGCTGTATTTAGCCCAACTGGAAAATATGAACCGACAACTATTGAACGGCGCGACGTTGGCGTTGATGACGTATTAATTGAAATTAAGTTTGCAGGTATTTGCCACTCTGACATTCATACAGTTCGCCAAGAATGGAGCGACGAAGTCGTCTACCCAATTACTCCTGGCCATGAAATAGCTGGCATTGTTAGCGAAGTGGGTTCAGGAGTAACGAAGTACAAAGTTGGCGACCGCGTTGGTGTCGGCTGTATGGTTAACTCTTGTGGGCACTGTGGATACTGTCTTGAAGGTGAAGAACAGTTCTGCGTTACAGGAAATGTTGGTACATATGACAGCGTCGATACTTACGGTGATGGTTCACAAACTCAAGGCGGCTACTCGTCACACATCGTAGTAAAAGAGGGTTTTGTACTGAGTATTCCTGAAGGTATTGAACTTTCAGAAGCTGCTCCGCTGCTATGTGCAGGTATTACAACCTACTCACCACTGCATCACTGGAATGCAGGTCCCGGAAAGAAAGTTGCCATTGTTGGCCTTGGTGGTCTTGGACACTTGGCGGTTAAGATTGCTCACGCAATGGGTGCAGATGTTACTGTTTTATCTCACTCAGAAAAGAAGCGAGAAGACAGCTTACGACTCGGTGCCGACCAATACTTCAACACGAACGATGAAGGTAAATTCGAAGAACTAGAGAACAGTTTCGACCTTGTTATTAATACAGTGAGTAGCTCTGAAATTGATATCAGTAGTTATTTACGAACACTCAAGGTAGATGGAACGATGGTTAACGTGGGTGCTCCGGCTGAACCTGTTTCCGTAGAAGTATTTGCGCTCATTATGGGGCGCCGTTCATGGGCTGGTTCACCAATTGGTGGAATCAAGGAAACGCAAGAAATGCTTAATTTCTGTGCGGAGCATGGCATTGGTGCGGATATTGAAATCATCAGTGCAGACCAGATTGATGAAGCGTATGACCGTGTGTTGAAGTCTGATGTTCGTTACCGATTTGTTATTGATACAGCAACCTTATAACTAAAACGAACTAATTAAAATAGGATCACTTACGTGATTCTATTTTAATTTCCGGTGCGATAGCACGATTAGGGATATGGATCTCAGTTTGTACTATCGCATCCGGCTAGGAGTAGTGGAGGTGTTCAGGATAACTTACGAAGGGTAAATACAAGCGTACAAACCAAACAAGCAAATGCTTGACTTTTTTTGGATTAAATGATATAATCATTTCGACCATTACAGATACGGAGAGTACATTGCCCAACCAAGAACCGAGCGGTGCTTTCAAGACCCTCGTTAGCGTCCTGTTCATCATCGGAATTCTCGCATTAGGCATTCTGGCCATTTCAACGGCAAAATCATCTGGCATCTGTGACTCGAGCGTCAACATTCCGGGAATGCCCGGTATCTACGCTTACTGCACAGGTTACGAATACGGAGAAAATCTCAATAGGTAAGGCCATTCAATCACCACACCCGCTGTGCAATGTAGAACACCCGTTCCGTTGCTTTAACAGCGGGTGATTTACATATATTGAGTGGCTTGTTGAGGTACGAGGATGAGGGTTCGAGCCGCGGCGCAGCCAAGAAAATAAGGTATGCAAACGCATACCTTATTTTCTTGGCTAGGACTAGTGGTCGCGCCCCAGGAAAGAAACGAACATCAGTATCGAAAAGATTTACTTATTTAATTAACTCTTCTTTATCGATTCCGTGGTAGTACTTATTAGTACTTTTTAAATGAATAATTATTCCAAGTAAAAGAATAGCAACAACAATACCACCAAACCACAGGCTTACTACCAAAAGTGTATCGAAGCTATTACGCATACCGTACATCAGTCCATAGATAAATGAAAATGTAAAAGCTGCTAATACGAAAAAGCGTTCAATCAAGATTGCGTCGTGACTAGTTAATCGGAGTATAGTCCGGATAGTACGCGTTAAAATAAAGTAAGCAACAACCCATCCAATAATGATATAGATAGTGTAGTCACGCCATATGTGTTCCGGTAAAAACAGAGGAACGATATTTATAATTGTTAAAAGTAATAATAGATGCCATATCTTGGCTTTGGTGTTTGATATAGGTTGAGTCAAGAAAAACTTTATCTTGTTCATGATTAGCTCCTTATAGTTTGCGATAGTGGTTCAATATTTCTTACCATAAACACATTCAAAATATTTTTGCCTTTGTCAGAGATAGAGTAGTACTTATTGCGTCCTTGTTTGCGATCTTGGTTCACAAGCCCGACATCATATAATCTTCTTAGCAACCGATACAATGAATGCTCGTTTAAGGTTGTGTCGTTTTTTGCCAATACCTCATAGAGTGTACCCGCATCATAACTTCCTTTAGATACATAAAATAATACCCAGAAAGTTAATATTCCTTTTTTATGCACATCTTCCCAAATTTGTAGGAAATCCATTTCGTCTTTATTCAAATCTTCAATGCGTACGTTCATTGTGTACTTAAGGTACACTATATTTAATATTCAAGCAATAGGACTGTTTATTTTTTACGAAAATGAGGGATTCGAACTAAAATTCCAAGGCAGGGTTTTGCTTCAAAAAGGGGTGCTTGGCTGGGGGTTAGTGGTCGTGTTCCAGGAAAATAATACAATAATGATAGAATTAGGTTATGCCTATAAAAACAAAAAAGAATAATTCTATACGGCCAGTAGTATTAACTATCGTCGGTATTTTTTTACTAGCAATTATATGGATAGCAATTTACTTCTCTGGAATATTGAACACAACAAGTATCAATCTTAATAGCCAGTCAATCAAGAATGAACAGAGAGAAGCCAGAAATGTAGCAGAAGCTGGTTTTGATTCTGAACAGGCTAATCAGATATCTGCTCTTTATAATGCTGGAGTGATCAACAGTCCTACGCCAACATATTCAGCGAAGGTTGATTATTGTTATTTTACTTCTCAGAAGAAAGATAAATTTAATACTATAAACTGGAGCCAAGGTTGCTCATTGAGATATTTTGATATTTTGGAAACATCACTCACTAGGGATGAGATCCTACAAAAATTAGCATTAAGCGCAGACGTTACTAGTACGTTTGGCGAGCCCTATCCATACAATCTTGGTGAAGCTGGAAAGTGTGACCCGATTTATCGGGATACAACCAATAGTTCTTCCTCTTTAACTTTTCTAGACTGGTCGCGAGACAAAAATCTTTCATGTAAAATTTACGACCCTTCAAAAAACAACACTACAAATTTCGGACCGAATACTTTTAAGACTATTCGTTCATATAGCATCGAAAGTGTCGACAGAAAGGAATCATACTTATATATAGGAGAAGATAATAATTACTTTGATAAGTCTTTAGGGTGCGGCTCAAAGGGATTATTTGGATGCAGCGAACCAATTTCGGAGCCTATTACTGATTTCTAAAATAAAAATGACAATTTCTCGTCATTTTAAGCATAATCATCTTGGCTGGGGCGAGGGATTCGAACTAAAATTCCAACGTAGGGTTTTGCTTGCAAAACGGGGCGGGTGTTGACCGAAAGGGCGAGTCCGAAACCTAAGCACTACTCAATAGAAAGCCAGCTTTTAACAAGCTCCTTAATCACACTCTCTCGGCTCTTTATTTGCTGTAAGCTCTCAAAAGTAACATACCCACGAATGTCCGAAACCCATTCGATAAGTTGCGCATCTGCCAGAACAGGTGCTGCTTTTCGATCCTCTTTGCGAGTTGCACCCATATGAAACACGAGCTTCACAACTCCTTCTTTATTAAATAGGTTAAAAGTAATGCGATCTTCACCGTTTTTAACGAAGCTCGGCGCATTCCATTTTATATGTTCCTGTAGGGAAGGTGCGACGGCCTTAATATAGGTGCGAAGCTCAAGTACTTGATCCTTTTTATCAGGAGAGAGGTCATTTAAAAACTCGTCGATAGTTTTATATTTATTCATAGACTCAGTATAGCAAAATCTGGTTGCGTGAACGCTCACTGGATAGGTGCTCAAGTTTGTACTGTAATAATTTAGATAGGGTAGTGGAAGTGTTCCAAAAAGAATTAGAATTGAAAGCACCCTCATCCGAGGGGCTTCCAATGTTGATGGAGCGCCTTTTCTGAGGGTGTATGTTGCGTTGAGTGCTTCTGTTACCAGGTCCCGGTTACGGGCAATCCGGCAGCTCGAAGCGGGTTGATTTGCGAGCCACAACGCTGACATCTCGCAATGACTCCGGGCCACTCAGGACCGCAGTCAGTCGTTTCGCCGAGTTCAATCCATTTGTGAGGCAGGATGCGACACAAGATCATCGGCGACGCCCAGAAGTTCCCGTAGGTGATCCAACCACCTACACGCGTTACCTGCATAATCTGCGACTTATCCTTAAGCCACACTTCGGGTTCAGGATCTGCAAGCCGAGTGAGACCGTTACCGTAGTACTTGTCGCGCTTCATGGTTTACCTGTTCTTCCGAGTAGGGGCGGAGTTCGTGCAAAACGAATGGGGTTATAATAGCATAAAAATGGGTTATGGTCAATATTCAATGTGTACATACAAATTGTAAATTTGTTAATATTATTATATAATATTCACACAGATCGTTATGATTTGTTCTGCCTCAAGGCAAAGGAGGTTCAGCAGCTCATCTGTTGAAGCACGAAGGGATAGTCGTTATGACTACCATCCGCAAAATCACCGCCGGCCCCTCGAGATGGGATCTGATGCAAAGCTTGTTCACCGGATCCAATGTACTATTTACGTTGGATAAAAAACAAGTCCTTGAAGGAGAAGTCCTAACGCTTCACAAGCACAGCAGCGAAGTTCCACTTTCGAGCAACCCAAATGACTACCCGGTCAATGTTGCACGACTCGACTGGCTTATATATGTCGAATTCAGTTACGACGATCAGCCAAATCTCTGCTGCGCATATATCGAATACGACGTAACAACCCGTTCTGGCTTGTGCGTTTTATACTCGGATGCGGAGTTTCAAGATTCAGATTTCCCATTTCTCGCTGATGAGTGGGCACGAATGATGAGACTTTAAGTTAAGTCCCAAGCCCCGACCTAGTGAGCCTCGCTCCTGGGTCGGGGCTTACTTTATTTTAGGATTAGAGGGATGAGGGATTCGAACTAAATTCCGGGTTGAGGGCTTGCTTTGCAAAGTGGAGGGGGTTCGAGCCGAATCTCGAGCTAGGAACTATAAATGAGCAGGACGCATCTATTAGGGGTCTTTATATACCGTTGTTCTTCAGCGGTAATATTTATTGTCGAACAATAAAAATGTTGAAGGATGGATAAAATTGACATATAGTGTGATTTATTAATTAGTGAGCTATAATGACTGCAATATGAAAGTTTCTGAATACTACCATATCGCTTTAAAGCAGTCGTCTCTTGAATTCGTAGACGTTGATACATATAGCGATACCAAGGTTTATATCGACCCGAAAGCATTACGTGATATCGACTCTCCATGGGCTCAAGAATGTGTAGCGCTGCTTCAGACTTTCTTTTCGGCAGTTTTAAGGGCGATTCAAAGTGAAGATAAAACTAAAGCCCTAGGTCTTCTCGGTCACCTAAATGAACCTAACGAAACACGACTGGGCGTCTCTAAGAACAAGGCTAGCGGCAGAGCTGTCGGTACGGAACTTTCAACTGATATATGGCGAGCGCTCACAGAAAGCGCCGCAGCTGCCTCTGGGTTACTTGAGGATTTAGAAGATACGGCATTATTAATTGAGCACATAGGTTTTGATCTCGTTTCAGATATGACTACGAATATTATTCGTAGTCAGCTAATAGAATTTACTCATCGTATGTGCGAAAAATACCCTACGATCACAAAAGAAGATGAAGTCTACCCCGGTCCCGTATGGGATCGGCGGTCAGAAAAGTGGACCACTAACTACACAGACTTACCGGTTGCAGATGGTCGCGTATTAATCCTAGTTCCAAAGTCAATTGTCAGGAGAAATAAGCTGACATTTGATCCGGGCGAATACATGGCTCAATATATTTTACCGAAACTTATGAGTGACGAGCTCTCAAATAATTCCTCTCTCGTTCATGTTCTGAAGTCAGGTGAGCATAGAGTTTATAAGAATGCCGTACGAAAAAAACACGGGATTGAAAAACAGAGTAAAGACGACTCATCTCCTGTTCGGTCTTCTAAAAGCCTTAGCCTAGAGGTTACATTAGAGCATCCGGAAATACTTGATGATTACCGTGCAGCAAAAAGCCAGTCCACACCGCCCTTAACTAATAACGATCTATCAGAGCTTACAGAATCAGAACCACCAGACTGGGATAAATTATTGAACGATGTCGTAACTATCGAGCCGGGTAAGCCAAATGCTACAAAATATCATTTAGCTGTCGAGGCGCTGTTTTCGGCTTTGTTTTTTCCCGCATTAGATTACATGAAACATGAATACAAGCTTGATCCGACGGGTCGTAAACGTGTAGACATAACATATACAAACATTGCGCGGGATGGATTTTTCGATTGGGTGAATAGAGTTGTTGGCGCTCCTGCGCATGAAGTTTATATTGAATGCAAAAATTATGCTAAAGATGTTGGTAACCCAGAACTCGATCAAATAAGAGGACGATTTTCAGATTTCAGATCAAATTTGGGATTTATGGTGTTCAGAAGCACTAGCGATAAACAAAGAATCATCGAAGGATGCAAAGATACTGCACATGGCGGTCATGGATTTATTATTGCACTCGACGATAACGATCTGAGACTACTCGTAGAAGAGCGCAAGCATAACGAACAAAATATTATGTTCGAGTTTTTACGGAACAGATACGCCGAACTCGTCAGCTAGCAACTGTTCTCGCAAATTATTTGAAATAGATGCCGAAGCAAAAAAATTGAATCACCATAGCAATTCTATTTTTATTTCCGATGCAATAGTGTGATCAAGGACATAGGTTACATTTCGTGCTGTCGCATCTGGCTCAGAATGAGGGATTCGAACTAAAAACTCCAAGGTGGTGTTTTGCTTTGCAAAACGGGGGGTTCTTAGCCGAAGCACTAGCCAAGTAAATAGACCTACTTTCGTAGGTCTATTTACTTGGCTGGGGATGAGGGATTCGAACCCCCGAATGCTGGTACCAGAAACCAGTGCCTTACCACTTGGCGAATCCCCAGTGGGTTCACTTGTAGGAACGTTCATTATTTTAGCATATTTAGTGGCGATGTTGCTGCTTATGCTACAATTATCGTATGAATAAACGGGGTGGTTTTACTGTAGTAGAACTGGTTGTAGTGGTTGTGGCGGTTGTGGTGTTGGCCGGGTTGGCTTTTATAGGCGTGACTCGTTTCCAGGCTAATGCGCGCGATGGGCAGCGGGGTGCTAATGTTGGCGCTATTTCGAGTGCGCTCGAAAGTTACTTTACCGAGAACGGGAAGTATCCCAGTTGCCAGGCGATGACGGCGGATGCGGGCGTGCTTACCTCAACGTTAAAAGGCTTGGATAAGTCCGATTTGCTCGTGCCTGGTTCACAGCCAGACGAGACGAATGCCATTCGTTGTGGCGAGGCGTTGGCGTTGGTGGGGGATGACTTTATTGAATATCAAGGTGATAGTAGTGAGTCATGTAACGGCTCGGGGTCTTGCTCGACGTACAAACTTATATATCGCCATGAAGTCGGGAGCGACTTAAAAGAGATTAAGAGCCACGGGCTCGCAGTGGCCGAGACGGTAATTGATATCCCAACGACTAATACACCGAGTACCCAAACTCCAACGGCGCCCGAGGCAGCTCCTACGGAAACACCAGTCTCTACGGCACCAACGACGACACCAAACGGGGTTACTGCAACTGCCACTTCAGCCACGCAAGTGACCGTTTCATGGACAGCCGTAACCAAGGCGACGGGTTATACCGTTAAATATGGCTTAACTGAGGAAGCGGCGACTTTCAGTGCGAAAACGAAAACTCCAAGCCTCGTTATTTCCAGCAATCTCACCCAGGGAACTGAGTGGTTCTTTAAGGTGTATGCAACGGTTGGCGGGGCCGAGAGTACCGGCTCGACGGTTGCGAAGGTGACGACGCCAATTAACGCACCAGCCGCTTACAAACTTACCAGCGTCAATGACAACATGTCTCTTACTGGCAATGCGTTTGCGGCGGCTTGCCCAAGTGGCACAACGAAATATTATGAATGGAAAGCGAACGACATGTCTTGGGTTCAAGGCGAAACCTTCAGCAAAGCAACCTACGGGTTGTCGAATGGGCAAGGCGTCACGCTAACATCAGCCGTTCAATGCAAAAAGGGCTCGCTTGCGAGTGGGTACACAAAGGCGACAAACTCCGTCACCTACACACGACCAGGTATGAACTTAAAACTCGTTCCCGGTGATGATGATTGCCAGTCTGACTATTGTGGTCGTACTATCAACGCTAGCTGGTCGAATATCTGTGGTACAAATGCGGCCAACATTAAAGCCAAGCAACTTGGTTCATTAGCTAGCTGGAAAGCAAGCACCGGTTCAAGCGATGCCATTAAATGGAAGGGTGCTTCAGGCGCCGGCGTTCGTGTGAGCTACTACGAAGTAAATATCGGCTGTGCATCGGCGGCCGCGAGTGTAAATGTTATTAGTGCATATAAATGTACGGGGTGTAATTAATATGACTACTAAAAAAGCAGCTCGAAAAGCTCGAATGAAATCATTCGTTAAGGTTATTATTGTCGTAGCAATCGTGGCCGCTGTAGCTGTCGGGCTTTATTTTGCCGCACCAAAAGCAGTACCAGCTCCACCAAAAACTGAAATTAGTCTCACCGAAACTCCGGATTATAACGCCTGCAATGTCATAAAAATCGACACCATCAAAAATACGTTTTACGCTGATTTAATTACCGATATCAGCCAAGGTGTACGGGCAGGAGTGAAGGCACCTAACGATACTATCGGCGATAGCTGCGGCTTTAGTTTAGCGACCGAGAAATCCCTCAATAACGGTTTGTCAGTCCAGGTCTATCCTTACACCGCAACCGTTAGTGGTGCTAACAAAGAGTCGGTTGATGCGTCATGGTCTGAGGTCGCCGCTTCAAAGCCAATTGCGTACTTCGGCAAAGATGTTAATGACCAAACCATCATCTATAAACTCCGGGTTATTCCTGGTGGTAAAAATGTTATGTTCGAGCTGCGCCAACCTATTGATGCAGCAGCGATCGACGAGCCGAGTGCTTTAGATTTCTTAGTTGGCCTAGCCGCCAAAGCAGACTTTAGCGTTATTGACCTACAAGCAACCAAACTCTAGCTAGTGCGAATTCGGCGGTAACTAAATTTAGCGTGTGGGCGCCAGTTATTTTTGCTATCGGCATCGAATTGGTTGATGACGCCATTTTTCACATCTTGAATCAAAATCAATGCAGGGCTGTAAGGCGCAAGTGTTCGGTAAAACGCAATATCTTCAGCAGTCGTGACCTTGCGACCTGGAAATACTTCAAGAAATTTTTTTGTGCCAATTTCATCGAAATAGTGGGGACGGTTTTTAGGGGGCATGTACAACTCGGCGGTCAGGCCAACTCGAGAAACAATTTTCTGCACATCGGAAAATAATAATTTCACTTCACCGTGAATATAAAGGAAAAGTTGTTTTTTCTTGGTAAGAAAAAGGGTCGCTTCAACGCTACGGCCAACCGGAATGCGGCGAGCAATCACCGAATCAACCTCGGTGGAGACACCGAATTGCTCTTTTAACAGCCCTTCGAGGGCGTAATCATCATACATTTGCTCATTCATGTCAACATTGTACCATTTTTGTGGCGTGTATAATGAATGAATGAGCTTTGAATCGCGCTATGCCCAGCTAAATGACCGGCAAAAAGAAGCCGTTGATACTATCGATGGCCCAGTTATGATCGTAGCTGGCCCGGGTACAGGTAAAACTGAACTTTTAAGTGTGCGCATTGCAAATATTCTTAAAAAAACCGATACATTACCGCAAAACATCCTCTGTTTAACCTTCACCGATAGCGGTGCGCAGGCCATGCGTAAACGACTTGTCGATATTATCGGCAAAGATGCCTACAAGGTGGCGATTCACACCTTCCACAGTTTCGGCAGCGATGTCATCAACCAAAACCGTGAATACTTTTATAACAATGCGTTGTTCGACCCAGCCGACGAGCTGCGTCAATACGAAATTCTTCGCGATATTTTCGATAAGCTGGATAAAAACCGAAACCCACTGGCCAGCATGATGAATGGTGAGTACACCTATTTATCTGATGCGAAGAGTGTCATTTCACAACTCAAACGAAACAGCGCCTTAACTAGCGATGAACTTTTGGCTGTTATTCAACAAAGTGAAGAGTCGTTGGATGTTGTCGAGCGCTTACTTGTGCCAATTCTAGAACAGGGGATTAAGAAAACCACTGCTACTGGCCTTGAAAAAGCCTATGAGCAGCTGGTTATGACTGTCGCTGAGACCGAACCATTGTACGGCGTCGCGCCACTTATTCGTATTATTTCCGATTCACTCGCTGCCGCTCTTGAACAGGCTGCGACGGTACACCCAACCAAACCAATTACCGCCTGGAAAAACCGTTGGTTCGAACGTAACGACCAAAAGCAATTTGTTGGTAAAGACCGCAAACGCCTGACAAAGCTAAAAGCAGTATCGTACATATACTACGAATACCTTAACGAGATGGAAAAAGCTGGCCTGTTTGATTATGACGACATGATTATGCAAGTTGTCCACGCCATTGAAGTTCATGAAGATTTAAAGTTTAACCTGCAAGAAAAATATTTGTACTTTATGGTTGATGAGTTCCAAGATACCAACTTGGCGCAGATGCGTATTTTACATAACCTCACCGATAACCCGGTCAACGAAGGTGCGCCAAATATTTTAGTAGTAGGCGATGACGACCAGGCTGTGTATGGGTTCCAGGGTGCTGATATTAGCAACATTCTTAACTTCAATTCCGTCTACCCGCAGGCGAAGCAAATTGTCTTAACCGATAATTATCGTTCAGGCCAAACCATTCTTGATGCGTCGCGCGCCGTTATCCAACAAGGTGATGATCGCCTCGAGCACCGTTTCCCAGAACTAAACAAGCAACTCGTATCCCATACTACCCAGCCAGACAGCATCATAGTGTCGCAGGCAGCCGCGCCGCACTCCGAACGTCACTGGTTGGTTAACGATATTAAACGTCGCCTAGACGCCGGTGAAGCGCCTGGTGAGATCGCGGTATTGGCCCGTCGCCACGCTGAAATCCAAAGTTTATTACCGTATTTCAGCCGTTACAACATTGCCGTTCGCTACGAGCGTCAAGATAATGTTCTCGACCAACCACCAATTGTATTGCTTGAGCAAACTGCCAATATTTTGGTTGATTTAGCCCATGGCGAGCACGACAAAGTAAACGCCCAGCTACCCGAATTATTAGCCCACCCAGCCTGGGGAATTGCGCCACTCGATTTATGGAAACTAAGCATCAATGCCCACGACGCGCACCAATCGTGGATGAGCGTCATGGAAACAACGCCAGCGTTTGTGGAAATTCACACCTGGTTAATTGAACGTGCCTCGGCAAGTATCCACACACCACTCGAGCCAATGCTCGACCAAATTATTGGCCAAGTAGATGAGACCGAAAGCCCGCTGTTTAGCTATTTCTTCGCTACCGAGCAGCTCACCGACCATCCAGAACAGTACCTTCTGTACCTCGAAGCGCTACGCACCATTCGCAGCAAACTGCGCGACCATCGTCCAGGCGTGACGCTGACGTTGAAGGAATTTGTTGAGTGCCTTCAGCTGTATCGTCGGCTTGGTATTACTATCGGTACCGCTGGCCACTCGCTCGCCAGCGATATTCCAGCTGTGCAATTATTAACAGCACACAAATCGAAAGGTCTAGAATTTAATACCGTCTACGTGTTTAACGGCACCGACAGCGTTTGGGGCCAGACCGCTCGAGCACGCGGAAGCTCAATTGCATATCCTGAA
>Ga0247810_10000927_pt1 | contig 21991 bp, 24 predicted proteins | sample UWRJL119311C1_FD_179918 | JGI IMG/M metagenome (GOLD analysis project Ga0247810, IMG submission 179918) | Plant litter microbial communities from Arlington Agricultural Research Station in Wisconsin, United States - UWRJ-L119-311C-1 | ecosystem: Environmental > Terrestrial > Plant litter >... | reverse complement strand
ATTGGTTGAACCTCAGACTAAGCGATTTGGTTATTGGTGCACGGGCCAGTGTATCTTTTAAGGTAACTAAGTGATACTTTTTATCCCCATCACGGTAATTAAGTCATTACATAGCTTCATCTTTCACGTCATTAATAACTACTTAAACTAACTAGGTAAACGCTTTTGATATTTCTAACCCCAAAATTTGAACTTTACAGATAACCTAGTTGCTGGATTCCTTCGTCTTTGAGCATCTGATACATTGATGCTACTAATATTTGTAGAAGCTTCTTAACTTCTTGCTCATTAATAAACGAACGGTGGTACAAACAGTATTGCATCTACTGCAGGTGAGCATATATATTTAGCGTTTTTGTGAGGATCCACTCAGAACCGAATGTGAGCATCTTTTGCTCAATTTCTTTTCCAATGATCGAACGTTTACAATAGAAAGAGGTATGGCTCTCTTTGTGTTGAACCAAACTGGGAACCATAGATATTTTTCATTCCCAGGATCACTTATGGTGCGCCTTTACTGTTGCTGGACCATTTCTAAGCTCACCGGTGAGATCGTTTCTTCATAATAGTATTCATATGTGGAGGTACTTCGATCTACGACCACAGCCCACACATGCCATCTTGTGACTTTCCCAACACTGGATCTCTCTCCGGCTTTTTGACCGACCACACATCCTCATGGGCCCCAGCATTCTCGCCACCCTTCATAAAGTCCCAATGCCCCCCATTCACCGGATAAGCTCCCATCATCGTGAACCCCGAGAGCGCAGTATTTGCCAGCGCCGCCCTGGAATCTTCCCAGGCGATGCGATGCCCATCTCCCGGCGTCAGGATGGCAAATTCCGCTTCGGGCTTGGTGTTGTACGTCTTGTGCGCCACGCCCGCCGGTAGGAGGAAGACGTCGCCAGCGTGCGCCTCGAGCTCAATTCCACCCGCCTCCCGAGCGTCACCGTTGGTGTTGGCTTCCATATCGATGGAGGTGTCGGCGACACCAAAGCGGATGGTTGCCGAGCCCGAGAGAACTGCCATGCATTCATGTACCCCGGAGTGGTAATGGGAGCGCTGTGTAGTGCCGTAGCGAAAGATCCATTGCATGTTCCAGCCATTACCCTCAAACAGGTCATAAAACTCAATTACTTTGTTGCCGGGCGACGGGAGCTGAAGTCCAATATAATGTAGAAGTGGCTGAGGCGAGTTGGGGATCAAAGCCGTGGGCGGTAGGAAGTACTTCTTGACTTGAACCATTGCTTGTATCTGTTTTTCGATCCAGCCGAGCTCAAGAGAGATTCGCGAATATACTGATATATTATAACATATATAGAGTGGAAGGCACCCTTATATAAAAACGTTGTAACATGCACCACCACGTCATTTAAGCGAGCCAGCTAATAAAGTAGCTTTCCCCACATCCGGCTATATCTGAGTCGGCTATTTATGCCCTGAGTGATCTGTCACGTCTAATTCTTGAACATTCGCGCGTCCGTCACTTTCCTTTGGCGCATATTTATCATTAGCAATAAAAGACGAGGCACATAAAAAGAGGAAGCTGATGTTGCCAGGTAAGAGCGAAGTGATGAAACAACAACTTCTGCTGCACCCGATCTCTTACCGCGGTATTCCAAGTGCACTACTAGTTTACTGGTTAACAATGCATACTATAAGAAGCCAAGAGGTTACTGCCCGGAGTTCAAGCTCTAATTCCGCGACTTATCTCGTTCTACTACGAGAAGATCACTTATAAAACTCTCTTTCTATATATTGGAGGTCCAAACGTCCAAACTCTTTCTCTCGTGATTGTTTATCTTTGTCAATCATGCTCTGAGGAACGCCATTTTCTCCCCGCTGAAGTTGTATTAGGTATGATAGTAGCGTTTACATGATAGAAGTAAGCTTGTCGGCTAAATATACGGCGGGGTTTGGTGTTATGTTGATTGCAAAAGGAGATTTGGATATAAAACTCAATCACGAGGTTAATGCGATAGGGGGATCATATACAAGGTATATGAGGAGCGCGGTTACGGCATTTTTGATCATTTTATGCTGTGGGGAGAGGAAACATGGGGATGGTATATATTCTTAGTAGTTGGTGGTGGATCTTAGAACGTTGTGATTGTTTTGGTGATATGTATATAAGTTGGGTATATTTTTGCGTTCAATATACTGATGATGCTATAACCCATTTTGAAGACACCTGCAAGAACAAATAGAACTGTATATCAAGAGCTGGATTTGATCTATTTAACCATGATAAAAGAGAAGAGAGCAGAACATAGGAAAATAGTAATCTACTTTCAGAAACAAAGTATTTCATGCCATGTTTATCCGAGGGTAAGCTCATTACCAGCGCGCACTAATTTCTTCCTTCCCATTAGCAACTCTCACATTACGCCCTTAAAAATTTCCCGGCCTGCTTCCAACTTTCTGACGCGATCTTCGAGAAACTTGCGATTTGCCTGGGCTGTCATTGGCTCGGCGGCGATAGCTTCAATTTCGTCATCGGTCATACTAGTAACCACAAGCGGAGAGAAAATCTCGTCAAGGCCACGGACTATATGTCTCTCAACGACCTGAGTCGTCACGTTTGCGACAAATGTTTTTTGTTGGACCTATAAAGTACATGATAAGTGTGTGTAGAACTCCAAAGCGTCGTCATGTAGCATAAACTTTGGGGTTTTCGTGGAATTTTACAAACCTTGTAAATGGCGAACAGACAGTCCAACGCCTCCTCGCAACCAAAGTTTTCCATGTCTGGGTCACAGGTTTTTGCATATTTTGCTACCGCCTTTTCAACATTGACAGTCTTGTAGTATTCCGTTTTGTCTTGGTCGTAGCCTGAGTGTTCCTTGGAACTCTCAATACTTCTAGTCAATTTAGCGTTCTGCCTGTCCTGCCTACGCTTGTTTATTGTGTCGGTATAATATTGGTTGTAGTTGATAGGGTAGCCGTCTACAATATCGTTTATCAATAAATTAAGCTCTGTAGTAGCAGCTTGCTTGCGTGAGTTCAAAGCCTCCTGAATTCTAAAGCCCCAGAGACGAGAGTGGACGTCTCTTGGGCAACTGTCCTTGAAGAGAATTTCAAGGAAGCTGCTGCAGATCTGTGCTACTTTATCCAAATGAGCTTCAGCCAGTCCCTTCCACTTTGAAGCTTGCTCCCAGAAAAGTTCGCCAACAAGCAGGGGGTTGAAATTTCCAGGAAGCTCTTGTCCACGGTTGCGAATCATGGCATTACTAACCCATTTCAAGGCTTCCTCACGTGTCATTGCTTGAGGAGCACCCACTGTCTTCATAGTTGCCATGTTGGAATCTCCAAGGTCGTTTTCCATAGATATCTTATACTTGTGGCCATTGATACGAAGATTGTTAGAAAATTCGCTGTTTAGGAATTGAACAACAGCCCGAGTCCTGCGAAGTGTCGAAGCCGACCCAAGTGAGAATGCGGGATCCAAGTCACGAAGAAAGTAGCTGCCCTCGTAATGACCCTTGATGGCAGACTTGCAAATATCCTGGTATTTCAAGCTCAACTGGGTTAGATATAGCCTGCATTCGGATATCGATGTGCGGCTGTCCCCAAGAAGAGAGAACTGTTCCTGGTTGATCGCCAATGCATTTTCCAGATCCCGACGCAGATTTGGAAGTTCTTTCTTAACGTGCTCGAAGAGAAGTTTGCTAAGACGGATCCTTAAAGAATCAATTCCTAGCTGCTCCTGAGGAAGGCAGTTGAAGTTTGAAGTTCTAAAGAAAGCAGTCTCGGAAAGATTTCGCTCAAACAAAGAGTAGTCTTTCTCCTCGAATTTACGATTCTTGAGAACATGCCAACCGAGAACGAGTCTGATGTCTTCATTCTTAGCAAGCTCAATGAACTTTTCTTCCGAGCCAGATCCTGAAGCAAGACCATCGGGTTTTGTGATGATTCCTAAGGTTCGTTCGCCATTAGGATCAATTGCCTGGACTTTTGACAAGATTCTTTGATTAGAATGGTCGTTGGTAGCTGAGATAACAGCAAGACAGATTGTTCGTGATTGAGAGATATAGTGGTCGGTAATCTCGGCAACAAGATCTACATCTGCTTCTGTAATCCCTCTGCTCTTCGTCGCAATCAAGCCAGGGATATCGACCAATGTGAGCTGGGGTCGTGTAGGGCCCTCTACGGTGATGCTGAGGATATCGCGAGCAAAGGCTTGGGGGGTATCATCGGTACTTGCATCTTTCTTGATTCCCATGGTGGCCATCGCCAAGTCCATGACTCTTGGTAGATCTCCAAAATCTGTAATGGTTTCTTCGAAAGCTTCAATGTCTCTGTGTATTTAAAATCAGTAACCGAATTGTAAAGGAGACTATAAAATGGTCATGTACTCACGCTTGCTCTGTAGATGGTCTTGCCGTATCAGGAATCACTTTTATAGTCAAAGAGTTGTGATCCGCACGTCGAAGATGAATTCTATGATGAACTAATTCAGCGACTCTGCATCAAGTAAATATAGACTTCCTGCTTACTCCGTAGCAAATCGGGTACAAAGGTTGTCATTTCGTGGGAAGGGAATCTCTGTTAGAGCTTCCAGCACCGAACTCTTGCCTGCAGATTGGTCGCCGCACACAACAAGCTGAGGAAGATTCAAGACACCTATTTTCCAAATCAGCTCAAGCTCGATGCTTCAGTTCTCATCTCAGTAAGCAAAGCGCCGGGATAAGAGGATATACACACTTTCAAGACCGCATTTCCGGACTTGAGCAATTGTGTCTAGGACTCGTCGTTGCTCCTCAGTTTGGAGGTTCTCGAGAGAGGAATTGACGCTCAATTCCTTTGCCTCTCTCTTCACTTCCTGGGAATCCTGAAGACTCGCAGGAGTGGACATGCCGGATAACATCTTGTCAACTTTGGAGGCTTTAGTCGGGAAGATTTAATCGTGTTTTATAAGTGTTGGCGATTAGAAGTTTGGTTTTGGAAGTGGCGTTGCAGATGCTTATATTTGAAGAAAAACTGTTGGTGCGTCGAATTATAATGAGAGTTCTGAAGCTGAAGTAGAGAGGGAGTTTGTGTTTATAAAGTCACTCTGGGTGCGGTGTCTGCCCGACATACATATCAAGCATTGCTTCCGACCACCACGTAGACCACACCGGAAGGTGGCAGGAAAGGCAGACTATCGCCGAATTCACTCATTGGACTGGCAGGGATTAAGCTGTTGGATAGCGCTCTCGAGAAATGGAGCTGTAAAGCTGAAATAAGAAAGCACACGATATTCATGATCGACATCATTCAACTTCACTTAGCTCAACCAATCCGCGAAACTTCTCCCCAGGTCTATTGGAACTTGGAGAAAACCAAACCCGTCCATCTCATTCTGTCTTTCTCTCAGTAAATCGCCACGTCCCCTTACATACATAGAAAGACGTTGGTAAATATGCAGCAACCCACCAAACCCAACAACAAGCAGCCTCCCCTCCGCTCTCCCTTTCGCCGCCCGCATCGAACCAACAAAGTGCTCACATTGGATAACTTCCCATTCGCCACTAAAGTCACTCTTTACCAAGACGAGCTCCTCTTCTAACCAGCTAGATGGAGGTGCTCTGTTTGCATGCGCATGGCCGCAATGCATGAAAGCGCCTAGCACCGCGCCACACCCTCTTCCAAGCCCGCACGAGCGGGTTGAGAAGTCGGTGGGGGGGGGAATATGCTCACGAGTTAGATCTTATTTTCTGACGCTTTGGAGTTGTATATTTCAAGTTGGCGTTTCCTAGGCAGAGTGAGGAATCTCGAAGCTTCTTGTCGTTGAAACCAAATACAGGATGCGATGAATTGCCGCCTTGGACAAGCCACAAGACTGGTTGTGTTGGTTGGCTGCCAAGCATTTTCGGCTCAGGTTCGAAGGGAAGGGGGGATCGGCTTGGCAGGGACCCCCTGAAATAAGCGAGCTGCCTGTCGGTCGTGATGCTAGCTAGCAATGGGGGGTTGCATTCATTAATGACCCGTTTCAAGATCTAGAGTTCGAGATAAGCTACAACATAGCGCCTTTGTTATATATAGAAAAAGTAAAAACCCCCATCTAGCTGTCGTCAGCCAATCCCGGCTGGGGATACTCTACTGGCTTTCAATATGAGGATCGTTCTAATGGAGACGCCAGGCTTTAACACTGCTTGCATGCTTTGAGATACAGATACGACCTACTCGCTCATTCTCTATCGTCTGTTACTCGGTGTCTTTTGCCACGTGAAGGGTAGAGAAACCGAAATATTGAAGCTTATGTGTATTTGTAAATTACACAAGCTGATTATTACTATAGAGTCTCGATTTTCAGGTATTTAGGGAGATATCATATTTGATTAAAGATGTATACGCGCCAATGTAACAAGGCTTCAGACCGCGGAAATACCAAAGTGAAATTCTCAAGGTAGGATGTTCCAATTGCAAGCATAATTGAAAACTTCCCTTCAAACAAACATTTCTCCACTATTCTTCAAGGCCGAAGCAGCGATTTTCTCTGCCTTCTCAAGGCGCTTGATCTTTTCCTTACAATCCTGTCTCTCCATGGATACCAATTCGTCTTCCCCGCCTAGAACTCTGACCTCGTCTTCGTCGTAAGGGGGCCTGAGGTAGGTAGACAGCCCAAATAACGGACCGGACGGGCTGTCCAGGAACGGCTCGACGATGTTGCCATTCACAAACGCAATGAAGTTTTGGAGTGAGATCTGCATTTCCTCTGTTAGCAATGGGGAGATGGAAACTGGAACGACTTTTTTCAAGGGTTATCCAGCCGCTAATGATTGTAGATGGCTAGGTCTACAGTATATAGCAATGATACGTACCTCGTAATAAGCTTTGAGAATATCGTGGATTTCGTCTTGGACATTTTGAGATTTTCCGTGTGGGTGCAAATGATCAAAAAGCACCGTCGTATTGCTCTCCTGTACAACTGTAAATGCTCCTATACTGTCCGCAGGCTGTGACGTAGACAAGACACTTCGTATTGACTTTGTAGCATCGTCACTCAGTGATAGCCCAAAATGATAGCGTGTCAGAGCCGTGCGAAATCTCTCATGTCGAGCATTCCGCACACGTTGTAGAAAGTCGGGGTTAGTGGTTTGCAAAGGCTGGTTTCCGTTTCTATGGCACTGTAGCCGAAGTTCTTGCATAGCTGCGTCCCTGCGTTCTTCTTTGAACTTTAGGAAGATAGCCTCAAACCTTTCCTTGGCTAGATTAGTCATCTTTCCTCCTTGCATTTCAACAAGTTCAACGGCGAGACGAAATAATTCAAGTGAGACTTTGGTAGTCATGTCGATTACCTTGTCCAAGTGATCTTCTGCCAGCTTTTGCCACCGTGCTGTTTGCTCTCTATAAAGAGGTCTGAGAACAGCCGGATTTAACATGCCAGGTAGCTCCTCTCCGTGGTTCGTCTTCATTTGTTGGCGAATCGCAGCATAAAGTGGATGTACTACGCGCTTAACCTTTGGTGGTTTGTTCCCATTTGGGTGTGGGGATAATATTGGAGTGGGAGGAAAATTTTGCCGAGTCGATTTCTTTTTTGAGTAAAGGCTGGAAGATTGCTATTGGATCAAGCCAGTTAGTAAATGCCTACCACGCCTTCTCCGCCTTCTTACAACCCAAGAAAAACGAGAAAACCTACTTTGTCTGGTGTCCATTCGTCTGATGCATCCGATTCCGAGTCCGGATCTTCTATGCATTCTGTCTCGACTTGCTCATCTGAAGCCAGGAAATTATAGGTGCCTCCAAAAGACATCATATCATCGTTGAATTTCGAGTTCTGCCTTTGGATCTTACCGCGCAACTTGACGCCGTCTGTTGATAGTTCACCAGGACTTCTTAAAGATTTTGTGGCAAGATCTTGATACAAGTTCACAACGGTCATCAAGTAATTCAGCTGCTGATGTAATGACGTCCGAGGGTCCCCAAAGCTGTTCTCACGCTTCTTTTCCACAATCAACATCTTGCTAACGCTTTTCTGCATGACCGGGAAATTTTCGCGAATTCTTTTGCAGAGTAGGTCTGCCAGATAGAGCTTTAGTTTAGCTATACCACGTTGTGCCTCTGGTACACCAGCCCACATCTCTTTGCTAAATGTTTTCTGTTCTTCTTCCTCTCGGTCGAAAGATGGAGGTGCACCTTTGGGGGTATTTTGAACGACAAACCAATGAGTGCGTTTATTGGGCACACCTCCTTGTCTTTGAACATGCCTGACAATCTGAAAGATTTAGTTGGAGTGTTTTGAACTGATAACTTATGAAAACTGACCTTTTCTGCTGAATCCTCCTTGACCACTATTTTGCAATTGGAGTTAGTCTAGTTTACACGATAGACCAGCTACTACTTACGATCACATTTGGTCAAAACCCCTATGATCCTAGGGCTCTTGACATATTCGGAAGCTTTTGTGAGAATGTCCTGGTTTGCGAGGTCATCTGTGGCTTCTGCAACACATCTAGGTAGCATCAGCATGGTTGTCAGACTTTGGGCTTGCCACACTTACATGACGATGTTCTTCGACCTTTTCATGTACGAAATAATCAAATTTTGCACCCCTTGCATATCCCTAAGGCTAGTCGAGAAATGGTTGGTGAAATATCCCGGAATATCTAGAATTCCAAAATAAGACCGCTCGGGACCGGAAAGCTCGACTTTCAGCACCATGCTTGAGAAGTGCTTCTGTTTTGATGTGGCTTGCTCATTAATTCCCATCACCTTTTTGGCCTGTTCAAAGTCAGCAAGAGTTCTTCAAATTGGTAAAAGAACACCTGCCTTTTCAATCACATTTGCGAAGGTGGCAGCGGTTAGTGACTCGAGCACAGATTCAAATGCGTTGGCGGCAGCGACGTTCTCCTCGCGGTTGAAAGGGTTAATGTCGCCCTTCTCGATCGTCACACGGATGGTATCGCTGGATCCGGGTTCTGTTCTTCGCGAGATGATTCGCGTTGCGAATCGTGTGCAGACATCCTCGCCGGTAGGAAAGGGAATTCCCGTCAAGCTTTCAAGCAGTGACGACTTACCAGCCGATTGTTTTCCAACAATAACAAGCTAGATTATATGAGTACAGATACAGTTTACATTGTTGTGCATGGTTTAAATCTACCTGAGGGATTTCAAGATCTTGACCAGCTCCACATATCCTGAGTTCATCTGGATTCATATTAACTTAGCAAAATATTGACTTCAGCGTAGGTGGGACATGACTTACCAATTGCCTCGAATAGCTCTCTACTTGTCTTGGTGCCGAATGGATCCTCCTGGAGTAGCGCAGGAGATTCTGCGGTGGGAGCGTTTGCAACAGTCGGTTCAGTCGTTGTCTCTACGTCATCTTCCACACTTCCTTCAGGCCCCTCGTTTGCTACATGATAGGTGTTCAATTCTTCAGTTGGACTATCATAAGCGTCACTAACAGGAGCGTCTTTTTCCTCATCGCTCGAGTTACTGAACGTTAATTTTGGAGGCGGAGGAGAAGCTGGTGAGCCCAGGATCTGTGAAATAGGTTGGCGTCGTGGAGTTTGGTATTTTGGCATTGTATATGCGTATATCAGTTTATGGCGAGTTGAGAGGTGGTTTTTATAATATAATTTGATTGCTTCTTAAGTGAAAGTCTTGCTTTACATATGTTCAATGTGACAATTTAGACTTATTGAAACAAGACGAAGCGTGGACTTTATACTTACTTCCTTCACACAATATAGCCAGCACTCCAGCACATCCATTATCGAGAATCTCCAGCGCCTAACGGCGGAGCACCATCCTAGTCGTATATGCTCACTTTGGGTCGGCTGCATACATGATGCCGAACCCTGCCTGATACATACTTTGCACAGCGTGAAACAGATCTGTCCAATTGTGTCGGTGTAGCTCTCCATCAAAGCATCAAAGAAAGTGGTTTCAGCTGCCGAACGCTCAGGATTCGCCAAATTACAGCTCTATGTCACTGACTGGGCCATCAAAAGATCAAACGTCTAGTGGCGGGTATTGCTGCCGCTGGAAGAAATACCTCCGCATCTAAGCCCTGGTGTCACCCAAATTTCAATCCGACAGCTTGGAGCCGAGAAGCTAAATGTTGGATTTTGACCTCGCTCGCCAATAGGGGCTGCACCTGCTACACCATCAACGAGACACTGAGTGCGGCGCAGCCGGCTAACGAGGCATATCTGAAGATGAGCGCAGTATGTTCGCTGGGGTTGGTGTACAAGATCCACGGTTCGTAGGTGCACCTCCTGTTGGTTGTTGGCTGTTGGCTCAGCCTGGGAGATGGGTCTTGGGTTGTAGATTTCAGCCTTGGGACTGGCTTTTGTGGTGTGACATTAGATTAAACATGTTTCAAATAAAGTTGGAAAGGAGGTGTAGATGGATGGAGAACGTTGTATTGCACAATCGAGTAAGAACCACTGAAGCGTCATGCTTCTGATTGCTTCATGACAGACGAGAAGGACGTGGAGGACAAGTAAATGCAGAATACGGCAGATGAACAGATGTTGACCCGGTAAATAAATCAAAGATGTAAATCAAGATAGCTCTGTGTCACTACAATTAAAGGTTCCAATTTGGTCTTTTCAGAAGCTCTGTATTAATACCCTGAAGGGTGATCAAATTTGTAGCTCAGAAGATTGGGTTCTGGTTTCAAGCAAGCTCTTTGTAGATAGAAACGAAACAACCGTGCGAAACATGGCTGGCCATTGGAGTGCGACCTATACTACGACAGAGCGATACCGTTGATCTAAATTTATTGTGAAAGCCTTAATCAGACCTGCAGTAGAGCGCTAGCCCGCATTGCATAATACAGACGGCCAGAAGCCAGCGGGGACTGAAAGGATTACTGGCACTGCCGTCGCTTCACCCTAGGATCTGGTTCATGACCTCGTATTCCTATTTCGTGTTGATGCTCCAAAAATCGAGAGGCTTCGACAAACGTTAATTTAGAAAAACTGGGCATTTTGGTAGCATGTACCAAATAACGCAAGGGGTCACTTTGACCCCTTTTATGGCCAAAGCGGGATGAAAGATTCTACCGACCCATTGAAAGGGGGTATCAGACTCGTAATTCGAAACTTATCAGGTCAATAGGTCAGGTGTGAAGGGGATGAAGAATCTATGTGATCATTGCAGGCACGAACTGTACCAGGCGAGTGGAATTGCACAGACCATGAGTTTCCGTAGTCTGGGGAAAGTGGATTTCTGGAGAAATAGAATCACGTAGTGGATGCTTCATTGACGATGATCAGAATGACCTTTCTTCTCCAGCAGAGAGAAGTCACAACTAGTAACCAGTGCTTGTTACTGTGTGTATCGGCGTGTGGGCTAATACGGGCAGCATCCGGGGTAGAACTTGAATTCAAGGAGCATGTGAAGAAAAACCCGTGCTGGAATTGGTGGTCGCTTTCTAATACCTCAGAATGAGTGTTCATCCTGTCTAACGGTCACCGAGTCCCCCGCACTCAATCAATCTCATGGAGTGCTTGTGGGAATCGTAGAATCGGCATTGACGAGAAGAGAATGCTCCAGCAGTGTCTGTCGTTGCTATGGATGATGATGATGATGTTTGGTGATGTTTGGTGATGTTAGTGATGTTGTTGATGATGTTGATGGAGTTTATGATGTATGACGGAAGCTTCTAGTTGGAAATGTGTTGGGGCGAGCGGGGCACGTCAGGCCCCACCCGAGAGAGGGATTAGTGTGCTTTTGGTACGTATTCTGGTGGATCTCGTATAGAAGCAAGAAAATGCTTGTTATTCATCATCACTCCACCTTTGCCTATTAATACATCTGCATGTGCTGTACAGGACAATATAGTATAGTACAGTATAGTACAGTACCGTACCGTATAATGTGTATTGTCTGCTGATTCTTCTAGTATCGCATGCAGACACCCTGTGAGAGCCATGCCACCCAATTGTCATCATGTAATTAGTACCCGAACAGCGTTTGTCGTGGTTGAATAGATTTAGAATAGAGAAGAATAGAGTAGATGCTTTTAGCAGAAGTATAGTATGCGATGAAGTCCCGGCCAGTGCGAGCCGTGCCCCGGATTTGCCCGCCCCTTCTTGGTGTGATTCGTTGCTTGGTGTTCACTACTACATAGTATTACGCACCGCACCAACTCTAACCCAATAACCACTAATCACTAACCATGACATCCACCACCAACCATCACCACTGCTACCCATCACTACTACCATTACTACTACCACCACTACCACTACATCACATCACCACACCACACAACTGCAGCCATACCCGGCTCCTACCCGGATGGCAAAAAAACAAAAAAGCAGGTACGAGGTGCAACACGCAACCCACGAGTAATCACTCACTAAACCGTAAACTGGGCCTGCCACATAAATACTTTTCCTCCCCCCCCCCCCTTGCCTTCCCTTTTCTTCAGTAAACCTTTACGCGTTCACTACTCATCATCGAACCTTAATAACCTTCTCCCTCTTCTTATTTCCTCTATTCTCTTTCGCTTGTCCGTGGACAAGCATACACTCGCTTTCTGTTTCTAATAAACACACACTACCACAAACATGCGTTCCTCTCTGATCGCCGTGGCGGCGTCGCTCTCTGCTGCGTCTGCCGTATACCAGGGCTTCAACTACGGAGCTACCAAGTCTGACGGATCGTTCATGTTCCAGGCCGACTACGAGGCCAAGTTCAAGAATGCTCAACAGCTTGTAGGCACCTCGGGTTTCTCTAGCGCCAGGCTTTACACGATGATTGTGAGTAGCTATTGCAATGCACAACGAGTTGTGATACTAACAACCGACAGCAAGGAGGAAGCTCCACCAACGAACCAACTTCTGCCATTCCTGCCGCAATTTCTTCGGGCACATCACTGCTTTTGGGTCTCTGGGCTTCTGGAGGTGAGGGTGGTATGCAAGCTGAAATCACTGCTCTGAAATCCGCAATTGCTCAATACGGAGAGAAGTAAGTCGCAGAAAATGGTCCATAACCGCCCCAAATTTGCTAATGAATACACAGGTTCACCAGCCTTGTCGCCGGTATTTCAGTCGGAAGCGAAGATCTCTACCGTGTTTCCCCAACCGGCATTGCAGCGAATTCTGGTTACGGAGCAGAGCCATCTGAGCTGGTCAAGTATATCGGTGAAGTTCGCGCCGCCATTGCAGGAACTGGACTGAGTGGTTCCCCAATTGGTCATGTCGACACTTGGACTTCCTGGGTGAATGGATCCAACATTGCTGTCATCAATGCTGTCGACTGGATCGGATTCGACGCCTACCCATACTTCCAGAACTCGATGGAAAACGGAATTGAGAACGGAAAGCAACTCTTCAACGAAGCCTTAGCTGCCACCCAAGCTGCTGTTGGCTCCAAGGAGGTTTGGATCACAGAGACCGGATGGCCAGTTAGCGGAAAGACCGAAAACAAGGGAGTTCCTTCCACCGCCAATGCTGAGACATACTGGCAAGAAGTCGGATGCCCATTGGTAAGCCCTTCGTCCTGTTCATGAGAAATAGAAGCGCTAACATTCTGTGCAGTTTGGCAAGGTCAACACTTGGTGGTACACTCAACAAGATGCTGACCCAACCACCCCCAACCCTAGCTTTGGCCTCGTTGGCACTACATTGAGCACTACTCCTCTTTATGACCTCTCCTGCAAGGCCGTTTCATCAAGCTCCAGCTCGACCGCCAGCCCATCTTCTACCACTGCACAATCATCTGTTGACTCTTCGGTCCCCACTGGCGACAGCACTACCGAGGCTACCTCCCCAGAGTCAACCCCCGTCGTTTCTGACGCCGTATCATCCATTTCTACTGCTGCTACCGGAGGTGCAGTAGCTTCTTCTGGAGGTGCACTTGGTCCTTCCCAAGTTGTCCCAACATATGTCATCCCAACAGCAGCTCCCACCGGTGGATCTGGATCTGGATCTGGTTCTGGCTCTGGCTCAGCTGGAAACGGTACCGTTGTGTCTACACCAACCCTGTCCAGCCCAAGTACCAACCCAACAACTAGCTCGCCAGCTTCTGTTTCGGAGGGTGCTGCTGCTGCTGTTACCGGATCAATTATCGGTGCCGCTGGAGCTGCTCTCGTTGCTGCTATCGCAGCCTTGTAAATTGCATAATATTATGACTGCATGTGTATAAGGCATGGTAACAACTAGGAGCATTGCGGAAATTTGAACTTGTACAAAAGGATTTTGGGAATGTTTACCAGGACTGTGGGATTGGAACAATTAATAACATCGAATAGAAAAAAGCTAATTGATTTTTACACATTGCATTGTAGTTCTCATTGCTAGACTTTTGTGATTTCTTGATACCTTGAAATCATTCAGTGCACGTCCCAAATCATTAAAGTAAACATTATCAATTCAATTTCATATCTTTGTATAGGCTGCTCTAGTTCTACAGGACGAAGTCATCACAGACCATAGCTAATAGGGAAGTCAAGACGCGCGTATTATTGCAAGTATGGATCATGTTTTGGATTTTGGACCCTCTCAAATTATTGATTGGTATCCAAGGAAACAACATGTAACAAATGAAACTGCATCGATCTACTGATCGATGCATTTACCTAGAGCTCAGCACTTCCTTAGGAGCGTAGACTGAGTTTGGTCGCTGTCGTCTCCGTGCAAAACTGAACCACCTTGTAATTATTGACGACTGACTGACTCGGATTGTTTATGACTTGAGAAGAGGCTAACGCGATGATTCGTGGCCTCGGAAAGGAAGAACAGTAGTTCCGAAAGCCAAATGAAGTAGCTGAAAACAAACAGGTGAAAAGAGGAGCATCATCTCTCATGGAAGCCCACCCAGGACGGATTGATTCAATTTGATTACGCAGCTCAGCCGCTTAGAATCGTATCTCAATCAGCTACTACACAATTTCGCAGTCGTCCACCACCCAGCAGATTTGCTTGATGACTAAAGTTCGTATCTCAAATTAGTAGTGGTTTCAGCCAATAAGCACTTCACCAGCACAGCCCGCGTACCCCGGTCTTTGGTGGTCTCCCAAGATTGCCTCCCAAGTTTGGTAACGTGCCCAGCACGTCTAGGGACAGGATCGCCGAAGCGTCGAACATCCCCATCATCTCCAAGACTCCAAGACAACTACTGCTGTCAAAAGCATCAAGACAAGCATTGACAAGCATTCCGATTCACATCATATATACCCCACCTGTCGTTACCTGTCCCTAAAGACTTGATCTGGTTGCTTCGCGCTGTACTTGGCACCGTTTCTGAACCTCTGCGATCTCGTCGTCATAGGAAACAAAATGAGGACTTCACTTCTATCTTGTGCCGCAACGCTGCTGGCGGGCTGCCAGCTGGCGGCTGCGGTTATCACCGTTGATCTGGAAGATCCAGGTATGCGATGGCCACGAGGGAAAGCCATATTGACTGGTACTGACGAACTTAGCTTCGATCCGGAGTGCGTCGGCCACGATAGCATATGATATGATGAGCTACTACAAGGGAAATCAATCGGGTGGCCTAATCGGAGTACTTCCAGGCCCTCCTCCGGATCCCGAATGGGGTTGTAAGTTGCCAATGTTCTCCGTGCGTGCTGGAGCGCGACTGACATAACGTAGACTACTGGTGGGAGTCTGGTGCAATGTGGGGAGCGATGGTAGACTACTGGCATTACACCGGGGATAGTTCATACAATGATGTGACGCAAAAGGGTGTTATGGCCCAGGTTGGAGAAAACAAGGACATGATGCCCTCGAATTGGTCGCAATCCATGGGTAACGATGATCAAGGATTCTGGGGGATGACTACGATGTTGATGGCTGAACACAAGTTCCCCGATCCTCCCGAGGGCTTCCCAGGATGGGTTGCTTTGACGCAAGCAGTCTTCAGAACTCAGACCGACAACAAGGGCCACGATGATAAATGTGGAGGAGGGTAAGTTTCAAATTGAAAAGGAAAATCAGGAAATCACGTACTTACGTTCTACAGACTGCGATGGCAAGCTCTACCTTATCTTACCGGTTACGACTATAAAAACTCCATTGCCAATGGTTGCTACTTCAACATTGGAGCACGTCTCGCTCGATATACCGGAAATGACACTTATGCTAAGCTTGCAGTGAGATCTTTCGAATGGGTCAAAGCTGTAGGTTTGATGGATGCCGATTACAAAGTCTATGATGGAGCACACATCGCCACGAATTGTACCGACATAAATAAAGTGCAATTCTCGTATAATGTTGCAGTGTTTTTACTAGGCGCAGCAAATATGTACAATTATGTAAGTACACTGATAGACTTCAAAGCTCAGCTCTAACCATTCCCAGACCAACGGCGATCCATATTGGAAAACACAAGTTGATGGTCTTCTCAAATCCACCATCTCTGTTTTCTTCCCGAACGGAATCGCCTACGAGGTAGCTTGTGAGCCCAGGTTGACATGTACAACCGATATGTTCAGCTTCAAATCCTATCTGCTGAGATGGATGGCGGCCACTGCTCTTGTAGCGCCTTATACAGCAGCTACGATCATGCCAGTCTTGAAAACTTCTGCTGCAGCAGCGGCAAAACAATGCACTGGCGGTGATAATCAAAGAGCGTGTGGATTGAGTTGGTCCAGTGGAAAATTCGATGGGCGAACTGGTGTCGGCCAAGAGATGGGTTCCATGTCTGCAATGTTTGTGAACTTGCAGGCATTGGAAACTATCGTTCCGCCAGTGACGAATGCCACTGGTGGAACAAGTGTGGGAAATCCAGATGCCGGCGCAGATACAAACAATGATCTGTCAGTTATCAAGTACGTATTTTCTCCAGTCTTCTCTCAGAAAATGCCAGTGTTTTGGACTCTGGGTCCAAGGCAACTTTTATCACTCCAAAACGTACTAATTTCATTTTAGACCAGCAACCACTGGGGACCGCGCAGGTGCAGGAATTGTGACCGCAATCATACTCGTAGGAGTCAGCGGCATGTTTAGCTGGATGAGTCTCTAATTTTGCACTCCCTCTGCTTGTATTTGTTCTGGAAAAATTGGGTCCATGGAAGGATGGGTAACGATGTGCTTTTGACAACTTTAACGGTCTCACTTTTTTTGCTTTTAAACACCACCAGGCACCAGGGGAGTTCAGGGGATTTGGGCTTGGGATTAGAAAAGGTGCGGGCATCCTCGATGATGCACATATGCACATTTTTGGTTCAGGTGAAGATGTGTTCAATTGCGTTTTATGTATAATGGGAGTGTAGACGGGGGCACGCATGAAGATGGATCGTGTCTATGTATGCCTGCCTTCTTTCTTGTCTATAGTATTTAGCGTTACAGAAATTGTTCCGCTTAGGGTGGATTCGTGCTATATGAAATATAAAAAATTTACATTCTATATATTTTACGACGGTGTTGGTGTTGATCTCTATTTCTTTTGTTTCTTGGTTGGATTACGCCTTTCTCGGTAATCATATATACGAGTAGGTAAAGAGCCACCCGACAACCGCCCATAGCATAGACACTCGCAACACAAAGACCTGCAGATCAAGCAGCTCCTCCAACCCCAGTGCCACGTGATCACTGATATACATCTTCAACACCCTACCCACATACTCAGCCTTCTCACGTTCCGAGCAGTGCTCTTGAATAAAACGTTCGAAAGGTGTAATTTCGCCACCCGTTCTCGCTTGGTGCGGTGGTGCTGTTGCAGGTTCCTCGCGACAGACGATTGGAGACGCTGGCGTTCTTAGACGTTGGAGCATCCTCCATTTGATACCCGCGTTGAGTGGAGAAGGGCAGATGGCTGCGTCGTTGAAATTGTGGAGGAATGAAGCGGTAGGGTTGGAGATGGAGAGCGTGGAGGGCTCGCAAAGCAGGGCGTCGGCGGTGTAGCGGATGAATCGGGAGTAGAAGAGCGGCGTCAGGATGCGAACTTCTATCTCCTCCACCGTGGGAGATAGCTGCGCGGAGGGAGACATCAGGGTTTCGGTCCCGGTGTCGAGAAGCCCCGCTGGTGTGTAGGCTACTTTCACGGGGCGCTCCCCGTTCTCTACTAGATGCTGTAGATACCTCCGGAACAGGGCCTCGATGCATTTTTCAGTCGCTGAGGCACTTCTCGGAAGTGTATCTCGACGTGGCTCCGGGCGGAACACCCATGGCATTTTCTTCTTGGTGAGGATGGTGACGGCTTGCACGACGGTGCGTGGGAAGGTGGAGAACCCGACGTACCACCATGAGAGGAGGAAGGTGGTTTTTTGGAGAACGGTCATGGATGTTGGGGAGAGGCTAGAGGACGCAGAGAAGACGCGGGCAACTAGATTTGGCGAGCCGGTGGAGGAGAGGAGCGTGATTGTCATGTCGAGCTGGCCGGCGCCCGTCACTTGCTTGCTGTTAGAATATAGATATAGCTAACAAGGGCTTCGCTTGTATAGACGAATGATTAGAGGAGGTGTACTTACTAGAAGGATAGAGAGGGTCTATAGCCGAGAGTGAATATGAACCTTCTCGTGAGTTAAAAACAGAGACGTAGAAGTCTTTTGGCCATTGATTTTTGTAAAAGGGAGCTTTCGTGCTATCTAAGATGATATAGAAGTTAGTGCCAGGTATAAGTGGAATAAAAAGTGTTTACTAACGAACGGAACTGGCATACTCCGACAGGGTAGGCTTCACAAAGTAAACGTGACGTTCATCGAACGTGTTGTTTACTTCGAGGATAATTGCGCCAAGCGATTTGTCTGCGGAATAGAGATACCAGATGGAAACTGGATTGGAGGAGTAGTTCAGGAAACGGGGAGCTGTGACGAGATACGCATAAGGGTACTCCTTATGATCAATATCCTAATCTTGTTAGCTATTACAAAGTGGTGTGTCTCTTGGAAGTACATGCTTGGCTTTGAAGGTAATCTCGGAGTTTTCCTCTTAAACCATCCTCGGAATGACCTCTCCCTAAATAGTCATCTCCATTCACAACATGCCACGCCCCACTCGGCTTCAATGAAAGCCACGAGCTTTTCTTCGGATTATCATCAGCTGACAGCATCCCACCCACTGAGCCTTTCCATCCTACTGGCACTCCGACCAGCAAGTAGGAATACACAAAACTATGCTTTCTTGGAGACAGCCTGGTATGACTTGTAGAGCAACGAAATATCATAGGTTTTGCCGGAAACCCTTCAGTGCTTGTTGATGTAGCCCGTAGACCGATGGAATACTTCAAGACTTGGAAGAAGACAAATAAACATGTTGTGGTGTATGCAAAATTGGTGGCAATATCTCTGTTGACGTATGTATCAACTAGCTGCTGAATTCCAGCTTTATTTTTAAACAAACAAAACGAGCTGAATATGAAAAAGTCAAGCCGATTCGTGAGAGTCCATGGTATTGCAAGTACTCCCAGGCCTAGAACCGCTCCTCGGTAAAGACTGAACATCCTTGGGAGGAGGTAAACCGGAACTACCACCAACTCTGCACTTCTTCCAACGACTTTTATCAAATTGGCATTTTGAGTATTGTGTCAGCAGATCTATCCAAACTATTAGGGGTAGATTTTTGAAATGCTTTTTCTGTTGTAGAATTATATCAAGAGTACACGGGTAACGGTGACAATGAATGTCAGAATATTGTCATGTACAGGGATGTAGCTCACCGAGCTCGCTTATTCATTAGCGCGTTCTGGGTCTGATTCATTCGGTGGCACATCACTGCCACAGCCTTACCTAAATACACATCTAAGCAGTTCGCTCTCCTTCCAACAACAACAGACACACTATACTCGCAATCCTCAATCCTCAATCCCAAAATTTCCTAAATAGCACGCTCTAAACACCATCTATACATCCCGCACAGCATTTCATCATGGACGACTGGGACACCGTAACGAAGATTGGAAGCAAGACCCGTGGTAGCGGAGGAGGAAGTCGTGAAACCGTTATCAAAGGCAAAGCAGCACTGAACGCCGCCCAACGCAGTGGAAATGTCATCGGCACAGAAAAGAAGTTCGGCGCCGGCAACGCTGTAAGTGTTTCACCCTCCCTCCGCCTCCCTCAGCTACCCCTCTTAGAAAACAACCCCGCTAACCGCGATCCAAACAGTCCTCAAAGCCCGGTGTTGAGGGTCAACGCCTAACCAAAGTTGACCGCTCCGATGATATCGTCAAGCCCACTACTATTGGAAAAGACGTTGGCGAAATCATCTCTGCGCAAAGGCAAAAGATGGAGCCTAAGATGACACAGAAGGATCTCGCTACCAAGTGCAACACTACACAAACTATCGTTGCAGACTTTGAGCGTGGTACTGCGCAACCTGACCAGAAGCTTCTGGCTAGCATGGAAAAGATTCTGGGTATCAAGTTACGGGGAAGTGACATCGGTGCTCCTCGTTTCGGTCCTAAGAAGAAGTAGATATCAGAGTGCGGGAGGCTACAAGGGAGTTTATGGCTTATGAGATATTTGGACTGGGCTTCTCATCCGGAGTATGATGGGATTTTGACGATAGGCTGGCTCCAAGAATGCAGACACGATGTCTAGATGAGGCACTTCTTGCATTGTAATCACGTTAAGCCGCCACTTTATGAGTTAGACAAAACGTTGAGTTTCCAGTTCATCAATTCATTACTCATTTCTCTCATCCAGTAACACAAAACAAAAGGGTATATGACGCCGGTATCTAAAGTACGCAGACAGCACGACCAACTCGCTCCTTGATATCCAACTCTGAGGGTCTCCCATCTCTGTTCACAACCATGGCTTCCATTTTCCCCATCTTTACAATCCTGACCCATTCAGGCGCTATCTCTGCTGCCAAAAGCCGCACACAAACGTCCCCCTCTTCCTTTGACATTGGCGTTTTGAATGAGTCCCTCAATTTACCCAAGACTGTAGGCATGGTAAAAGACACTCTTTGCTGTCCAATGGAGCTAGAAGTACTAAGCATTGCCAATACTCCTGCTACCTCATCAATCCTTTGAAGTGCTGCTTTCCGGCTCAATTGTTCTTTCGATGCTGGGGCTGGCAAAGTTGACTGGTGGATCTGTTTTGCTCGTAATCGCTCGAGGAGGGTGGGTTTTGCACCGCTTGCGTTCTCAATGGCTGGTACCTTCTTTTGTTGAATGGTTTCTTTCTTAATGATGAAACCATTTTTCATATCCTCCAATCTCCGCTGCCCTTTAGCAAGTAGTGGCGACATTTTCGATAGAGATTCGCAGGTCGTTACCACTTCCATAGGCAAGCCCTTGATATATTCTGCTACTGTCGTACCTTCCGCCCTATCCTCCCAATTTGTCCTTAATCCGTGTACATATATATCGTTCAACATATTTTCATTGACAGGTCTGGCCAGTCTCCCCGTCTTCTCGGTCTGTATTTCAATGCATATTTTTCCGCTTCCGTAGTCAGAGAGGCTGAATTTCGAACACTTCTGGCTATCCGTATCATCCGAAATATTCGCATTCAAGACCCCCAGAGTTCTACGGATGTCATTCACTACGACTCGTCGTTTCCCCCAAGCTCGAGCGACATCGGGGCAGAGTAGTCGAAGGTCTGCTGGAGAATGTGTTCCGTTGTGCGCGTAGTGAAGTGATAATGCAGTAAGGAATGCTGCATGTAGATTTATAAGATCTAATAGTTCATTGGGGAGTGCTGCTATAGTAGATGCTGTTTGTGGTTTTAAATTGATCTCCGGCTGTGCGGTATCCTTGGTGGAAACGATCAATTGGTCCAGAAGACTTCTTGCATCTGTACTCGATGGTTGAGTAGATGGAATCTTAAATATTTGCTTTGTTGCGGGTTTTGGAACAGCATTCAACCGTGATAAAGGTAATGGTTTGATGCTTCTGGTTGAGGTGATGTTTGTCGCGTGTACTTTGGCGTCTTCCTCCTCATGGTCCAACAATCTTCTTTTACTTCCTATTATAGATTTCTGAATAACTGTTATCGCGTCTACGGAAGTGTTTTTTTCGACTATGACTTTCTCGGCGGTGCTTGCTTTGGAAACTCGAGTGAAGGCATCGAGACCTCTAGGCTTAGTGAAGGTGGTCGCGTTCTTCGTGTTTGTGGAAGTCACCTTCCGTCTCTTAATTACTGCTGGCATGGTGAAAA
>Ga0247810_10000924_pt1 | contig 22020 bp, 21 predicted proteins | sample UWRJL119311C1_FD_179918 | JGI IMG/M metagenome (GOLD analysis project Ga0247810, IMG submission 179918) | Plant litter microbial communities from Arlington Agricultural Research Station in Wisconsin, United States - UWRJ-L119-311C-1 | ecosystem: Environmental > Terrestrial > Plant litter >... | reverse complement strand
ACATGGAAGGTGAAAAAAGCAGCCTTAGATGGTCAGTTGTTTCGCCAGTTATTTTCCTAGTTTTATATTTATTGTTTATTCTGTTGACAGAAGGACATTATATTTATGGGGTTTTTAAAGATTCTACTATTAAATGGAATTTTTAACATGATATTAATTCGAAAAGAGTCCCGATAACATCGGGATTTTTTTATTTTTGTACCTCAATAACTTCCGGTAATAAAATGAAAAAAAATATAGTTCTCTTTGTCCTTTTTGTTTTGCCAATTGTAGCCTATTTGTTTTTTGCTTCAGGTGTAAATAGCTTTACTAAACTTCCCACAATAACTCCTAAAATTGCCGACTTTGGTAATTGGAAATCCCTTAAAGGAGAAAAAGTAACCTTAGATAATAAAATTACCATTCTTGGTTTTTCAGGAACTGAGATTTTAAAAAACAGAGGAAACTTTTTTAATCTAAACGAAAAAATATATCAGCGTTATAACGGTTTCAAAGATTTACAATTTGTAGTCGTTTGTCCGTTGGGAACTGAAAAAGATGCAGAGAAAATTGTTGAGTCACTTGGTGCTTTTACAGACGTTTCAGGATGGCATTTTGTTTTTGCTTCACCAGAGGAAATCAAAGTCTATTATGATCAATTACATCTAAAAGGAAAATTAGATCAAAACCTTGGTACTTCGAATGTTTATATCGTAGATAAAGAACGAAACTTAAGAGGGCGAAAAGATAAAGAAGAATATAAAGAGGGGTATAATACTTTTCATCCTTCTGAGTTGAGTAATGAAATGCTTGACGATTTCAAAATAATTCTATACGAATATCGTGCAGCTCTAAAAAAGAACCACAACGCAACAAAAGAACTTTAATCTTTATATCATGTTTAAAAATAAATCATATATCGGAATTTCGTTTATTATTTTAATATTCGGGATTTATGCCGTACCTAAAATTGTTGACAGAATAAACAAAGGCGAAGTTGTAAAAGGGAATCGTTTAGATAATGTAGGAGTGAAATCCAACTCTGATGCTAAATTGATGACAATAGGACCGGCGCCTAAATTTGAGTTAACGAATCAGGATAACATTAAAGTTTCAAACGAAACCTATAAAGGTAAAGTTTACGTTCTGGAGTTTTTCTTTACAACTTGCCCGTCAATTTGTCCAAAGATGAATTTAAGCATGTTAGAGATCGAGAAAACTTTCTTTGGGAATCCAAACTTTGGAATCGTTTCGATCACTATAGATCCTAGTCACGATACACCACAGGTTCTAAAAGATCATGCGAAATTATTAGGAGTAAAATCTTCTAACTGGAATTTTCTAACAGGCGATAAAGCTACTATTATGGATTTATCAAATAAAGGTTTTAATCTTTATGCCGGTGAGAATGAAAAAGTAAGCGGTGGTTTTGAGCATTCAGGTTTATTTGCATTGATTGATAAAGATGGAAATATTCGTTGCAGAAAAGATGAATTTGGGAATCCAAACATTTATTACGACGGACTGGATAAAAAAGGTGTAAGAGATATTCAGGAAGATATTAAAATATTATTAGCAGAATAAAATGGAAGATCATTCATTAGAAAAAAAGTATAGCAAACTTATTGTTGCGGTTTCAATTATTATTCCGGTTGTAGTGGCTATTTTGTTCGGAGTTAAATTAAAAGATTTTGGTGTTAATGTTGAGCCGCTTTCGTTTTTACCTCCAATTTATGCGACAACAAATGGTATTACGGCTATTGTTTTAGTTTTGGCGGTAATTGCTATTAAAAACGGAAAACAAAAGCTTCACGAACGTTTAATGACTTTTGCGATTGCATTATCGGTTGCGTTTTTGGTCATGTACGTGGCTTATCATATGACTGCTGATTCTACCAAGTTTGGTGGCGAAGGCGCGATACGATATATTTACTTCTTTATTTTAGTAACACATATCTTATTGTCTATTGCAATTATACCATTGGTATTAATCACTTATGTAAGAGCTCTTGCAAAACGTTTTGACAGACATAGAAAAATAGCTAGAATAACTTTTCCGCTTTGGTTATATGTTGCGGTTACTGGTGTTATAGTTTACTTAATGATATCTCCTTATTATGTTTAAAATAGAAAATAGAATAAAGAATAAAGAAAATAGAGTAGAAGGCAAATTTAAGAGTTCTTTTTTATCGAAATGCCTCTATGTTCTATTCTCTATTTTCTTTTCTCTTAGTGCTAACGCTCAATGTGCGATGTGTCGTGCTGCACTTGCTGGAGATTCGAATGTAAAAAAAGCGGAGGCTGTAAATAACGGAATCGTTTATTTGATGGTAATTCCTTATTTACTCGTGGTTGTAATTGGAGTTCTTGTTTATAGAATGTACAAATCGAAAACAAAAAAAGCAGAATAATTTTATTCTGCTTTTTTGTTTTAATAGTTTCTGGTTATGGCTTAAAACTACGCCATGTTTTCTGGTATTATACCTATTTTAAAAAAAACTTTCTAGAAGCTATTGCTTTGTGAGAAGCATAGTATATAGTCGCAAAAAGTGATTTTTAATATGTTTATTAAAAATAAGCCTTACGAAAACGTTGCAATTAACAACAGTGAATCTGTTAATAAAATTAGTTTTAATGCGTTTTTGTAATGCTATTTGATCATTAATGATATGGTATTTGGTTAATTATATTATCTTTTAATAAAAATTCAATTACGTACGTAAAGACTTGTTTTTAATTATATTTTTATAAGTAATTAATTACATAATTACTTGTAAATTGAAATTGCAAATTACTATATCATCCATAATAGTTTTATTGTTAGCTAGTTCGATAGCTGCGGGTCTCATTACTACAGATTTTTTTTATGCCCCTACAAGTTTTGCTTATTACAGTTTTTGCTTAGTAACGTTTAGTATTGTAATTATATTCTCTTTTTGTTATTTAAAGAAAAGAACATCGATATTTCTTAAAAAACCAATTGTCTTTTTTGGAATCTGGGTTTTATATATCTTTTTTAAGTTTCTTAACAATGAGGCAACTTCTTTATTTGTTTTTTACATTTTAGCACTTTATTTTTTACTAATTAGCCTCACTTCATTATTTAGTTTACAACGATTTAGTCTTAAAGCCTTTTTTTATGCCGTAATTATATTTAGCTCATTAGAATCAATTTATTGTATTCTTCAATATTTGGAGATTTTTAGAAGCCACAGCGATCTGTTTTTTGTTACGGGGAGTTATAATAATCCAAATGTCACGGCAATATTTCTGGCTTTAACCACTCCTGTTTTTCTAAGTTTCTTTGATAGTAAATACAAGAGGACTATTCAGTTTTGTTTTTTTATAATGCTCATTGCGTTGTTATTGCTTAAATGTCGTGCTGCATTTATTGGTATGGTTATCTCTACGATTGTTTTTTATGCTCTTGAATATAATTTTATGAATTGGGCAAAGAACAAAAAGAACAAAACTACAGTTAGAGCTTTAATTGTTTCAAGCATCATAATAGTAATTCCATTATGTTTCTATTTATACAATGCAAAAAAAGAATCTTCAGAGGGGAGGAAGTTTATTTGGAAAGTATCAGCTGATTTGGCTATGCAAAAACCATTTTTTGGATATGGCTATGGCTATTTTGAGAAAGAATACAATTTGCATCAGGCTAATTACATACAACAAGGGCGAGCTACAAATGAGGAGCTTAAAAATGCAGGTCCTGTAATTATGCCTCACAATGAGCCGCTTCATCATTTGATTCAGGGAGGGCTCGTTGGTTTGATTTTAATGTGCTGTTTTTTCGGAATATTAGTTTTTTCTAAAAAAGAACAATTAGTGATTGGGATCACAAAAAAAAATGTACCTAAAAACGCGAATCGTTATTTCAATGTAAGTTATGCAGGAGTTGTGGCTTTTGTAGGAGTTTCTATGATCAATTCGACCATTGGTATTGTTTCAATTATGGCATTATTAATTATTTATGCAGCGGTAATTGCAAACGTTTCAGCACCTTTAAAATCATCTTTATTTTCTAATCTGTTTAGAAACAATACACTATCAGTACTATTTAGAACCACAACCATTGTTACGAGTTTGTATGTATTGTGTATTATTTCGGTCACTGCAATGGCAGATAGGAAAAATAAAATAGTTGATATACTTCAAAAAGAAAAGCACTTTAAAAAAGCACTACAAATTATGCCATGTCTGGAACACACTCTGGATGAGGATCCCAATTACTGGAAAAATTATGCTCAGTTGTATTTTAATGAAAAGAATTATCAACAAGCAATAGCATGCTTTATTGAGGCAAAAAAAAGGAGTTCACTACCTGATCTATATATAGGTTCTGGCATTTGTTATGAAAAGCTTCAGCAGTATCCGGAGGCGATAGCAGAATATAAACAGCTTGTATTGTTTTTACCTTCAAAATTTGCTTATCGTTTTAGACTAATGGAGGCTTACTTAAAAAACAAAGACACCCTCAATACTATAATAACTGCAAAAGAAATTCTGAGTCTGGAACCTAAAATACCATCAGCAAAAGTAGAAAGGTATAAAAAAGCAACTTGGAGTTTATTAAAAAAAATACAGTCTAAAAAAAACATTAGACAAAATGTTAAAAGAGATCATTAATATATTTAAAAACAGGATTTATGTTTAATTATTTTATTGGGAAAATAATCCGGAATAGCGAAAAGATAATTTTTTTATTATTCCCCTTACTATTACAGGCTCAGTTTCCGAATGCGGTAGAAGCCGTTTTAAAAAAGGCGGGGAATAACAGGCCAGAACTCGAAAAAGCACTGCAATATACAGACAAAACAAAGGATGAATTAAAAATAAAAGCCATGCAGTTTTTGATCAGCAATATGGATATCCATACCTCAGCAGATTATTACTGGGAAAATCCGTCGACGCAAAGAATAGCTTATAATGAACTGGATTATCCTGATTTTGGAGAGGCAAAAAAGGCACTTGAAGCCATTAAACAAAAAAATCCCGGTTTACAGCCTAAGTCCGTTATTTATCAGGATATAGAAATCATAAAAGGAGATTACTTAATTCAAAACCTGGAAAAAGCTTTTACCGCCTGGCGTTCTTCGGCAATGCAAAATATTTCATTTGCTGATTTTTGCGAATATATCCTGCCTTATCGCGTGAGTGAAGAGCCTTTGCAGGATTGGAGGGGTGTTTATGCCGATAAATTTAAATGGATTAATGAGCAAATCCCAAAAAAAGGGTTAAAAAGTGTTTTGTTTTCTGTAAAAGACGATTACGACACATGGTTTACTAATACTTGGGGAGAGCAGCGTAAAGAGCCTTTGCCTAGATTAGGTGCTTTGCAATTATTATCAAGAAAAGAGGGACCTTGTCCGGACATTGCAGATCTTGGAGTATTTATTATGCGTTCGCAGGGAATTCCCGCAGCCATAAATGTAATTCCGTATTGGGCAACCGCTACGGGAGGTCATTTTACAAATACTTTTTTTGATGATAAAATGCATTCTTACAATGGGGATTATGGGGCAAAAGACTATGAACAAGACCTAAAGAGGGAGCCTGCAAAAGTATTGCGTCTGACCTATTCTAAACAAAATGGAACACTGGCCAGTTTTGAGGATAAAAATAAGATCCCCACTGCTGTTTTGAAACAGCAAAACTATATAGATGTTACTAAAGACTACTGGAAAACCACCAATGTAACATGCCCGCTGTATGATGCAGCAAACACGTCTAAAATTGTTTATGCCACCACTTTTAACGGACTGGTTTGGAAACCTTTCTGGTGGGGAAAAACAGAAAATGGTAAAACAACTTTTACCAACATTTGTATAGGAACAGTGATAATTCCTCAATATTATACCAATGGAAAGCTGGTACATGCAGGTGCACCTGTTGTAGTTGGCGAGAAAGAAAACAAGGTGCTTTTGGCTGATCTGGGGAAAAATAGAGAGGTTTTAATACAAGAAGCAGATAAATATCTCAGATTCAAAATAGGGGTGACCTATAAATTATATTACTGGAACAATGGATGGAAACTTGTAGATACTCGTGAAGTAAAAGAACAAATTACATCTATGCTTTTTTCTAAAGTACCCAAAAATGCTTTACTACTTTTTTTGTCTAGCGATTCTAAAAAACTAGAGCGTCCTTTTATCATTGATGACAACGGCATAAGAACATGGTTTTAAAAAGAACTTACAATATTAGCAGACCTTTTTAAATTTTTATAAATCGATTGTATAACATAAATAAATTTTAAAACATGAAAATAAAATGGATTAAAATAGTAATCATTGGCATTTTATGCCATCCTGGTTTCATAGCAGCTCAAATTAGCTCAAAAGTAACCGGAAATTATCCTGCAGATATTGTCTGTAAAGTAGACGAATTAAATTCAAAAGTAAATTTATCCGAAGAGAAACAGATCAAAATAGCCCAAAAATTATACACTGCAGATAGTCTGGCTAATATAAGCCTTGCTAAAGGAGATCCCGCTGCCCGGCTAAAATCATACTACATTATAGACAATACCTTTCTAAAACCCGTTTTATCGCCGGAAGAACTAGACTATTACGGTTACAGGACCAACAAGGATAATCGTTTTTTGACAGTTCTGGCATTTTCAGCCCATTTAAAGTTAGAGCCTAAGCAAATAAACGAAATACGAAAACAGAATGATTCTTTGGGCGGTATTCCAAAATTATCCGAAAAAGAAACTATTCTAATTTATAATAAAAAACTAATTCGTGTTCTAACACAACAGCAGTATATATCGATGCTTAAAATAATTTACAGAGAGCAGTCTGAGGAAGAGGCAAAAAAAGACTGGGGGAAAATAATAAAGCTCCAGCTGGCTGATGATAATAAAGACAGAAAAGAATATGTCAAAATTTTGAATTATCACATTGCCAAAAATGCTTTTTTAGATAAAGATGCGGAGCGTTATGGCAAGACCAAAAGAGATTTTTTAGCTAAAAAAATGGCATTAGAAGAACCATCAATTTTAGTACATGCCAACATATTAGCTGAAGACGGATTTATAAATAATAAATATTCCTCTATTATAAAATATGAAAAAGAACTGGAACTAACTCAAAGCCAGACAGACACACTTTTGCTTAAATACAACCAATTAGAACGTATTAAACTAGAAAACAGAGACAAAGAATCCAGTAATGAAGCCCTCAAAGCAGTCCCTTCAGAATATGAAAATATTGCCAAAATACTAACACCGGAACAAGTGAAAAAATGGCTGATCCAGAAAAACAAACAAACGGCTAAAAAAGAAGCACAAAGAAACTGGGAACAACTAGAGGCAGAGGGCTTAGCAAAAGATTTGGATAAAGATAAAACACTAGCAGAATTTGCGGTCTATCAGTTGCAATTTCTGGTAACCAAAGACAGGGCAATGGTTTACCATACTCAGGAAAATATTTTTGCAAAGCGTGATATCGAGAAAAAAAAACCTGAGCTATTAAAACAGCTCGATACAATTAATCTAAAAAAATCTCAAAACGCCAAGACAAAACAAGGTCTCACGTGGTAAAAAAAACAACAAGAGTTTAACAATCATAATAAGGATCAAACAACAAATTATTATTATTTACAATTTAATCGATATGAAGAAAGTTATCCAAAAAGCAATCTTATTGCTGTTATTAGGAGGTTCTGTGTGTCAGGCACAAGAAAGCCCTGCTGTTAAGAAGAATTTACAAGACGCCAGACTACAGCTCCTGCAAGGTAGTAAAACATATAATCCCGAAGCAGGAATTGCTGCTTATAAGCAACTAGCCAATGTGGGCAATGCCGAAGCTATGAATGCTTTAGGTTTAATATACAACAAGGGGATAAGTGTTCCTGTAAACGAGGAAGAAGGAGTCCGTTGGTTAGAAAAAGCGGCCGCGGCAGGATATTATAAAGCCTGGTACAATTTAGGAATATTGCTTAAAAATGCAGATAATCCAATGGATCAGACAACCGCACTAAGCTATTTTGAAAAAGCGGCCCATTTAGGTTACAACAGAGCCTATCATGATTGGGGCGGTATGGTAATGAAAGGTAAAGGCACTTTACAAAACTATCCTTTGGCATTAACTATTTTTAAAGAAGGTGCAGCTAAAGGAGATCCAAGCTCGACATACTCTGTTGGGTATATGTATTATAAAGGCTTGGGATGCACGCAGGATTATACACAGGCAGTACAACAATTTGAGATAGGTTCTCAGCAAGAAAGTCTTCCTGCAATGTATATGCTGGGACTGTGTTACCGCAATGGTTATGGTGTTGCAATTGATACTGAAAAAGCCAAATACTGGTTAAACAAATCGGCTAAAATGGGATCGAAAAAATCCGAAATAGAACTAGCCGAACCGGAGGCTGAAAATGCGAACCCTCACCAGATAAAAACGATCTCTCAAACTATTCCGGAAGTAATAACCATTACAGATACAGAAGCGCCGGAAACGTTTCAAAAAGTTAAACAGGCGGCAATTACCTCAGATATATCAGGAAATTACACCGGGTATTTGCTTCGATACGATTGGAGCGGGCAAAATATCATAAGCAAAACGCCCTTACAAATAGACCTGTCACAAGAAGCAGCAAAGCTTCTAGGCCAATGGAAAGAAGAAGCCGGTGATACTGTAGCTTTTAATGCAGAGATATTAGAAAATGCCATTGTATTTCAGGATGCTAAAATAGACCGGACAGAGCATTTTTACAAAGACACGATTAATACCTATGCATTCAAAGAAGCAAAACTGCAGCTGCTGCAAACTGATGAATCTTTATTTATAGCAGGTAACCTGGCGCTTTACAACATCAAAGAGCGTGAATATGAAAGGCCTATGTACCTTATTTTAGAAAAAAAACAAGAAAAATCAAGCGAGACAAAAGAACTGTTTTCTTCTGTTATAATACATCCTAATCCTGTGGTAACCCACTTTAATCTTAGTTTTGATTTGGCCAGAAATGTCGATGCAACCATGAGTATCTACTACCTAAACGGCAGGGAACTATACCGTGAGCAGTGGAATGACTTAACAGCAGGAAAACAAACCAAAACGTTGGCCTTAAATGCTCCTTCAGGATTCTATATTTTGCGATTGGCTTATGGCTCAGAAGTAAAAACGACAATTTTAATTAAAAAATAAGAAAGATGAAAAATAAATATTTTATATTGGTTTTTACATTCTTGTGTTTGATAATGAGCCAAAGCAGTTACTCGCAAGATTGGGATTGGGAGGATATGGGCTGGAATGATGACATAAACGACTTTATAAGCGCGTATGAGGATCAGGGAGGTTATATTGGTTATTATGATAACGCCGAGGATTATGCAAATGATGTAAATAATGACAATGATTATAGCAACGATTGGGAATATTATGAATATGTTAATCCAGATTATGTAGGAGATACAAGAATAGACAATCAAGGAAACATTTGGGATTATCAGTACACGGTAGGATGGCGTCCTGTTGATAATTCTGATAATAGCAACACAGATATATACGATGGATTACTAGATCCTTATAACTATTATAATGATAATGATGATCCTTTTTATCCTTATAATGAGGATCAATATCCGCCGGGTGACAACAATAATAATAATGATTCGACTACATCAGGATCTCCTGCGGCTATAAGAATTTGGTATCTGGACTGGGATGGTGACAGATATCATAGTAAAATTGTGTCTGGAACTTATCCGGGGGAGGGATGGATTCTTGATACAAAAGGACTGGATTGCGACGACAATGACCCGGCCATCACAACACAATGCAGGCCTAATACTTGCAAAGGATGTGCTCCTGTTATAAACGAAGTAGCTTTTGTAGATATACCTGACAATAATACGTCTGCTTATGGTTATGTTGATGCTCAGGGTAATGTATTTATAAAATCAGAAAATGGTACATATAAAAAACCATCGCAGCTAAACCCGAACTCTGCGGCAGACAGAAAGGCCCTTAACGAAATAGCAGCTGCATTGGCACGCATGCTTGAAGGAGGAAATAAAAACATTGTTATTAGTATTACAGATGGAAAGAAACCGGCAGTTGACAATGCTGCTTTTACACGCACACCGCCCGGTACGCTGATATTTTTGAACTCAAAAGGTGGTTTTAGCAAGGATCTGGATAATTATTATAATTTTAGAAGTATTTTAAAACATGAGATCTTTCATGTGGATGATAATATTTATAAAAAGAAGAATCCCGATAGCAAATATAAAAATGTTTTAGACAGTCATGCCGATGTATATATAAAAGGAGCTAATGATCCTACTTATAAAGATACTACTGATGATTTTAAAAAAGAAAACGCCGGGTCTTTTGGTAACTATTTATTGAATATGGACAAAAGTCCTGATGCAGCCATTACGCGAGATGTTATTATAAAAAAAATGGAACAATTCAATAAAAACAGTACAGGCGTTAAGGTAATGTTTTCTGATTATTATATGCAAAAAGGCGGATTACAGTTACAAGTAGAATACAAAGGCAAACAGGAAGGTTACATTCCATTTGAAAAAGTCGATGAATAAAATATTGATAATGCTGTTACTGATATTGAGTGTATCATGCAGCAAAAAAAACGAAATAGAGTCTATATTTATTGCGGGTAAAAATGAATACTGGCAAGCTCATGGTTATTGCTATAATACAGGGGGCAATTGTTATAAATTTAAGAAAAATGGCACATGTGATCTCTATTTAATGTTTATTGAAAAGCCCTTTTTTAGATTATTCAACCATGATGGCGATGTGATAAATGACCCGGAACCGTGGTCTATAAAAAATGACTCTACCTTGGTTTGGGATGAAGGGGTTTTTAAAATAGAAAAACTGTCAAGAAGGGAAATTTTATTATCGTATTATCATTATGAGATAAAAGGCAGAAAATGTTTTGTAAGACTGGTAAAGTGGGTGGAGACACCGCAAGGACCAAGACCGGCAGACTCACTGGATAAAATTAGATAAAAAAAAGAGGTTGTCCCGTAAAAGACAGCCTCTTTCCTTAATCTTTTCTCTTTCTCAAAAAGGATCTCTAAAATTAAGAGTGGATTGGGATGGTAAAGTATCAGACTATATAAAAATGGAACCTGTTGATCATTAAGAAAATCTTTAAACAATGAAAAAAATAATTATAATGCTGTTACTGATATTGAGTGTATCATGCAGCAAAAAAAATGAAATAGAATCTATATTTATTTGTGATAAAAATGAATACTGGGAACATCAGGATTATTGCTATAACACGGGGGGTAATTGCTATCACTTTAAGAAAAATGGTACTTGTGATCTCTATTTAAAGTTCATTGACAAGCCCTTTTTTAGATTATTCAACCATGATGGTGACGTGATACGTGACCCAGAACCGTGGTCTATAAAAAATGACTCTACATTGGTTTGGGATGAAGGGGTTTATAAAATAGAAAAACTGTCAAGAAGAGAAATTTTATTGTCGTATTATCATTACGAGTTAAAAGGCAGAAAATGTTTTGTAAGGTTAATAAAGTATATAGATACACCACAGGGAGCGAGACCTTTAGACACGCTGGATAATATTAGATAACAGTAAGAACGAGGTTGTCCCGTAAAAGACAACCTCTTTCTTTAAGCTTTTCTCTTTCTCAAAAAGGATCTCTAAAATTAAGAGTGGATTGGGATGGTAAAGTATCAGACTATATAAAAATGGAACCAGTTGATCATTAAGAAAATCTTTAAACAATGAAAAAAATAATTATAATACTGCTGATGGTATTGAGTGTATCATGCAGCAAAAAAAACGAAATAGAGTCTATATTTATTGCAGGTAAAAATGAATACTGGCAAGCTTATGATTATTGCTCCACAGGGAGCAATTGTTATCATTTTAAGAAAAATGGCACTTGTGATCTATATATGATGTCTATTGAAAAGCCCTTTTTTAGATTATTCAACCATGATGGCGATGTGATAAATGACCCAGAACCTTGGTCTGTGAAAAATGACTCTACCTTGCTTTGGCATGAGGGGGTTTATAAAATAGAAAAACTGTCAAGAAGAGAAATTTTATTATCGTATTATCATTATGAGATAAAAGGCAGAAAATGTTTTGTAAGGTTAACAAAGTGGGTGGATACACCGCAAGGGCCAAAACCAGTAGACTCGCTGGATAATGTTAAATAATATAAAAAGAGGTTGTCCCGTAAAAGACAGCCTCTTTCCTTAATCTTTTCTCTTTCTCAAAAAGGCGCTCTAAAATTAAGAGTAGAATGGGATGGTAAAGTATCAGGCTATATAAAAAATGGAACCTGTTGATCATTAAGAAAATCTTTAAACAATGAATAAAATATTGATAATGCTGTTACTGATACTAACTGTATCCTGCAGCAATAAAAACGAGACAGAGTCTATATTTATAACCAATAAAAACGAGTATTGGCAATATGATAATTATTGCAATAATACTTGTTGTATTTATTTTCAATTTCATGAAAATGGCAGTCATGATAAATATTTATTATATACTATTGAAGGTTTTAAACTATTTAATGATGATGGTGATTTGGAAAGTGGTCCCAGAACCTGGTCGATAAAAACTGATTCTATCTTTCTTTGGGATAAAGGGAAATATAAAATAGAAAAAATTTCTAACAAAGAAATACTCTTATCCTATTACCATTATAAAATAAATGGTAAAAAATGTTATGTCAGGTTATCAAAATGGGTCAAAACACCACAAGGGCCAAAACCAGTAGATTCGCTGGATAATGTTAAATAAGAGTAAGAAAGAGGTTGTCTTTTATTTGACAGCCTCTTTCTTTAAAAATTTTTTCTATTTCTCAAAAGGTTGTTTTAGTAAGCATCTGGATAATGCCAATAATTTTAAAAGTATTTTAAAACATGAGATATTTCATGTGGATGATAATATTTGGAAAAAGAATAATTCAGACAAAGAGCCTAAAAATTATCTGATTACTCACGCCGATGTTTATATAAAAGCCGCTAATGATCCTACTTATAAAGATACTACTGATGATTTTAAAAAAGAGAATGCCGGATCTTTTGGTAACTATTTATTGAATATGGACAAAAGTGATGATGCAACCATTACACGAGATGTTATTATAAAAAAAATGGAACAATTCAATAAAAACAGTACAGGCGTTAAGGTAATGTTTTCGGATCATTATATGCAAAAAGGCGGATTACAGCTACAAGTAGAATACAAAGGCAAACAGGAAGGTTACATTCCATTTGAAAAAGTCGATGAATAAAATATTGATAATGCTGTTACTGATATTGAGTGTATCATGCAGCAAAAAAAACGAAATAGAATCTATATTTATTTCTGATAAAAATGAGTACTGGCTAGCTCATGATTATTGTAATAATTCGGGAGGCAATTGTTATCAATTTAAGAAAAATGGCACTTCTGATCTCTATTTAATGTTTGTTGACAGGCCCTTTTTTAGATTATTCAACAGTGACGGTGACGTGATAAATGACCCGGAACCGTGGTCTATAAAAAATGACTCTACATTGGTTTGGCATGACGGGGTTTATAAAATAGAAAAACTGTCAAGAAGAGAAATTTTATTGTCGTATTATCATTATGATATAAAAGGCAGAAAATGTTTTGTAAGACTGTCAAAGTGGGTAGAGACCCCACCAGGGCCAAGACCGGCAGACTCACTGGATAAAATTAGATAAAAAAAGAGGTTGTCCCGTAAAAGACAGCCTCTTTCCTTAATCTTTTCTCTTTCTCAAAAAGGCGCTCTAAAATTAAGAGTAGAATGGGATGGTAAAGTATCAGGCTATATAAAAATGGAGCCTGTTGATAATTAAGAAAAATCTTTTAAACAATGAAAAAAATAATTATAATACTGCTGATGGTATTGTGTGTATCATGCAGCAAAAAAAACGAAATAGAGTCTATATTTATTGCGGGTAAAAATGAATACTGGGAGCATCAGGATTACTGCTATAATACAGGGGGCAATTGTTATAAATTTAAGAAAAATGGTACTTCTGATGTATATCTAATGTTCATTGACAAGCCCTTTTTTAGATTATTCAATAGTGATGGTGATGTGATACGTGACCCGGAACCGTGGTCTATAAAAAATGACTCTACATTGGTTTGGAATGAAGGGGTTTTTAAAATCGAAAAACTGTCAAGAAGGGAAATTTTATTGTCGTATTATCATTATGAGATAAAAGGCAGAAAATGTTTTGTAAGGTTAACAAAGTGGGTGGAGACACCGCAAGGACCAAGACCGGCAGACTTACTGGATAATATAAGATAATATAAAAAGAGGTTGTCCCGTAAAAGACAGCCTCTTTCCTTAATCTTTTCTCTTTCTCAAAAAGGCGCTCTAAAATTAAGAGTGGAATGGGATGGTAAAGTATCAGGCTATATAAAAATGGAACCTGTTGATCATTAAGAAAATCTTTAAACAATGAAAAAAATAATTATAATACTGCTGATGGTTTTGTGTATATCATGCAGCAAAAAAAATGAGATCGAATCTATATTTATAGCTGATAGAAATGAATATTGGGAAGTTCAAGATTATTGCTCTAATACAGGGGGCAATTGTTATCAGTACAAGAAAAATGGTACTTATGATAGATATCTAAAGTTCATTGACAAGCCCTTTTTTAGATTATTCAACCACGATGGCGATGTGATAAATGACCCGGGAACTTGGTCTATAAAAAATGATTCTACATTTGTTCGGGACGAAGGGGTTTTTAAGATAGAAAAACTGTCAAGAAGAGAAATTTTATTATCGTATTATGACAATGAGATAAAAGGCAGAAAATGTTTTGTAAGGTTAATAAAGTATATAGATACACCACAGGGAGCGAGACCAGCAGACTCGCTGGATAATATTAGATAACAGTAAGAGCGAGGTTGTCTTTTGCTGGACAGCCTCTTTCTTTAAAGCTTTTCTCTTTCCCAAAAGGATCTCTAAAATTAAGAGTGGAGTGGGATGGTAAAGTATCAGACTATATAAAAATGTAACCAGTTGATCATAAAGAAAATCTTTAAGCAATGAAAAAAACAATTATAATACTGCTGATGGTATTGAGTGTATCATGCAGCAAAAAAAATGAGATCGAATCTATATTTATTGGTGATAAAGATGCATATTGGGTACACCACGATTATTGCTATAATACTGGAGGTAACTGCTTCCGCTTTAATGAAAATAAAAGCTACGATCGGTTCTTGAGATCAAATGTAGATTTCAGGATATCCAATAATGAAGGTGATTTGATGCGTGACCCAGGAACTTGGTCTATAAAAAATGACTCTACATTTGTTTGGGATGAAGGGATTTTTAAAATAGAAAAATTGTCAAAAAAAGAAATTTTATTATCGTATTATCGCAATGATCTAAAAGGTATAAAATGTTTCGTAAGACTTTCAAAGTGGGTACAGACCCAACGAGGGCCAAAACCAGTAGACTCGCTCGATAATGTTAGATAATATGAACTGTCGGTAATAGATCATTAGCAAATTATATAATGAATATGGACAAGAGAACAGTTGGCAGATATTATCACAGAACTAAATAAAAATCTAAAAAATGAAGAAAATAATTTTAATATTAATTGGCTTAACATTAGTTTCATGCGATTTTGTAAAAAAACAAAACAAAAGCAAATTTGATAATATTTCAGAAAAAGATACTACTTGTTTAAATGATATTAAAGATGCAAAATTGGATATTCAAAAAGGCAAGCTAGTTTACTGCTATAATTTGGGAAGTATTACACATCATTCATTACGATCAGAAGAAGAACTTACTTCAATCTTAAAACAAATTAATATTGAATTTAGAAATGTGGCTTCTTCAGACATCGATTATGAAAACCAAACTCACTGCTATTGTGAATTTATGAAAGAAAAAATTACAGAAAAGTATGGGGAAAAAATTATTGATTCGATATTAGTTCTTTCAGAAAAATTATATCTTAAAAATAGTATCAATGATACTTTATATTATGCAGATTGCGATAAACGTCCAAATTATCCGAATGATAATAGTGAATATCAAGGGGAATTTAGTGAAGTATTACAAAATGAATTAGAAAAGAAAATAACTTATCCAAAAGGATATATTAAAAAGCCAAATCGTAATTTTTCGGCCTTTGTAGACATCTATTTTTATGTTAACAAAAAAGGTGAAGCAAAAATACAAAGCTTTTGGTTCAACTTTGATATAAAAACAAATAACAAGTTTAAAAATTACCTTGAATCAGAAATCAAAAAATATATAAAAACAGAAAATTGGACACCTGCTCAAATAATAGGAGAAAATGTAAATTCAGATATGAATCTTAGATTCTATCTAAAATGAAAATAACATCTGCCAACAGCTACAAAAACGGATTTGGGACAATTGGACTAATTGAAAGTTAGTTTTGTATTTGGGATAATTTGGCAAATCTGAATAATGGGCTTACTTTAGTCCCAAACCCGCTGTAGTCCCAGAACGGGAATTGTTATAAATTTAAGAAAAATGTTACTTGTGATCTCTATTTAATTTTTATTGATAAGCCCTTTTTTAGATTATACAATTATGATGGGATATCCAATAATGAAGGTGATTTGATGCGTGACCCTGGAACTTGGTCTATAAAAAATAACTCTACATTTGTTTGGGATGAAGGGATTTTTAAAATAGAAATTGTCAAAAAAAGAAATTTTATTATTGTATTATCGCAATGATCTAAAAGGTATAAAATGTTTCGTAAGACTTTTAAAGTGGGTACAGACCCAACGAGGACCAAAACCAGTAGACTCGATGGATAATGCTAAATAATAATAAAAAGAAGCCGCCTCAAATTTTATATTTTGAGACGGCTTCTTTTAAATAATAAGTTATAGATTTGGAGGAGGTCTATATAAAAAAATCAATGAATAAAATATTTATACTGTTCTTACTGATATCGAGTGTATCATGCAGCAAAAGAAAATGAAATAGAATTTATTTTTTGTGTAAATTGGTGACCAGAGGCCGAAATTCGAACAAACGAAGTAAATCAGTTTCTGTGATTCTTAAAATTTTCATTAATTTAGTGTAGGCTAAGTTACGTTATTTTATTTTTGAAGGCTTTTTTTGTGTTGTTTGTTATCATTAGTATGCAGGAAATAATTACTTCAACCCATCAACAGAAACATTTACCGTTCCGTTTATTTTTATAAAAGCGATAATCGCCTGGTTGGTTAGCTGGATTTTATCAAACTGAATGTCTTCCATTTTTCCGTTTACGAAAACACCCGGCATTGGCGAATAGTTTTTAAGATAATTGGCCATAGTCTTTTTACCTTCTTCTAAATTGGGCTGAATCGAGTAACGGCAGCTTTCTTCCATTTTTCTTACTATATAACCTTGACCCAGCCAGCTCGCGGTTCTCATTAACTTGCTTTTGGTGTCTAAAACATAATCAAGGTTTTCAAAATAAATTTCTTTTGTCTGAGGGTTGTATTGTGGAACTCCGTTTAGGTAAAGTGTTCCGTTTATTGATCCTAAAACATCAAGTGCAATAACCATTTTGCCGTTTTTGTGCCAGATTGAAACATTTTTTACCGTAATTTTTTTTCCGCCTGAACCAAATTCCTGACCTGCAAAATTCTTAGTCATGATTTTTGAAGCATCCATATAAGTTGAAATTGCGGCAATATTCGCCGAAATTTGATTTGGAATTTTTGTTACGGGCTTCAATACAATTTTACTGGCACTAAATTTAGATTCAGGTTGTTTGCCTACAATAGTTTCCATATTGCATTTCATTCCCATGTCTAATAAAAACAAATCGTTCTTAAGCTTGGCATTGGTAGAATATACTTCGACAGGAACAATTCTTAGCCAGCTCTCATAGGTATCACTCATCTGGAATGGCGTACATATTTTTTCTAATGCTGTTAAAACATTTGGTTTAAAATCCATTGATTTTTCGATCGCCTCATCAATTTTCTTTTCAATTTTCGATTTAAAAATAGAAATCGCAGGATTTACTAAATAAGTAATAGGCATGCTTTTTCCAAATACCATCATGGTAGGGCTTTCACTCCAGTCCAAAGATTTGAATTCGGTTTTAGTGTTTAATTTCCAGTTCGTCAAAGCTACTTCGCTGGATAAAGTGATTACGCCATTTAAATTAAATTCCCTAACATCGTAAAGTTCTACTCCCAATTTTTTTGTGCCTATTCTGTATTTGATGGTGGCTTTTAGAGGCAGAATCGTTTTTATTTTTTTATTCGGGTTTGCAGGATCATTCTGGATTTTTATCGGAGCCTGTTTCCAGATTTTCATTTCGATATCATCATCTTCGATGTCGTTGTCTTCATAAATTAAACCATTCAATAAAGAATTTGTTTGATTTTGAATGTCACTCAGCTTTACCGTTATGGGTAAGTTAATAAAAGAAGGATTTGCATCGTAAACTAACGGACTTGCATCATCCGGTTCCGGTTTTAAGGTTTCTAATTTTTGAGTTGTAGAGCAACTTGTAATAGCGGTAAGTACCGTAAACAAAGAGATAATTGAAAAAAACTTCATCATTAAGATTTTTTTAAGTGATGCAAAATTAAGAAAACAATTATATAATCTTAAAAAAGTGTAACAATAGATACAGAATTGAGTCTTATTGAAATAACTAAACGGAATTATTAACGTTTTCTTACCATAAATTACTTATAAAAAATGTTATTATTGTTTTAAAATTTAACAATACCATGATCGAAATCAAAGATTTACACAAGTCCTATAAAATGGGAAGTTCAGAATTGCATGTGTTAAAAGGAATTAATTTTAATATCGAAGAAGGAGAATTAGTTGCGATTATGGGATCGTCCGGATCTGGCAAGTCTACACTCTTAAATATTTTAGGAATTTTGGATGAAGCAGATTCGGGTAGTTATATTTTAGATAAGACTCCAATTAAAAATCTAAACGAAACGATAGCGTCACGATATCGAAATAAATTTTTGGGGTTTGTATTTCAATCATTCAATTTAATAAATTATAAAACGGCACTTGATAACGTTGCAATGCCTTTGTATTATCAGGGGATAAAGCGTAAAGAACGTTACGAGATTGCTATGAAATATTTAGAGAAAGTGGGTTTAGGTTCGCATTCTCATCATTTACCAAATGAACTTTCAGGAGGTCAAAAACAGCGTGTTGCCATTGCAAGGGCTTTGGCTTCAAATCCTAAAGTGCTATTGGCAGATGAGCCAACCGGTGCTTTGGATACAAAAACTTCTTATGAAGTTATGGAACTTATTCAGGGAATTAACGATGAAGGAAAAACAATTTTAATCGTAACGCACGAACCTGATATTGCTGCAATGTGTAAAAGGAATGTGGTCCTGAAAGACGGATTAATTATAGACGATAAAAAAGTAGAACAAGTTAGAGCGTCATCTTATGTTTAATATTGAACGTTGGCAGGAAATCTTTGAAGCGATCTCTAAGAACCGGTTAAGGACATTTCTTACCGGAGTTTCTGTAGCTTCCGGAATTTTTATTTTAGTGATCCTGCTTGGCGCAGGTAAAGGGCTTCAGAACGGAATTGAAAAACAATTTGAACGTGATGCTGCCGGGATAGTTGAAGTTTGGTCAGGAACGACAGCTAAAGAATATAAGGGATTAAATCCTGGAAGACAAATTCAATTTAGAAACAGCGATTATTCACAATCGGTTCAGAAATTTGAAGATAAATTAGAGTTACGTGCTGCTACATATAATTTTTGGGGAGGTGCATTTACTTATGGCAAAGAATCCGGAAGCTATCAATACAGAGGAGTTGATCCTGATTATGGGGCAGTAGAAAATTTGACGGTTGTTCAGGGCCGATTTATAAATAGTAATGACTTGGCAAACAATGAAAAGGTGGCCACTATTGGAATGAAAGTAAAAACAGACTTGTTTAAAGATAAAGATCCTTTAGGCAAAGAAATCGCTATTAATAATGTCAACTTTAAAGTAGTAGGTGTCTTTACAGATCCGGGAGGAGAAAGAGAAGAAGCCCGTGCGTATTTACCTAAAACAACAGTACAGCGAGCTTACGGTGGAGGAGATAAAATAAGCAATATCTTTTTTACGCTAAAGAAAACGAATGATTATGATGAAGCATTAGCGCAATCAGAAAAATTTACTGAAGACCTAAAAGCTTTACTTAGAAGTAAAAATGTTGTAGCTCCCGATGATGATAGTGGTATAAATGCATATAATTCTGTTAAGGATGCAAAACAATTTTACGATTTAAATCTTTACATCAGATTGTTTTTTTGGTGGGTAGGAATCTGTACAATTATTGCGGGAGTTGTAGGTGTTAGTAATATTATGCTTATTATAGTCAAAGAACGAACTAAGGAAATTGGAATCAGAAAAGCGCTTGGTGCATCGCCATTTTCAATTATTTCGATGATACTTCACGAATCTATTTTTATTACCACTATTGCTGGTTTCGTTGGTTTATTGGCTAGTTTATTATTGCTTGAAGTAGTTGGGCCAATGGTACAAAGTGAATATTTTAGAAATCCTCAGGTTGATTTTAGTGTGGCTTTAACAACACTTGTTTTACTTGTTTTTGCTGGTGCTTTGGCAGGCTTTTTTCCAGCATACCGAGCGGCCAAAATTAGACCTATTGTAGCACTTAGAGACGAATAATTATGTTTAAGAAAGATAATTGGGATGAAATCTTACAGGCTTTAACAGCCAATGTTTTTAGAACGGTGCTAACTGCGTTTGGGGTATTTTGGGGTATATTTATTCTTGTAATATTACTGGCTGCAGGAAAAGGGTTGGAGAACGGTGTAAAAAAAGGTTTTGACGGAATTGCGACTAATACAATGTTTATGTGGAGTCAAACTACCTCAAAAGCTTACAAAGGCTTACCAAAAACCCGACGTTACGATTTTAGAAATAGTGATGTTGCCGCCTTAAAATCTGCCTTGCCAGATTTATTATATGTATCACCAAGGAATCAGTTAGGTGATTTTAACGGATCTAATAATGTAGTTCGCGGTACAAAAACTGCAGCATTTACTATTTATGGTGATTATCCTGAGTTGATCAAACAACAGCCAATGGATATTATAAAAGGGCGTTTTGTGAATCAACAAGATATTCTGGAGAAGCGAAAAGTTGCTGTAATTGGAAAAGGTGTTATCACTGATTTGTATGGTAAAGAAGAGGAAGCAGTGGGAACGTATGTGAAAATTAACGGAATCAACTTTATGGTAGTTGGTGTTTACAAATCGAAGCAACAGGGAGGAAATGCAGAGCAGGAGCAAAAAAATATATTTGTGCCTTTTACTACTTTTCAACAGGCATTTAATTATGGAGATAAAGTGGGGTGGATGGCTCTTACAGCCAGAGACGAAGTTTCTATTACGGATTTAAAACCCAAAATTTTAGAGCTAATTAAAGTACTACATTCTGTAAATCCTGCAGATGACAGAGCAGTTGGAAATTTTGATTTGTATGAACAATTTAATAAAGTGCAAAGTTTGTTTAATATCTTACAGGTTATTGCTTATTTTGTAGGAAGTTTGGTTTTGATTTCGGGAGTAATTGGTATTTCTAATATTATGCTTATTGTAGTTAAAGAACGTACTAAAGAAATTGGAATTCGCAGAGCATTAGGCGCAACTCCGGCAGCAATTCGAGGTCAGATTTTAGCAGAATCTATATTTTTGACTATCATTTCAGGAATGCTGGGTATTGCGGTAGCAACGGGGATTATTGCCGTACTAAATATGGTGCTAGATTCTATGCCGCCCGGAAATGATACTATGTTTGCAAATCCAAGCGTAGATCTGGGGGTTGTATTTGTCGCATTATTAATATTAGTAGGATCAGGTTTATTAGCCGGATTTATTCCAGCTCAAACCGCAATCAATGTAAAGCCTGTAGATGCTTTACGAACAGAATAAATTATCAATCAAAAATATAATCGATTAAACCAAAACAAAATGAAAAAAGGAGTAACCGTAACCATTTTAATCTTTATTGCT
>Ga0247810_10000921_pt1 | contig 22149 bp, 25 predicted proteins | sample UWRJL119311C1_FD_179918 | JGI IMG/M metagenome (GOLD analysis project Ga0247810, IMG submission 179918) | Plant litter microbial communities from Arlington Agricultural Research Station in Wisconsin, United States - UWRJ-L119-311C-1 | ecosystem: Environmental > Terrestrial > Plant litter >... | reverse complement strand
TTTCTCCTCCACTCCATCCTCCTCCTCCTCCACACCTAACTTAACCTAACCTAACCTCCTCACTCCTCCTCGCTGTCGTGTTTTGACGTCTCACATTCTCTTCGCACCAACCACCACCCAACACTCTTTCAACACCACGCCCCCCCAATTCTCTTCCCTCTTCCACATTCTCCATTTTCGGCCGGACAGCCCTTTAACAATCCCCATCTCGTCGTCGTTCATCGTCGACGCTGTCCTGGGCTACATTTAATATTACCGCTCACGATCGGCGCCCGTCACATTTCCTAGAAGGCATCAAATTCCACCCACGCACGCCCCCAGCTGAAACACCAACCATTGCCGCACCATCCCGCCCTCCATACTCGAGGATTTCTACACTCCTCATTGCAGCATCGTGTTAAAGATCACTCTCGAATTATCGCGAGGTCATCGAAATCGATTGAGTCGACTTCGATCATCCTCTCTGGTGAGACGGCTACAGGGCTCGGTTACAATACGATACAACTTAATTTTATTCACCTAATACCCTTTCGAACTTGTCAACTTCTCTATGCCATCGTACGGATCGCTTCATTCGCCGTCACTTCGAAAAATGAACGGCCAGATGGATAGTAAAGGGAGGAGAGTAGGAGGCATGAGGACGATGAGTATGGACAACATCCTCGGTGATCCATTCGCGCTGGCGACCATTTCAATAGCAATCGTACGTCTCCCCTCTTGCTGCGCGCTCTTGCGCTGATGCGCTGTCGACTCGTTCCTTTCACCTGCAAACCGTTACTGACATGCATCTTATAGCTAGCCTGGTTGATCGCCTTCGTAGGTTCAATCATCGCAACGAGCGAGAAGCTCGAGGATCGCTTTCCCAATTTTTCGTGGTTCGCCATCGCGTACATGCTCTGTTTGATTGTCGGCGTTTTTGTGGTAGTGGCATCGGATACGACGCAGACATATCACGTTGCTATTGTGGGATATCTTGCTTGCGGGCTGGTGTTGACGACTTCATCGGTCAACTCTTTAATTTACTCTTCAAATGGCGCTAAGGAAGCAACTGCTGCTGGTCACATTCTGCTCTCTATGGTTGAAGTAAGACTTTTCCCTGTCTAGCATAATTGGAGTGCATGCTAACAGAAAACCCTAGATTGTATGGATCTTTTACTTCGGCTCAACACCATCTGCCGTCCCCCGTGCCTACCTCGACTCATTCGCCTTGCAAAAGGACCACCGTGCTTCCTCCAACGCCCGCGGCATGTCCGGTGTAGGCGCCTATGGAAACAGCGGACGTCCCGACACCTCCGTCTCCTCCAATGTCCCACCTCAGATGTACACGTCGGCTCAACTTGGTGGTTTTGAGACCTCTTCCCCTGTCACCAACTTCAACTCACAAGAACGCTCTTCTTCTACTCCACGTTTCGGTGCTGCGCCCACTCCTCCAGCTAATAACAACACGACGCTGGGAGGTGGAATGAGCTCGGAACCACCGATTGGCGAAGTAGTGGTGCCAACGGAATACCCATATAGAGCAAAGGCGATTTACAGCTACGAAGCCAACCCAGACGATGCGAATGAGATCTCGTTTTCAAAACATGAGGTATTGGAAGTTAGTGATGTGAGTGGACGATGGTGGCAAGCAAAGAAGGAGAATGGTGATACGGGAATTGCACCTTCGAATTACCTCATTCTATTATAGGTTCCCAACATGAGAAGCTATTCGTCACAAAAAAACATCCTACCTGGACACCCGCGGCACGCAAAAGTCGTTGGTATGGAGCAGAAATACAATACAGCACAGTGTGAAAGATTAGAAATGATGGAAGGATATACAAATTTTGTTATGTTTAAGGGGTCTACTTCTCGGCAATGAAGAACCCAGGTTATATGTTCCGGCTTTTTAACATAACTTTTTAAGCGGAATGGAGTTGCAAACAAACCCCTTTTTTCGTAGGTAAGGTTCTGGTCAAAGAAGTTAGGGTCTGATCAATGGATTGGCAGAGGAGTTTTTATGTAATAAAGTCAATGCGATATGATACCATTTTCCTGGCTACTTTTTTCTCGAGTCTTCTGGCTTGATCTTGTGATTGGGTTTGCGAGGGTTTTGATTAAGTGTTTCATTATCTTCAAACGGAAGCAGAATAATAGAGAAACTAGTCAGGCCAGGAGCCGAGGGAAGAGGCATACACACATGTGCGTGGAGCTGCACACCCAAACACCCGCCCGGTCTATAATCTCCCCCAAACTAGTTCTCTAACCGCCTCTTTGTTCTGTTATGGTTTAGTTAACCTTCAACCTCCGTACTGTACAATTCAATTCTCCGTTAGCTTTCCACCCCTTTTCAAAAAAACCACGGCTCTTCTATATTCCTTTTCAAATTCCAAGTTCATATAGCGGCATCTCGCTGACGACAATAGTTACACATCGTCTTTGAACATAAACGACTGTTCCTTTCCCTTAAAAAAGGAAACCTCTGTGTGTGTGTTCATGCGTTGGTTTTGTGTACTTTAGATGGGGCATTGCATTTCTGTGAAACTGGATATACGGATGTCTCTTTCCTGGCTTGAGGAGAGGGGGCATCCTACCTAACACGCTTGATCTGTTCTGCTTCTGATCACGGCCAACATATAGGATATATAGAATATTTTGATATGTAAGACTTGTAGAAGCAGTGCTTACTTTCCCAATGTCTTGTTATGTATGATAGTCCGCTCCGCATTGCACATGTCAAGCAACGTTGGAGAAGTTCTTGGTAATAAAGTATTTAATCACAGGTCTTGTTCCATACATATGAATGTAACGTATTTCATTCGTGAATGAGAAAAATATGATATCAACCACCCAAGCGTGCCTAATTCTACTCCCCGACCTTTCCAAAGTATTTCTTGTCCATCCTCCATAACGCCAAAAACAAAAATTAAACCGCCCCGACTACTCAATATCGTCCGGAGCCATGGGTTCCTGATGCGAAGGCCAAGTGGTCTTCAATCACGCGGTACCTGTGTCGTTTTGTCTCCCCTTGGAAATCCACACCTAGTTATTTTGGGTGTTGTTGAGAATTCTGAGGATAGACAGGAAGAGATTGATGATGTCGAGGTAAAGACTGATTGCAGCGGCAATCTCTTCTTCCACGTGAGACTTTCTCATAACCATCTGCGTATCCACCAGAATATAAGCCGAGAAAATCAGCGCCGAGATGCCCGAATACACCAGTTCCACTGTGCTGTTTCCTGGGAAGAACATTGCCATGAAGCCAAACAAAATCAGAGCCCAAAGACTGCCAAATAGGTATGGCGCCCAAGAGGTGAAATCGTATTTAGTTTGGCAGGCGAAGAGCGTGAGGCCGACGAAGATTCCAGCGGTAAGGACAACTGCTTTGAGGACGATGGATGATTCATAAAAGGAGACAACCACGGATATGGAATAGGCCTCCAAAAGAGTGAAGCCTGAGAGGAAGAGGAGGTTGGTAGGGTAGGACTTTCGTTTCCAGAATGTGAGGAGCAGGAAAGCCATTGCACCAAACAACTACATATAGGTTAGTATTGCACTTTTTAATTATTTGCAGGGCAGGACCACATACCGAGGTCCACATCATCCATGAGTTCTCTTGAATCCAGTTCCTGTAGCCCTCACTTAAAAAGCTGACGGTACCCAGAGCTCCAGTGGCGAGAAGTTGCACCGTCAAAATCGCATAGACTTTTCGCACAAAGGCCATTCGGATATCAATAGTGGCCTCTGCAACCGTGCCAGCAAATTTGAAATCATCGGGGATATTGTCATCGCTGTTTCGGCGTACTCCTCCAAGAAGCGCTGCTTGGTCGTCAGAGGCAGATGGTTCGGCATACGAGGGGGGCGCTTGGGAGTAAGTTGTCGTCTCGTCTAGGGAGTCGCGCTGCGGTGCAGCGGTATATTTGATGTTGGAAGACATTTTGGTGATGGCAAAATGTACTAAGACGGGGTCGTTGATGGAGATGGAGAGGTTGTGGGTGAGAAGAAGTGAAGTTGTAGGTTGGTGACGTTGTCGTTGCCTCCAGCTTTTAGCATGGTGGGACGACAAGGCTGACCAGCAGCTCTCTTGTGACCACCAATCTTAAAGATATATGAATTATTAGAACAGATTTCTAGCCACTTTTCTTAGATTTTCTGGTTCAGTCTAAAAAATTATAACAACAGCTTAGGACGGATCTTGAGAACTGTTGATTTTCAGATTCGCCTCCTATTGTCTTAATCTTCGATAGTGAATACACAATAGAGTCCGTGAGGGTGGCTTTTTGCAATGACAATTCAACATAGGGTTTTCTTATTTAAGACTAGCATCTACCCAGATCTTACAGGATGGAGAATATTTACAGGGGATTATAAACGTCTTTACTATGTGTTAAGAACCTTATCTTTTAGGCAATGTTAATATATTTGCCTATCACGATAATTTAAGTGCTTCTTAAATTATAGGTACGTTGGTAAATGGTTGTTCTACTTGGGACCGTCTCTCAGTTTCCAATATCAATGAAGGTCCCTACGATGGACTAGAAATTCACGTTAAATGCGTCACTTTGTCACATCTCCACAAGTGAGTCTTCTTTATGCGTGCATATCGATAGTTTCATATAGTTAACTAGCTCTGATGCTCTGATGTGTGAAGTTCCATGGTATATCTAAGAAGCTTGCCTTGTCGCCAGAGAGCTTCTAGTGTTACGTTACTCATCTATCACCATGTTGAACATGATATCAGACCGCATGGTATATTTGATACCAGATATTACATCGTCTCCCGAATGTAGCAAACGTGAATGCTGAAATATCAAAACTCTTCCAATTTTAGGATCAACATCAAGTCTACGGTCCCCGAGGTGAAAAGTCGTTGCGCCTCCACGCAGTAGCTCATCTGTGGAACGAACCTTTGACGAGCCAGACTGTGCCTCGAGCTCTCCCTGAGTTGGTTCTGAGATCCCAAGCGCTTTGGCTGAATCATTTAGATAGAGATGCAATGTATAGAATGATCTCTGGCGCCCATCAGGCGTTCTGTATGCACCATCACAGTGTTCTAATACTACATCAGTCTGTGCAAATGAAAAGTTGTGCAATTATACGTACCTCTAAAGAATTGACCTGCACCATATTTCAAAAACCTCAATCTCTCATTAATCCCTTGCTTTGTAACATGATGCTTAATCCCTTGTCGAAAGAGACTATCGCCAAGCACATGTCTGTATTTCTCACCCTCGAGCGACGAAATATATTCCTTGATCCCATCGCCTTGCAAAACACGCTGCCATAATCTCTCAGCGATTACCTCATTATCCCAAATAATCCGATCAGAGTTTCGATAATCTGTAGCCATAAACTCCTGGCCAATACCAGCATTTACCATCGCTGGCCTCCAGCCATTGTTTTCAACTTCATTCCCTTCCGTGTGAGCTCCTGCTGATATTTCCGCCATTGTCAGCAGCTGGTTACATTCGTCTCGTGACAAGACATTGTCGAGAACTACAGCGTATAGGTCTTTGTAAGCAGGTAGAGGGGTTTTGGCGAAATCAATGACCTTGGTTTCAATAACGGATGGATCTTCGAGCGGCGCGAGAAATGATTCAGGGATGTCAACTGGGAGTGAAGTGTATGATGTTGGGACAACTTGAAGCATACGAAGTTTAGCTCGTCCACTGGTCTTGTTATCCTTAGGATTGGTAGACATTTCGATAGTTTAAAAGGCACCCAGAGAAACCTCGCATGAATTTGAACAAGATCCGAAAGTCGACGTGAGGTCCTTTTACGTGGAAAGAGTGATAAACAGGCTACAGTGTGAGGTTTCCACGGCTGCCTTGCACTGCCACTCGTAAGTTGCACAGATCAAAAGGATATTTAAGCAAATTCAATTCCCCATGGAAAATCACCCAGAGATCTTTCTTCTAAACTAATATAGACGTCTGGTATGGCTACACAGGACCCTCTGCTACTTAGCTATTGAAGAGGCAGAGTTACCCCGATATGTTCAGTTGAAAGAGCTCGCGACTTGGCCATCCACCGAGTATTGCTACATCCAATTAACAGATCTCGCTAAGTATTTTGAATAGAAGAGCAGCCCAGCAGTAGAGATGTCCTAGAGAACAGATGAAAGTATCTTCCGCTCTTGAAGCCTTGAAACATGTAAGTTGTTCGTTTTATCTGTACAATACCTCATCCATCCTCACACCTCAGGAATGAACCAATAGAAAGAGACTTGATTAGTAAGTGATATTGGAGTACGATATCTCCCCAATATCCAATATCGGCCGCATCTGAGCCACAAGTGGAGCCAGTGTATGCAAGAGGTGTACAGGGAGCGTGAGTCATTTCCGCTAGACCACAACAGGTTGGATCGGGTGGATTTGACGACATCTGGGGTCCCACCCCTCCCCGTCTATATCAACCTCGTCTGTCCCCCTTCTCTTTCACGCTCAATTCAAACCTTCACTTGCTCCCCGCCCCCCTTTCTATTTCTTAAAAGGATCAGCAGCGGGTACTTTGCCCGCTCAAACCAATTTCAGAAGAATGTGTGCAGCATCATCAGCTTCAGCAGTGTGCATCCTTGCCGCCATCTTGTATTACCAACCACACCAACTCTCCACGGCAACTATCCCACCATGACAATTCTATAACTAGCTTATACCAACTGCAATCCCACTCTCTCTCCCGAAGTTCCTCGTCACTAAATTCCGATCTTTTCTTTCCCAGCCCTGATTCCAATCTACAATTTCAGCAAGATTCGCAAACCACCTTTCCTCAGCCAGACTACTGGCAGACTCAAGATGATGTCCTTTCAGCCGGGGACTGGGCAACATGGCCCAATCCCGATGTTTCGTTGTACCCTGATATTTCAAACGACTTTCCAATTTCATATGACCAATTCTCTGGCCCATCTGGCAACACAGATCAAGGTCTATTCAGCTATGTACCGTCTTCCGAGCCAGACATTTCATTGAATACAACCACTACCCTCCTACCTGAGCAAATCTCTTTCCAAGGTATGTAATGAATTCTTTATATTGGGACTCTTAAATCTCATTCTATGATAGATCATTTTACTCCATCCAACACATCAGACATTGCCATGACTCCCCAGCAATCGACTAATGCAAACTCACCTGCTTCCAAAAAAGCACCTTCCACTCCCTCGCTTTCACCAAAGGCCGCTCAAGCTTCATCCAAAGTCCAAAAACGCACTCTCAATACCATGGCAGCCCGTCGCTACCGTCAGAAGCGGGTTGATCAAGTCTCTGGACTAGAGGATGCATTGAAAGAAACGCAGGCTGAGCGGGATGCTCTGAAGGTCCGAGTTGCGCGATTGGAAGGTGAGGTAGAGGTTCTGAGAGGATTACTGAAGAAGTAATTAGTTGGCATCTTGAGACATGTAAAATAGTAGGCTTGAGGGGGTTTTGATATGTTCAGACGATGTCGGTTGATTGGATCATAATAAACAATTCACATCGGCAAAAGCTTTGTACATCACATATCACGTTGCTTATTAAAATGAAATAGATGTGATATCATACCTTCAGATTATACTTGGTCATCGTTTTTGATTCTATTTACTAGAGAAATAGTTAGTAAACATCTTGACATGTGACGAATAGTAAGCTCAAAAGAGGATTAATATGTTCAGACGATGTCGGTTGATTGGATCATAGTAAATAATTCACATCGGCAAAATTTTGTACATCATATATCTTGTTGCTAATCATAGGGAATAGAAAGTGCTATCATACCTTGACATCGTACTTGGCTGTTGCTGTGATATGAATCACTGTTGATACTGTCATTGTCTATGTTTCTATGTAGGCGATACTGTCCTTATATAGTAATTTCCATGGTATTTCATCTGTGTCTCACACTTTCCTACGTGATGCTTTTCGACTCACCTCGCCTCATGATGATTTCACTCGCAGAAGTGGATGCGAAAGGTCCGAATCCCCTGTTACTTGGCCAAGTCATACTTACTACGTTGGGTATTTGTTGCGCCGCTATTCAGGATATTGGTCTTCAAGAAGATAGTCATGATGCTTTTAAGGCTTTGCGTTATCTCATACGTTCGCCTATAAAGGTACATTTTCTATGTTGGGCATCTCTCTTTATATACATGACCACAGCTTGAACTATCTATATCTATGACTCAAACAACGAAATTTAATAGATTCTCTCAAACCAATGAATTGGCAGAGTTTATGCCACTAAAGACATATAAGATGGTTCTATTATGCTACCGTCATTTAAGGCATCTGCATAAAGCTTTAAGATCCCGATGTTCTTTATAAAGTGGATAGGGTTGTTAAAGCTGGTAATTTTACAATTTAATACAAGAGGTGAACAGAAGGACATCGAAGCAAAAGAATCCCCGTGATTTATACCTGTACCTGTATACGAAAGCTCGGCTTGAATAGGGTGTTGACAGAGCAAATCTGACTCAAAAACTGGATTGGAGTCTCCTATAAAATCGAGTATGTAGTTTTGACTGTACCTAAGTTTCTCTGCTCTTTATTTAAAACAGCATATCAATGGTATATTTTCAAAGGGAGACATCATCTCACAATCTTATACAACATAGATGCGGTACTCAAAACAGCAGGTAAATATGAGTATTACTCCATGCAAGAAATATAAAAACTGTTCAGCGAATTATGCCCTACGAGAAATTATGCCTCACAAGCAATAAACCCATTGCAATTTACAGTATTCTTTTCTACCTAGGTAATTAGTGGAGAAGACATTATGGGTGCAGCCTTATGTCATAGTACGGCATATTTTGAGACAAATAGTTACAGTTGTAATAGTACGGTTATTTTATCCTCCTACTGGGAACTTGATCCCGAGCTATAAGATTTAACTAAGGTAGAAGTTTATAAGCATGCACTCAAGTTAAGTATGTGTCTAATATATGTGTAGATGTGCAGAGGAAATTTAGATGCGTGTAATATAGCAGTGTAAAAGCTTAGCATATTGCTGACAAAAGCGTTTGATATATATTAGCTTTAACTTAAAAAAAATTAGAGAGGAGAAGCTATTAATAACACTGAGGAATATGACATTTGTTATCATGAAGAATTAGGTGTTTTCTTTGAAAAGCGGCAGCGATACTAGTGTTGTGTAGTTAATGATGCAGGGCTGAAATGACAGGGAATGCAAACCATGCATCTTGGCTGCCTACTCTGAATATGTATATCATAATGAGTCGAAATTACAACTGCCATAAGCGGGCAATAGTAGTCCGTGGTCAAAGACTACAAAATCCACTAAGACAACAGTGCTCTGCTTAACTGCAGTTTCCCAAGGAATGATACTCGGCGCATCTACCGCCTTCTGGCTATTCCGAAACCTGTACTAAGCAATTTACGTGCAATCTTCCATGCATTCCTCCTGGTGAGAACAGAAGCTAGTCCCGGTTCCGTGCACAAATTATCATTCTCTCTCCCATTTCAACCATACGCCGTTACACTTAGACAAAAAGTTGGTCCCAGAAGACCATTAAAAGCGTAGAGAATGATCACAATCGATACCTTCAAGCCAAAAAGAAAAGCTCATTGCCTCAAAAAGAACTCGAGCGACCAACAAATATCTTACCTTTGACAGAACATGACGTTGCTAAGCCCCGTACTTGCCACCTTATTGAGTGATGATGGATACATGGAGCAAAAACATGTGCTTTTCAATCCCTTCTATTGTATTGGATGTCATGTGCTAAGGTAGGATACACTAAACTTCTATTATATGCTCGCAAAGCTTTTGAATATCCGCTACACGTCAGTCAAAGAACCAGTCTCATATTATGAAGCTCGAAACTCCTCTGTCATTTCCAGTGTTACACAATCCTCCTCCTTTTCCTTCCCACCTCTTCGTTTCTTTTTCCCTCCATTCTTTCGTTTATCAATGTCTTCAATCCCACCTTATCAACAACCACCGGTCTTAATTTTTCGATCATCTCCTCATCTTCTACTGACCTCCCATTCCCAACTGCACTTCTCACCAAATAAGACACCTTCTTCGCCTCCCCCAACCTAACCATGATCCCACCATGTCGATGCACCATCGACATCTCCTCTGCGCGATCGAGCTTATGGGGCCGGCCCGTAAAAGCAAATGTCATGCCTACAAGGCAAGTTGAGCGCTCAGCTTGGGGGTCGGTACGCATGTGCGGTTTTATATCTGACTCCGAGGATTCTGACGTGTTGGTATCTTCTGCGTCTTCATTTTCCTCGCTACTCGAACCTTCATCATTCATAGTCGTATCCTGCATAAAGTCGTCTGGGAGTGCGGGAATATCGCTTCTAAGAATCATTCGTTTTACTTCCAATTCAATTTGAAATGGCGCATATAGCTTTTCTCTCAGTCCCACCATTCCATAATACAGCATCTCTAGCTTCTCCTTCCCTACTTTCGGGTTGTATTCCAGCTCGTCTCCCGTATGTAATTTTGGTTGCTCATTTTCCTCCCTTTTTAAAATTTCGCCTGGTCTATACATTCTTATCGTCCTATGCAAACTTGTTTTGGCAAAATTGTTGGCGCCCTGCGCAGTGCTGAAAACTGCATCATTACTCACAGTTTTCTGAGGATTGCCGTCAGCTTCGGCTTGCCATGTCGATTTTTGTGCGATGTAGACGTACAGCGCATCCATGAAGTTCAGCTGAGGAAGTTTATTCAAAAATTGGAATGAGAGACGGAAAGTACATATAGCAAGAGGGGATGTTCTTAAAAGATTTCTTGTTAAGAAAATTGCAGAAGATAGATAGATAACAATCTGTGGGACGTCATCGTGCAGGAAACATGCAAACTCATAAGGTCAAAGCAAAGAGACAGTCAGGGAAGAAGCTCTTATTTGAAGTCATTAAAAGCGTGAAAAAAAGACAGAAACCTTCAAAAGAATTCTAAGGACTTTTAGTATTTGAACATGCTTAATGTTTCCATCTCTGAGTGCGAAATGTTTTATGACAAGCGTCTGTGGAAGATTTAAGCTTAAATGCTATCCCTGCCAAATGCCAAGACATATTCGAGATAACTAGGTTTCATCCAGCGAAAACCCGAGGAGATCAGAAGAAAAGTTGAATTGTATTATGTTATATTCTATTTGCATTGGTTTTTGCAATATTCAAATGCATAACTGCTAACCTAGAGAGATTAGAATGCCCGGAAGTCTGTAAGCTGCTGAATAAAATCTCTCAATGAGCGCGAACACAAACAGACAGATCATGTGCTTTGGCGCACCTTCCGCTCGACTGCACAAACTAGTGACACGCCTGCGCGTGTGTTGGCGTGTACTTGGAAGATTTGTGGCCTATGATCAATTACAAATTCAATGTGACTACCCGTCCTATCGTACCATAGATAACTTTATTCCCTCCCCTGAAATGCAAACGAAGGACTTCTTGTAGGAATTTCCTTTTCAAGATATTTCGGACTATACCAAGTTTCTACTTTTCTACCTAAATGCCTGCCATATACGAATTCAATCTCCACGAGGCTCTTGAAGTCACCAAAGATGCTACTGAACATGAGATTGTAGCATCATACAGAAGACTAGCACGGATTCATCATCCTGACAAGAACCCAAACGATTCTGAAGCTACGGCACGATTCCAACGTGTAAGTGTCTCTTTTCTCACCTTCTGGAAATTTTCCACCTCTCACACTAGAACAATTTTATTCATTACTACTCATAGATCCAAACAGCCCATGAAACACTCAAATATAGAGCTCTTCGTAGTCAATATGATGCCCATCTTGAACAACTTAGCTGCGGCAACACCTCTGACTCCTCTCGATTCCACTATGACAATGACGTCTTTGGCGAAGATACAGCCAACTACTTCGAACATTTCTTTGGTCGAGCATCTTATGCCAACTTTTTCCTACCCGCCCAGAGATGACTTCTCGTTCAGTGGTGGAGGTCGCGGGTTTTCGGGATTCTCATTTGATGATTCGCACAAAGCCTTTGAAGAGATGGAGCGAACTTTTGTAGAGCAGGAACGTCTACGTCGAGAACACTATAAACAACAATCTGAAGAGATGAAATGCCGCGCTGCCGAACAAGCCGCCCAAAAAAAGTTTAGAGAAGATGAAAAGAAACGTGAGCAGGAGACTAAGAAGTTAGAGAGAGAAAAGAAGGAGATAGAGGCAAAGAAAAGGCAAGAGGCAAGATGGGTAAATGCTGGTATTGAGAATGAGACGGAGAAGCGGAAGATGTGCTATCATGACGCGTTCTGGAACAAGGTGCAGCAGAAACGAAAGTTCAAGTGCGAAGAATGTGGACAGAAGCGCGGGTTAACGACGTTTGAGTGCCCGCATTGTGGTATATTGGCTTGTCAGTTATGCAATATTACGCAGCGGAAACGATTTGTTGTTGGTTGAGCAGCTTGATAGAGTGACACCATGGCTCCTATTGCACTCATTTAGGTTATGCATAATTAGCTCGATTCCCAGGCATCCAGAAGCAATCCCATAGGACTACATCAACGCTTTTCTCAACTCTCGGATACCAGAGCCACAACGCAGATACCTTTCGAATCTATCGAAAAGAAAAGCGAGCAAACGGCGTTCAGGGAGAACCGGGACTGCCTAATACAGAATTTCTTACAGTAGCATTGACGCAACATTTACATTGGAAAGTCCTCTATGGAGCTCGCAAATTGTGTTATCTGGACGCATATATTGTTACGAGTTCATGAGAATATTTCCAAAACTCCATGCTTATGTTGTAACATTGTGATCAATACTCCGAGATATATTGTGTGCTTATATAAGACTGGTAAGAATTTTTGTGGGCATTTCCCTTCTCAAAAATGTCAAAGTTGTGTGTTCTACTAGTTTAATTTCGTCGTAGCATCTTGTGAACTTGACAGTGAGTGGTCCTTAACAAACATACGGTCTCTAATTTGCCATTGTTATGTAACCTCATGGTGCTACACGCTTTAGTCTTGGGGTAGTCTTAGCGCATAGTCTCAGCGTAGGTATTTATTCTTGGATAGCTATCAACATCATCACCGAATGTCTTTAGAGCTCGCCAAAATGTATGAAATTGCGATGCATTCGATCTTGCTTAGTTGCTCAAAACAAGTGGAAATGCTTTCACGGCCTGCACAACAAACCAATCATTTATTTTAACAGTATCACAACACTGTATGTATCCAAATTTAGACGATTTCTTCCCCTTGGTCACTCATGCTGGGCGTGGGGAGTCGAGTCTGCGCTGGCAAAGCTTATTAGGGGTTCGCTAAAAAGGATAGTGCCCCTTTATTTATCGCTTAGCACTACCAGTCTACATTAGCCTCCCATAGTTAGGATAAGGGTATTTAGTGACGAATAGCCAAGCCCTAGGCTATATTTTTGCCTCTTGAATGCCTTCCTCAAGAAAGTTCTCCAACCTTTTTGAACCATTGTCATTGCTCTTAATATCGAAATTAGCAATTAAATGAAATTGAAAGATTGGTCATGATCATAGAAAGAGCACGAGCTGTCACCAAATCGCTTGAATCTGTAGCCGGAGTAGTCTAGTCGTTATATATAAATATCTCGAATAGTATCGTTGCTATGTGGTGTCTAGATTTGTTGCGCCACCAGAAGAGAAGAACCTACCATATACCTTCACATTGCTCAAGATGTTTTTCAAAGGTTTAGCTTGGACGCTGTTCAGATCACTAGTATCACATATTGAGAAGCCTGAAACCTGGGATTCTTCAATGTTTGGATTATGTGTTTTGGAAGCTACTAATCCAGGAGCAAATGACTCTGGAAGTTCTTGAATGTAGTAGATCCCGATCCATTTCGAGTGGTGCATGATTATTTTCTTCAAATTTTTCAGATGTGTGACTACGACAAACTGATAAATATATCATCGGACCTAAGTTAATTATAAGCTGGCTTATGCTTGCAGAGTATTGGTCAATCAAAGCCGAATAGAATCGAGACTTCAAATGCTGGATGAATGTTGTGATTTGAGTATGGGACATGGAGTATATCACCAGTTAGGAATATAACGAAAGTCCTACTGTTTCAATTTTTCAATTTTTCAATTAACAACAATCAGTCGTACGTACCAAGGCAAAATTATTGGAAAATACCTTGTAAAATAATCTTGATTGTGAAGTCCGAGGAATTTATCATTTTGATTGTCGTGTTTGAGCAGTTCCATCAGTAGCGTAATTAGATTGCCATTAAGTGTACTGCGTACTCGGGCAGGAAGTTTTAAATGTGCCTTTTTCCTTATCTAGGGTCATATATACGACTGTTGGAAACCTCAGCTCGTGATACCAACATGGTTAGAGTTATCGGAACAATTGACTCCTCAGGCACAACAACCCGCAGCCTGAGTTTTTATTTAGAAGGTCGTAGTGATGTCCTATCACAACCCTAGCTATCCGTCTCGCAATCCGAAAACCCTTTAGCTCTTACTTAGCTGCATAATCATTTCGGACACTTCGGATCTTCGCAGGCTCATTTGGCCCGAAAGCTTAAAATCAACACTGGTGTCAATATGGCAAAGAGTGAAGGCCGCCATCTGGCACACGAAGAGGATTAAACGCTGGAAACAAAATGCTACTGAAGAGTTTGATGTTCTTTAAAAAGCAGGTCCGGTTCTAGTAGCAGGAGCATGAGAAGTTGTGATCCATGTCCGTAAACCATTAATTGTTTCCAATCCTAGAAGTTGACCCGTGAGATTTGTCCGAGATCCACGCCACATTTTCTCAAGAACTTCGGGCTGAGTTTGACCATCGTTGTTGTTGTGCTTACGAATTGATCATGATGCCTACATGTAAGCTTGACGTGTCTTTTCTCTCTTATCTCCAGCTCTAACTTGCCTTTTCCCATCAGTCTTTCTTTGCTCCACATGTTCGTTAGTTTGTATCGAGCATCATTTGCCACTTCTTCCACTTTTTCCTACCTCAAACCTCAAATCTCTTCTCAAGGCTGAAGTTAAGGCCGTACAACAAATATGACATCCGAATTGGTGGCTCGCGCAACAAGGCTGGAGTTGCTTAAGCTCTGTAATATCGACATCTGCCCTATAGATTCATCCTATTATTTTTATCGAGTCAATCTAGCGGCAAATGCAACTTTTCTTGCATTGTTCTCTGCCTCTTTGCTAGGATTTATCGCCACATATGGCTTCACACGTCGTGGTCTGGCATTTTCAGTTGCCATGGTACGCTACTCTGTCTCCAGCCTTGGTCTTTGCCTGATACTAACGCTGACATCCCTAGGTAACTGGAGTAGCTCTCGAACTTATTGGATATATTGGTCGGATTAAAAGCCACCAGAACCAATGGGCAGAATCTGGCTTCCTTATGCAGATTGTATGTCTGACAATTGCACCTGCATTTCTAGCTGGAGGAATTTACCTATGCTTGAGGCGGATTGTCTATGCGTTCGGCCCAGAAAACTCTAGGATCAAGCCAGAATCATATACTCGAATCGTAAGCTGAACTCCATCATAGTATTACAAGTATCCATCTAATCTAGTTTAGTTTATACCTTGTGATCTCATTTCACTCCTCCTCCAAGCCGCTGGTGGCGGTTACGCATCTGCTAAATCCCACGCTCATGAAGATGCCTCAGCCGGTAATAATATTATGATTGCTGGGTTAGCCTTTCAAGTGCTCACCCTCCTCGTCTTCATGATTCTGTGCATTGACTTTGCTTTGCGAACTCACAAACGCTACAAGTCCCTCGGTGAAGCTGCATTTGACCAAAACCCAATCTTCGTCAAGCTACGAGAAGGGTGGAAGTTCAAGGGCTTCTTGGCTGCCTTGACCCTCGCTACAATCTGCATTTTCTGGAGAAGTGTTTATCGAGTTGCGGAGTTGTCCGAAGGATGGACTGGGCATTTGATCAAACAGCAGTGGCTGTTTGTGGGTTTTGAGGGCGTCATGGTTATTGTGGCTTGTTTCGCTCTGAACCTTTTCCATCCTGCTTTTACGTTCGTCGAGGCAATGGAAGGTGCGGGTGGTATTGGAAGCAGCAGAAGACAGAAAAAGCAGCAAAAGGCAGCTGGTTTAAATGGGGAAACTAGCGCTAGTGGAAGCGCCAGTGATGCTGAGGTGCATATGAAGCGTGAGGCAGTTTGATGGAGGACTAGATCAGAAATATAGAAACGATGAAAGACATCGAGACAATGGCTATGGAGTATGGGGTTCTATGTCAATATGTAGAGGTTTTAAGATCTTTTTCAGCGCTAGACTTCCAATCAGATTAACCGTCTTCTATTTATTATTAATTCTGTTGTATAGCTTGTCAGAATTGTGCTAGTCTAAACAACTTATCGTGTTCTTCGAACCATTTGTGACCAGAAGCAAATTTAAAACTACCGATGTCTAGGCATGACTACCAATTGGATCAATCGCTTCTTCATTCGAATCCAACCATATATTAAAATCTTGCTGGGACGAACACATGATTTCCACCATCGAAGGACAAATAATCAACCCGCAGCTTTTTCACCAAGACTTGGTCATGATCACCTTTGCTTACCCATTGTTGATATTTAGTTTCAGAGTCCCACAAAAGTCTTTCCATAACAGATTAGGTACTAAGTCTGGCTGAGATTCGCTAATATTGGCAACCAGTCTCCGAACAGTAGAATTCCAGGGTCTCTCTTGACAGCGACTTTAACGTTATAATCATGGGATGAGTCGAACTGGATCGCTGGGAGCATTGTTTGGGCCATATTTAGGTACGTGGATTCTTTTAACGGCTCAGCCACCTTACGGCTAATCCTATCTATGGCGCCCTGGTTGCTGTGTGCAACATGCACCATACGACAATTCGTAACCGGAGCTTGGGTCATACCCAGCTTGGAAATGGTGGGCGAAGAGAAAGGATCAACAAGTGCAATTTGTAGCATGGTTAATTTCTCCTGACACTGTGAATAGTATTTCCAAATAACAGTATATACATGTTGTTAGATAATACTAGGTATTCTGGCATAGCCAGGTCGACATGTCTGCGTCTAACATGCATGCAGCCCAAAATGTTGAGGTTGTGCTAGTTGGCAAATACATGCCCATAGAAGTTAGTTAGAGAATTTTTATTATTTTGTTAGATATTAAGGTTCTCAGAGAACTGGAAAGGCGATGCTAAAGCTGCAGGTGACTTCAGAGTGTTCATGACAAATCTTTGAAAATTCCATCGGCATCAGGGAAAATAACTCTCGCTAAATTGTGCTCTAGGAAGAACAAACGTGCAAGAGTTCTCAGTTAACTACAGACGACTCAAGAGATACGGCTTATAGGAGAGACTAAGTAATGGTAGATAATGCGTTCATAGTATTGAAAGGTGAGTGTAAGACACCGCAAGGACAGTATGACCATAGTCGGCGAATTGTGTCTAGGTTCCCAAGTTTTGGTGACCAGCTTGGCATAATTACTTGTCACACGTTATAATAGTCTTTGCTGCATATTTACCTCGTCGGTAGCTGAAAGAACCAAAAGCTTTGTCTCCTTGCGGCCTTTTGGTTATCAAAATACCTGAGTTGGTGATGAGCTTTAGGATGTCGGCCCTTCATAGATTACACTAGGCCGAAATTGGCTAGTCAGACTAAGTGGAAATACTCCGTCAATCAACAATTTCTAGCCCAACAGCTTCACAAAATATCCGAATAGCTCATCACCCTCCTTCACCCTTCAATCCTTACATCTCCGCATCTTAGCTGAGGCGTAATACTAAGATGTCGCGACTACTCCGCCCTGCTACTCGTTTTGCATCCTCAGCAGCTAGACCTGCCAGGAGTGCCTTCACATCTTTTCCCCGACTTCCCGCCATAGTTCAGAGCAGAGGATATGCAAAGGAGAGCGGAGTAAAGGAATACACAGTTAGAGAAGCTTTGAATGAGGCTCTCGCAGAAGAATTGGAGTCCAATCCCAAGGTTTTCGTCCTTGGCGAGGAAGTTGCTCAATACAATGGCGCATACAAAGTTACCAAGGGCTTACTAGATCGATTCGGAGATAAAAGGGTTATCGACAGTCCCATCACTGAATCTGGATTCTGCGGTCTCACCGTCGGTGCAGCTTTAGCTGGTTTACACCCTGTTGTAAGTTCCCCTTAGATGCAAAACGCCAGCCAAAGCTAACCTATCCTCAGTGCGAATTCATGACCTTCAACTTCGCTATGCAAGCCATTGATCAGATTGTCAACTCAGCAGCCAAAACCCACTACATGTCAGGCGGTATCCAACCTTGCAACATCACTTTCCGTGGCCCTAACGGTTTCGCCTCCGGTGTCGCAGCACAACACTCACAGGATTATTCAGCTTGGTACGGAAGCATACCTGGTCTCAAGGTTGTGACTCCATATAGTGCAGAAGATGCCAAAGGATTGTTAAAGGCAGCTATTCGTGATCCCAACCCAGTCTGTGTTCTAGAGAACGAGCTTCTATATGGAACATCATTCCCTATGAGCGAAGCCGCCCAACAAAGCGACTTCGTTATCCCATTCGGCAAAGCCAAGATTGAGCGTGCTGGCAAGGATCTTACAATTGTTACCCTCTCTCGGTGTGTCGGCCAATCGCTTGTAGCCGCTGAGGCAATCAAGAAGAAGTACGGCGTTGAAGTCGAGGTTATCAACCTCCGATCCATCAAGCCTCTAGATGTTGAGTCAATTGTCAAATCAGTCAAGAAGACCCACCGTCTGCTATGCGTTGAGTCCGGCTTCCCAGCATTCGGTGTTGGTGCTGAAATCCTCGCTCTTACTATGGAATACGCCTTTGATTACCTAGATGCTCCAGCTCAGAGAATCACTGGTGCTGAGGTCCCAACACCATACGCGCAGAAACTGGAGGATATGGCTTTCCCTAACGAGGCTTTTATCGAGAACTACATTGCGAAGATGCTACGACTTTAGATGGGGATAAGTGGAGAAATTAGATGCCTATGGCGGTTGTGTACTTCTAGGCGCGTTCTTGTGCAATATAACGGATAATTATGATGCCAGTTTTTCTCCTTTTCATCTTTATTGTGTTTCACCTCAGTGCAATGTCGGCTCATTTAGTATCTGATATGGTGGCTTAGGTCACCTAGATTAAGGGCAGCACTTTAGAAGTCCATTTAGGCTGATCTGAGGTCTATCATTAGGGTGATTGTAGATTTATTCTTCGTACCACTGCAGCCACTAATCCTACGCTTTTATTTGTAGAATAAACTAGACCTCGGTGGTACATATGTAGACTTAGATATCTTAATTAGTTGAAATAACGTTATGGTCAACTTAATCTGATTGGTATTTCATGGCGGAAACATCAATTATTCGGAACAGGCCTGAAATGTACCATTAGAGTCCATCTTCATAAAGCGAGATCGTTTCGCTGAACCTAATGTATGCAGAACACAGCTCATGCCTTATAAAGGCAATATCCTCGATGTGGATCAGCTCGTATGTGCACTTAGTCGTCCGTGTGCGGGACCTACCAATGCATTCTTCGTCCAATTTGTAGCTTGGCCACCTACTGTGGGAGGAATTGTAGTGTTTCCAAAGAGCGTAATCGGGAGCCTCTTTGCCTTTAATGTTGAAATTCGCAGGTATGCACTTCAGTCCGTTGGGTAACGAGGATCATACATCTCGTATCCCTCATCATCTGTGTCACTCTCCACTGTACTATCCTCCAATACCTTCGTACCTATGCTTGCCTTTCTGACTTTCTCTTCAACCTTTGCCTCTGTCGCAGTTCCCTCTCCATCCACGGGCGCAAAAGCACTCTTGAACCCAGCTTTCTTGAAACCTGCCTTCTTGAAACCACCACCGCCTCCACCTGCAGCAGGTTCCCCACCAAGCTTGATAGATATCAGTCCTGATTGAGAGTTTGCTTTGGCCTCGGCTTTCCGTGCTTTTGTAGAAGCCATAGGGTCTCGCTGGAGCTGCTTCATGTCCTTGAGGCGCTGTTTGTGCGAGTGGTCGTAGGAGGAGAGGTGGGCTTCATATTCATTCATTCGCGCATAGCCTTTGCTGCATAGCTCACCTGAGTGTCTTCATTAGAACTGGTGCTTACGGATCTGGAGGGGAATCATACAGTAGAAGGATTTGACAGCTTCTCGAGCGCTTTCTGTCTTGGGAGCTGGGTTTGTGAAGCCACGCTACAGGTAATTAGCGAGACAAAGAGAAATAAAACAAGCAATACATACAGGAGGCATCTTGAGAGTATTTCTGGATTTTCCTGATCTAACTATATAGTTGCGTTGTGAAGGCTATGGGCGGTGTTGATATTGAAGACTTTCAACTGGACATGATTAAGGTGTGGTCAATGCGTATGACCGCAAAGCTTATTTCCAAAATAGTCGATATTCGCAGATGCCATATCTCAACATGAAAGCACCCTCTAGGTAGTAGCCGGCATGGATCGTCAAAACCCAGATGCGACTGTGTCGACGGACACGTTTATGTCTTTGCAGAATATTGACCCTGAACCTATGCCAGACTCGCGGCCAGGTTCTATGTCTATTCCTCGCGCAGACGCTCCTCGTCCACCTACTAGATCAACTTCCTTCGCCTCTTCTCTAGGCCTCAGTGGAAACCATGGTTCGGTATGGTACCGTAGGTAGAACGAATTGAGAATTACTGTGGCGATGCTAATACGCAGCAGTCACCCGCCTGCAACGCTATTCATCATATGCCTTTACAGCTTTTGCGGCACTTCACATAACGAATACTTCTATTATCCCGCTTATCACTCGCTCCGTTGCGGATTCTGAGACCTATCTCCTCCTCACACGGCCGTTCTACCAGTCCATGCTCCTCGAGCCATTACTCATCACAATTCCAATAACTACACATGTCCTTGCCGGCCTCGCGCTACGAATACATCGGCGCAATGCAAATCTGGCCCGCTATGGCGCTGCTAACCTCTCTGTAGCCAAAAGACTTGAGAGTAAATTGAAGGTTTGGCCTGTGGTCTCATGGGCGTCCATATCGGGATATATACTCACGCCTTTGGTGCTTGGCCATGCACTTGTAAATCGTACATTACCTTGGGTATATGAAGGTGGATCGTCCGGTGTTGGATTGGGATATGTTTCTCATGGTTTCGCCAAACACCCATTTATTGCTTGGACTGGATACGCCGCTCTTGTAGGCGTAGGTGTTGGACATTTTGTATGGGGAATTGCGAGATGGCAGAATTGGATACCGATAGGATCAGACAAAAAAGCGAAACGGAGACGTTGGACAATCCATGGGGTTGCAGCTGCAATATCACTACTGTGGATAGCAGGAGGACTTGGAGTTGTAGGTAGAGGAGGGAAATCTGATGGATGGGTTGGGAAAGGGTATGATGAGTTATACTCCAAGATACCGTTGTTGAAATTATAGTGAAGCAAGATTCTGTTGCACAGCGAAAGGAGTTTGAAGGAGGCATTGCAATTGCAATAGATCATACATATTTTCAGACGTCAAGATTGCTCGCTTTGCCAGTGTCCCTGCCGCTCAATTTCCACTGAGTTTTGCTCCAATGTGTATATCAGCCTTACAGACATCTTCCCAGACTTTGTATTACCGGTACGGTTCATCATCTAGGTATTATCATAACAACGCGTCGACGCGGCAGGTTTTACATCTCATTTGTCACGCTATCTGAAGCAAAATCGAGAGGCAATTTATACTTTACAGAACTCTCTTGAATCACGCTAGATTCGACCCCAAAGAAAAGAAGCACCCCGACCTGGAGCTAGTCGAAGCTGTTTGTTGTCACAACATCAGGTTTTTCGTACAGCCAGCGGAAACTCGCTATCCCAGTTTATCCTGTCCCTATGGGAAAGAAAATTTCCACAAACCCCGAGGATGGACAGGCATGGGAAAGTCATACCAGCTGAACTCGCAGCGCGTAGTTAACTGCACTAACTTCTGGTTCCTAGTTTTTAGTCTGGAAAGAAAACAATAACAAAGACTCCAGCAGATAAATTACGCATCACATACACTATTGTATGTATGTACGCGTGTATCTGCTATCTAAGTACACACCTCGAGGAGAAAGCCGCTCACCTCTTCTTAGCTCACCTTGCCAACTACCCACCATTCTCCTTCGTATCATGGAACCAGGTAGCAAATTCTAGAGACGCATCCTCTGATAAACCGGGAAGTTAGGGTAAGTCCTCTTTAATCACCCACCTTAAACATCATACCTATCTGCCTACCTATTCAAAAAAAAAAAAAACAAGCATT
>Ga0247810_10000920_pt1 | contig 22157 bp, 21 predicted proteins | sample UWRJL119311C1_FD_179918 | JGI IMG/M metagenome (GOLD analysis project Ga0247810, IMG submission 179918) | Plant litter microbial communities from Arlington Agricultural Research Station in Wisconsin, United States - UWRJ-L119-311C-1 | ecosystem: Environmental > Terrestrial > Plant litter >... | reverse complement strand
GTAGTATCTCACAAAGCTCTTATCGAGGCAGATATCGAAGTTCAGAAAAAAGAAATCATTGGGCAGCTTGAAAAAGGCCAGGTACTTGAAGGTGTTGTTAAAAACATTACTTCTTACGGTGTATTCATCGACCTTGGAGGTGTTGACGGACTGATCCACATTACAGACCTTTCATGGGGCCGTGTGAATCATCCTGAAGAGATCGTTGAGCTTGATCAGAAACTGAACGTCGTAATTCTCGACTTCGATGATGACAAAAAACGTATCGCTCTTGGATTGAAACAATTGCAGCCACATCCATGGGATGCTTTGGATACTAACTTAGCTGTTGGTGACAAGATCGCAGGAAAAGTTGTTGTATTGGCTGACTATGGCGCGTTCATCGAGATCGCTCCGGGTGTAGAAGGTCTGATCCACGTTTCAGAAATGAGCTGGTCTCAGCACCTGCGTTCTGCACAGGACTTCATGACAGTTGGCGACACCGTTGAAGCTGTCATCCTAACATTGGACCGCGAAGAGCGTAAAATGTCATTGGGTATCAAACAACTGATGCCGGATCCATGGGAAGCTATCGAAGCTAAATTTGCTGTTGGAACACGTCACATGGCGAAAGTTCGCAACTTCACTAACTTCGGAGTATTCGTTGAGCTGGAAGAAGGTGTTGACGGATTGATCCACATCTCTGACCTTTCATGGCAGAAGAAAATCAAACACCCTTCCGAGTTCTGCAAGGTAGGTGATGAAATGGAAGTTGTTGTATTGGAAATCGATCGTGAAAACCGTCGTATCTCTTTAGGTCACAAACAACTGGAAGAAAATCCATGGGAAGTATTCGAAACGATCTTCGGAGAAGGTTCAGTACACCAGGGAACAATCATCGAAACAAAAGACAAAGCAGGTGTTGTAGCACTTCCTTACGGTGTTGAAGGTATTTGTCCTTCTAAACACCTTCGTAAAGAAGACGGTACAAACGCGAAAATCGAGGAAACTCTTGACTTCAAAGTAATTGAATTCAATAAAGAGTCTAAGAAAATCGTTGTCTCTCACACACGCACATTCGAAGAAGGTGTTGATGAGAAGCCGGTTAAATCTTCTGCTTCAGCAGGTGGTAAAAAACCAGCAGGTGGTGGTAACAACGCTGGAAACAGCGCTACTTCACAAGCTGTTAAAGCAATCAACCAGGGTAATGAAAAATCAACATTAGGTGATTTGGACGCTCTGTCTGCTTTGAAAGAAAAAATGGAAGGCGAAGGAAACTAATCCTTAGCTCCTAACGATAAAGGTCCCGTTCTGATTTCAGAGCGGGATTTTTTTTTGCCTGTAGAAACGTTCATTACATGCGCTATCAGACGTGGATGCTTTATCAGTCGCGTATGGAATGTAAAAATAGTTATCGTCCAAGTAAGTTCGTACCACGAATACACGAACATCTTTCAGCGAAGCTAATGATGTGCTGCATAGAATAATATCGAATGTGTAAACTTTGTTTATACTACGAATCTGCAGATAAGCGAGCCTGTTAGCGGGCATTCGTTATAATTATACGTGGTTTGTCATTAGTGTATTCGTGGTAAATTTCACTCCCGCATTATTAGGTTTATGCTTATAATTTTAGACACTGTTAATCAGACATCCCGACGCATCCCACCTACTGCGCTATAAAAATAAAACATTTTAGTACTTTGTATTGCATAGTACTAATTAATACATATATTTGTGCCATAAACAGTACCAAATGAATGTAGAGAACACACAGGCACAAATGCGGAAAGGGATCCTGGAGTTCTGTATTCTTAGCATTCTCGACAAGCAGGAAGCTTATCCTTCTGAAATTCTCGAACAGCTGAAACAGGCAAAGCTGATCGTGGTCGAAGGAACACTTTACCCGCTGCTCACGAGATTGAAGAATATGGAGCTGCTCACCTACCGCTGGGAAGAATCGACTTCAGGGCCGCCAAGAAAATACTACGTGATCACCGGATCAGGAAAGGAATCGCTTGCCGCCCTGAAAATTACCTGGAGCGAATTACAGCACGCAGTTGAAACAATTACCACTTCTCAAAACAAGTAATCATGAAAAAGACACTCTCAATACACTTAGGCCGTCAACTCTTTGTTATAGAAGAAGATGCATACGATCGCCTGCAGCAATACCTTCAGCGGCTCGAACACTCGCTGAAAGCCGAAACAGGCATCGGTGAGATCATGGAAGACATCGAAATGCGCTTTGCCGAGCTGATCCATTCCTACCTTGGTGAAAACCGCAAAGTAGTTGGTCTTGCCGACGTAGAGAAAGGCATTGCTTCTCTCGGGGAACCGGAAGAAATATCCGAAGAGCCTGCTCAAAGTGAAGAAAAACAGCAAAAGGAAGAGCGCACAGACAGAACAGAGCGTCGTTTCTACCGCGATCCGGAACATGGGATGCTGGGAGGTGTTTGCTCCGGGCTTGCAGCCTACATGGGAATGGATCCCGTTATCGTGCGCGTCATTTTCTTTCTCCTGTGCTTTACCGGTATCGGAGTTCCTGCTTACCTGTTGCTCTGGATCATACTTCCGAACGCCATAACTCCTTCAGACAGGCTGAGAATGCATGGAAAACCGGTTACAGTTGACACGCTGAAGGAAGAATTCGTTAAAGCAACCGACCGAATCAAAGACGATACGCTGAGAGCACGCGATAAGTTCAGGAGCAACAGCGATCAAATTGTTGACCGTACCAAACATGCCATTCGTACGCTTTTCAAGATCGGTGGATTCGGACTGGTCATAGTTTCCACGCTCTGGTTGCTGTTCTTCTCACTGGCAGCTTCAGGAATGATCGATCTGGTACCGGCGACCGGCGATTCCGACTACATTTCCGTTCACGACTTCCTTGATATTCTCATTCCCGTAAAGGAAACGGCCTTCCTGATGTGGAGCGCTATTCTACTGATAGGCTTTTCAAGTCCCATCCTTGGAATTCTGGTCGGAACAAGAATGATCACCGAAAAATACAAGCGCTTTTTCAGAACAGGCATCCTCATTCTTTCCATTATACTTGGAGCAGGATTTGTCCTCGGATTGATCAGCGGATTGCAGACAGGGCGGGATTTCGCAGTCTATTCAGAAGTGGAGCAGCAGCACCTGACAGCAAATGTGGCCGAGCTGAACCTCGAAGAGCTTCCACAATATTCCGGAGAAAGAAGAATAATAGCCTCCGGAGGAGTTGATTTTATCGCCATTAAAAAAGGGATCATTCACCAGGAAGGAATCTGGCTGACTTACCGCACCTCAAAAGATTCGCTTTACCACATTTACCAGGTTGTGAGCGCTCATGGGATAAACAGAACCATAGCGCTTTCACGGAGCGGAAGAATCCGGCATACCCTTCAGCTAAACGGTTCAAAACTGCTGATCAGCCCACATTATTCCTTTCCTTCCAAAGACGGATTGCGTAACCAGGAAGTAGAAGTGATCATTGAAGTTCCTTCAACTAAAAAATTGAAAATAAATGGAATAACGATTAACAGACCCGAAACAGAGTTCAAGGATATTTTCAGGAGCAATGAGTTAGGTGAAACCTGGGAAGAATAACACAGGTAATTTAAAGAGAATAGAGGCAGTGTTCAGAAGAATGCTGCCTTTGTTCTTTAAACCAATTGGTTTACTTCATTATTCCCCCATCATTGAATCAATCAGGAATACACCTCCAGGAGGTATATAAGGAAGCACAGCTTCGATATGGCTTACATAAGGGTGAAGAGCGGGGAATACATCAGGATGAAAGCGGGATGGTAGCAAGTTGACACGGGGATGCATCGGAGCAACATCGCAGTAACTACTGAGTATCATCGGAGTAACTACGGAATATGGTCTTTGTTTTGGAAGACTGGATTGAGAAATGTGGCCTCCTAAACTAACTAACACACGAAATAACGAAACACGCTTCGTCATCCTGCTATTATTTCACGGTTAGCTATTACTCCAGATGGAGCTGCACACACCATTTACCAAAGTTAGTGATATGATGGTAGTTATCCCACCTTTTTCTTCCCGCAAGTAGCCGGACCAGATTTTTAAGTTATAAGGCTCTTTATTGTGCTGTACTTAATTAGCAGTTCCTGATCTTTCTACTCGTGTACCTTTGCCTGTTAGAAGAAAAATAAAGCACCTTCTTTTTGTTGTAAAAAGGTTCATTCTGTTGATTTTTCTAACTTCCTTTTTTAGGGAAGATTCTGTATATTTGTCCTACAAAAAAGCATTCTATGGCAACACAGGCAATCTCAGAAACAAGTTCAACAGTGGATTTCGAAACTTTCAAAAAGGAAGTATTAAACGATTATCGCCTGGCTTGTTTATCAAGAGAAGCTTCCCTGCTTGGCCGTCGTGAAGTATTGACGGGAAAAGCAAAATTCGGGATCTTCGGTGACGGAAAGGAACTTGCACAGCTTGCACTGGCCAAACAATTCCGCGACGGCGATTTCCGTTCGGGTTATTACCGTGACCAGACGCTGATGATGGCGATCGGACAGTTGAGCATTCAGCAGTACTTTGCAGGACTTTACGGTCATACGAATGTTGAGCAGGAGCCACAATCGGGAGGTCGTCAGATGGGCGGACATTTCGCTACACGCAACCTCGATGAGAACGGCGACTGGAAGGACCTCATGAAACAGAAGAACAGCTCTTCGGATATTTCACCAACCGCCGGACAGATGCCGCGTTTACTTGGTTTGGCCCAGGCTTCCAAAGTTTACCGCAATCACCCGACGCTGAAAGAACTGGACCAGTTTAAAAAATTCACCAATGGCGGAAATGAAGTCGCTTTCGGTACGATCGGAGACGCTTCTACGTCAGAAGGACCATTCTGGGAAGTAATCAACGCTGCCGGCGTTCTGCAGGTTCCCATGGTTATGTCGGTTTGGGATGATGGTTACGGAATCTCCGTTCCACGCGAATTCCAGACTACGAAAGGAAGCATTTCCGAAGCTTTATCGGGCATGCAGCGCACAGAAGACAAAACCGGCTACGAGATCCTTGTGACTAAAGGATGGGATTACGTTCACCTCTGCGAAACGTATGAAAAAGCAGTTCACATTGCCAGAACAGAACATGTTCCCGTACTCGTTCACGTAAAAGAGGTGAATCAGCCGCAGGGACATTCCACTTCCGGATCGCACGAACGTTACAAATCCGGGGATCGCCTGCAGTGGGAAACCGATTTCGACTGCATAGCCAAGTTTAAAGAATGGATATTAAGCTTTAATGCAGATGGAAATACACTTGCAACGGAAGACGAATTAGTTGAAATATCAGCTTCAGCTAAAAAATCAGTTAATGAAGACAAGCGCGCTGCGTGGAAAGCGTTCTCAGAAGAACTCGTGAGCGATCTGACACAGGCTGTCGAGCTGCTGAAAGCAGTGGCAGGCGAAAGTACTTCCGGCGCGTTCATTACCAAAGAAATAGAAACACTCGAAAAAGCAATGGAGCCTATCCGCAAGGATGTTCTGAATGCTGTTCGTAAAACACTTCGGGTAACACGTGGAGAAAACGGTCCTGCACGCCAGGCCACTATTTCCTGGTTAAACAAAGCGAAGGATGCCAATTTCAACCGTTACAGTGCAAACCTTCATTCGGTTTCCGCTCAGAATGCGATGAACATTGCTCCTATTGCTCCTGCTTACGATACCAACGGTTCTTCGGAAGACGGCCGCATTATCTTACGCGAGAACTTCCGCAAGCTGTTTGAAAAATATCCGGAAGCACTGATTTTCGGTGAAGATGCCGGTAAGATCGGAGGAGTGAATCAATCACTCGAAGGTTTACAGGAACAATTCGGAGATCTTCGCGTTTCCGATGTCGGTATCCGCGAATGTTCTATTATCGGCCAGGGAATAGGGATGGCTATGCGTGGCCTCCGCCCTATTGCTGAGATCCAGTACCTGGATTACCTGCTTTATGCGATCCAGATCTTATCAGATGATCTGTCGACTGTACAATACAGAACGGCCGGCGGACAGAAAGCGCCGCTGATCGTCAGTACGCGCGGTCACCGCCTGGAAGGAATCTGGCACAGCGGAAGCCCCATGGGAATGATCGTGAACTCACTGCGCGGAATGTATGTCTGTGTACCGAGAAATATGACCAGGGCCGCCGGATTCTACAATACATTGATGGCCAGCGACGAGCCTGCACTGGTGATCGAGCCGTTGAACGGTTACCGCACGAAGGAACCAATGCCGACAAATATCGGCGAATTCAGAACTCCGCTTGGAATTCCTGAAATCGTAAAAGAAGGAACAGACCTTACCATCGTTTCTTACGGATCTACGTTCAATTTGTGTGAAGCATCTACTCAGACACTGAAAGAATTAGGTATCTCCGTAGAATTAATCGACGTTCAGACGCTGATCCCATTCGATGTGAATCACGTGATCGCAGCATCGCTTAAGAAAACAAACCGCCTGCTGGTAGTGGACGAAGACGTTTCCAGCGGTGCAACAGGTTACCTACTCGACAAGATCATGGTGGAGCAAAAAGGTTATTATCACCTGGATTCTGCTCCTGTAACGCTCAGCGCAAAAGATCACCGCCCGGCTTACGGAACGGATGGCGATTATTTCTCCAAGCCGAGCATCGACGATATCGTTGAAGCAGCTTATGCTATTATGAACGAAGCGAATCCTTCTGCTTATCCTGCTATTTACTGAGCGTGCGTAAAGCTTTCTCCATAGCTTGTGTCGTGTTTTTCATTGGATGTATTTCAGCGAAAGACTTTACGAGCTTTGGCTGGGAAATCTGGTACGTGACCAATAAAAGCTATGCCGCGAAGGTTTTATGCGAGAATAAGGCAAAGCCTGCGATGAAGTGTAATGGTAAGTGCTACCTTGCCAAACAATTAAAAAAGGCAGAACAGCAAAACCAGGATAAATCGTCGCCTATTCCGAATCTGAAGCTGAAATCAGTGGACTGGATAGCTATTGAACCAATCGTAGTCGTTCCTGAAGCTGTAGCTATTGCTGTTTCCGGTCAGCCAAACAACTGGCCTGAACAGGAAAAATCACTTTCAGCATTCAGCAGCTCCGTGTTTCATCCCCCAACACTCTAATACAACTTGCTTTCACCTTTCGGGATTCATCCATAAGTGAGAGGTTCTGGCAATTCTCGTGGCGAAACATCCTTCTCTAACGGGAAGAGATCAGCGTTTCGTTTATTTTCCAACTATTCAAACATCAATCATGAAGTTATCCGCAACACTCGCGTGCGTTTTGCTTTGTGTGCGTGTACTGGCCTGTGATGTATGCGGCGCCGTAAACTCATCGCTGGGTTTGGGCACCATTGCGTCCGGAAATCGTCATTCCTTTGGTCTGACCTATCAGTACCGTACTTACAAGAGCAATCACCCGCCACTATTCAACGAGCCGGCCATCGGAAGTTCAGAGCGCTATCAACGGCTGGATTTTTCAGGAAACATCCGCATGGCAGATCGCTGGCAACTGAAAGCAGTTGTGCCCGTGGTTTACAACGAGCAATGGAAAGAAGGCGCCCGCGATTTCCGCCAAGGACTGGGCGATCCAACGCTGACGATCAATTACTTTATTGTAAACCGCCAGGATTCACTAGCTGTGAACCAGATTCGCTGGAGCGTGGGCCTTGGAGGAAAGCTTCCACTGGGAAAATTCCCGGAACCACACGATGAAGTACTGCTGCTTTATCCGGGAACAGGAACATGGGACGGTGTTATGCAGTCTTCGTTCTTTTACCGCCACAGGAAGTGGGGAATTATCCAGGAATGTAACGCCGTGGTCCGTTCTACCAACAAATACAGCTACACTCCAGGATCATTGTTCAACGCCACCCTGTTTGGTTTCAGACGTTTCAGCAACTGGTCGCTTTTCGGCGGATTTCAGTATGCCTGGAATGGGATCGACTACATAGACAGGGAAGCCATCAACAGCTCTCCCAGCCGTGGCGAGATCCTGAGCGCTTCCGTCGGGGGAAGCATTCAATGGGGAAACATCATGGTACAGGCAAACGCGCACCTGCCCGTGATCCAACATTTAGGAAACGGCTACGTGAACCAGGAATTGAGCTTCACAGCCGGAATACATTACATTTTTAATAACTGATTATGAAAAAAATATTGACACTGGCACTCGCTGCCCTGGCAATTACAGCCTGTAAAAAAGACAAGAACGAAGATCATATGGAATTTGAAGCAACGATCACCGTTTCCTCACCTTCCGAAAACGACACCATTACCGGCGGAACATCCTTCCTTGTAACAGGATCGATTGCGGCAAACATGGAAATGCACGGTTATCACGTAGAGCTTTACAACAGCTCCGATAACTCGCTGCTATACGAGAATGAGTACCACGAGCATTCCGAATCATTTACCCTCAATGAAACCGTGACGCATGCTTTAACGGCGCAAACAGCTCTCAAGCTTAAGATCGAAGCCGCTGGTGATCATGAAGGATCGACTGTAACCAAAGAAGTACACCTTACTTATATTCCATAGTAAGTATTGAGTTTTTACACGTTTAAGCACTGGCGGGGTCTGAAAGGATCCCGCTTTTTTGTTGATTCAATCAGCATTTCATGTAGCTGCTACCGGAACACGGTGTCTTTGTTGCCCAGGAACTGGTAAAAATCCGGCCTGAATATCCAGAATCGCTGGTTTTAGAACCAGCAACACCATTGATTTCTTACCTGTAAAAATCAACAAACGTTAATTTCAGGGCGCATTTTCAAACAACCGAAAACGCAGTGAAACAGCTTGATCAAACTTCGTAAAACCCTCTAAAACATTTCCTTAACTCATTGAATTAGCGTTTGTTAACAAGGCTTCTTTTTCCTAAAGAATTATAAAACAAGTTTTGAAATTTGGCCACTGTGCAGAATCAAAATACCTTGGCCTCAAGTAAAAACCATTAATAATTTTGTTATGAAAATCTCAGTTTTAGCATTTGTCGCATTGTTTGGATTCGCTTTCACATCGTGCAAAAAAGATTACACTTGCGAGTGTAAAAAAATACACACTGACGCAGACGGTGACACGTCATCATCTGCAGACGGAAATTATACGTTCAAAGATTCAGAAGCACGTGCAACTACACGTTGTAACGATCTTGAAGGAACAGGAACAGATATTACGGGTGACTACACTCGTGAGTGTCAGATCCAGTAATCAGGACCTTCTATTTTTCATAAATAGAGTGAAAACGCTGCAGGCTTTCAAGGAAGCAGGCAGCGTTTTTTTATGCCTTGTTTTTCGGTAATTTAGCGGAGAACTCAAAAATATCCGGTTTGACCAAAAAAGAAAAGGCGGTTTACGTCATTGAAGAGCTTGAAAAATTGTATCCCGAAACTCCCGTTCCCCTGGATCACTGGGATGCCTACACTTTATTGATTGCCGTGCTGCTTTCCGCTCAATGTACCGATGTTCGCGTAAACACCATTACCCCTATTCTTTTCAAACGAGCTTCCCGTCCGCAGGACATGATCAAACTGTCTGTGGAGGAAATTCGCGATATTATTCGTCCGTGTGGTCTTTCTCCAAAGAAATCTCAGGCTATTTACGACTTGTCGCACCTTATTATCGATAAGCACAATGGCGAGGTTCCCCAAACATTTGAAGAGCTTGAAGCATTCCCGGGAGTCGGCCATAAAACTGCTTCCGTAGTGATGTCACAGGCTTTCGGAGTTCCGGCGTTTCCGGTAGATACACACATTCACAGGCTGCTTACCCGCTGGGGACTTACTTCCGGGAAAAATGTCGAAGAAACGGAGAGCGATGCCAAAAAGCTATTTCCACGCGAGCTCTGGAACAAGCTTCATCTCCAGATCATCTTTTACGGCAGAAGCCATTCACCGGCGCGCAACCCCAAAAGAGAGATCGATTATATCACAGCAGCCATTGGAACAAAGAAAGCCCTTGCCGAACTAAAATAAACCGACATGACGACACTTCCGCTCAGAATCAGCATCATCGCAATCGTACTCTTTACTGGAATCCGGTGCAGCGAAGCCCCTGCGAAAAAAGAAAAAGCTCCTCAACTCCGTGAGCTACCTGCTGCTGACCAGGAAATCGACGGATACACCCTTGTCAAAAACGATTCCCTGGGCTACCAGCTGGCCGTTTCAAACGAGCTTTCCGCAACCACCGAACTGAATGCACAGGCTTCCCTTCAATACGGAAACACGAAAACCGGGCAGTACATCATTCTTGTAGACGAACCCAAAGCCGACATCATCGAAGAGCTGAAATCGCTGAAAGCCTACGACAGCAAACAATCTTTCCTGGATAATTTCGCTTCGTTCCGGATCAAGCAACTGGAAAAGAATGCAAGAGGTGTTGAAAAAGGACCGATCACAAAAAAAGAAGCCAATTCCTTAAACATGCAATCGATACGGCTCGAAGCTTCGGTTGTCGAAGTTCCGGAGAAGATCGTTTACTACATTGGCTTTGCCGAAGGAGCGGCCTCCAGCTACATGATCATGGCCTGGACCTTGAAAAGCGGAGATGATGCTTTCAGACCAGTTGCCGAAAAAATGATCGGTTCTTTCCAGCTTACCGGAAATCCGGTTATTCCGTAAAATCGAGGTCGCGGTTATGTGTTTCCGCAATCGAAGCCGTACAGTAAATGCCAATCGTGAAGCAGATCAATCCGACAATTGCCCCGGCATTAATAACTCCCGTTGAAGGAATGAAGAATTCGTAGGCGAAATACATCAGCGGGACCGTACCCCTCACAATATTCGGGATCGTTGTTGCCGCAGTTGAACGGATGTTGGTTCCGAACTGCTCTGCTCCTACCGTTACAAACATGGCCCAGTAGCCCGTTCCGAAGCCAAACCAGACACACAGGCCGTAGTACATCCCGGAAGTTTTGATTCCGCCGTAAAGCAGCCACACAACGCTGATCAGCGTGAAGCCCATCATCCAGAGAATGGCTTTTTTTCTCGACTTCAGCCAGTGACTCAGGAAACCGCTGAAAAAATCTCCGGCAGAAATCCCGATGTATCCCCACATAATGGCATCGCCAGGAGAGATCTCTTCAGGAATTCCCAGGGCTTTTCCGAACTGGTTGCTCAACATGGCAAGCACTCCGATGCAGAACCATGTTGGCAGGCCGATTCCAATGCAGCGGATGTAACGGATAAAGCGATCACGGTTCGTGAAAAAGGAAAAGAAATTTCCGCGTTTAACGGTCGAATCGACAGCTACTTCTTTAAAAATACCCGATTCGGCAACTCCGACACGCATCAGCAGCAAAGCGATTCCCATTCCTCCGCCGATGAAATAAGCGATCGTCCAGTCGCCCGAAAGCTTCACCGTAAAATTGGCAACCACTGCTCCCAGCAATCCGAATCCCGCAACCAGCGAAGTTCCTATTGCACGCAGCTCTTTCGGGAGCACTTCCGAGACCAGCGTAATTCCTGCTCCTAACTCTCCGGCGAGTCCGATTCCTGCGATAAAGCGAAGAGCCGTGTACCAGCCGGCAGCCGATTCGGAAGGAAAAGACGGCAAAAATCCGCAGGCAATGTTCGCCATGGAATAAAGCAGGATAGAGCCGAAAAGAACCGACAATCTTCCGCGCTTATCACCGATGATTCCCCAAAGAATCCCACCGATCAGCAATCCGCCCATCTGCCAGTTCACGATCGACACACCGATCGTATCCGGATCGAGGTGCAATGCTTCCAGGCTGGGCTTTCGTACAATCCCGAACAAAAGCAGGTCATAGATATCCACGAAATAACCGAGTGCCGCCACAATAACGGGCAGCGAGAAAAGAGGCTTGTAAGAAAGTCGTTCCAAAGTAGCGTATTTTGGCGATGAAAATAAGAGTAATTCACCACAAAAGGCACAAAAGCATTTGTAAAGGATGCCCGGTGTTCGAAAAGGAGAAAAAAGAACCTGCTTTACAGTGATTTATTCAAATAACCTGACGCGGTCACCGGGGGTGCAAAAAAATCGCGGATTCATGGTGAAAAATAAGTAAAATTGCACCATGATCTCCGACGAACAATACATGCAGCGCGCTATCGATCTTGCTCTTATAGCAGGGGTACATGCCGCTCCGAACCCGATGGTGGGCGCAGTAATCGTTCACAACGGCCACATCATAGGAGAAGGATATCATCGCAAATATGGCGGTCCGCATGCTGAAGTGAATGCCGTTAACAGCGTTTCCGATAAAACACTTCTGAAAGAATCGACCATTTACGTTTCGCTGGAGCCTTGTTCTCACTTCGGGAAAACACCTCCCTGCGCGGATCTGCTGATCGAACACCAGTTTAAAAGAGTGGTGATCGCCACCATGGATCCGTTTGCTAAAGTTGCCGGACAGGGTATCGAAAAGCTGAAGCAGGCAGGAACAGACATTCAAACCGATGTTCTGCAAGCCGAAAGCCGTGAGCTGAACAAACGCTTTTTTACTTTTCACCAGAAACAGCGGCCATACGTTATCCTGAAATGGGCGCAAACTGCCGATGGATTCATAGACGCAGCAAGAGAAGCCGATGAAACTGGAACCATTCGCTGGATCTCTTCACCTGAAACGCAGGCGCTGGTCCATCACTGGCGATCGCAGGAACAAGCGATACTGGTTGGCTGGAAAACAGTACTGAACGACGATCCGAGCCTGACGGTAAGAGAAGTAAAAGGTTCCGATCCGCTGCGCGTGGTAGTCGACAGTCAGCTGAAAGCCCCGATAGAAGCCCGTTTGCTCACCGACAAGCGTCCGACAATTGTGCTCAATACCGTGAAAGACGAAGAAAAAGGCGCCATCCGCTATATCAGGATACCTTCTGTTTCAACTGCCAATATTCTGAAAGCACTGGCCGATCTTCACATTCTTTCCGTGATTGTGGAAGGCGGAAGCAGGACACTTCAGCACTTCATTGTCGATAAAACCTGGGACGAAGCACGCGTGATCGTTGGCAAAAGCAGTTTCGGAAGCGGCACGAAAGCCCCGGTGCTGAACGCCATTCCGCGTAAAACGACGACTTTTTCCGACGACCGGATCTACGAATACAGACGGGTATGACAGAACTGATCATCAGCATCCTTTCCTCTTCCGTTCTCTTTTTCATTTTCCGGCTCTTTCCAATCTATAAGGTCGATACGGCCCAGGCGATCGTAGTGAACTACTTCACTGCTTTTATCTGCGGATGTCTAGTCAACCAGAGCTTTCCCGATGTCGGCGAATTATTCCGGACAAACCTGCTGCCCTATGTTATCGCAGCAGGATTCCTGTTCATCAGCCTGTTCGTCGTTATGGGGATCAGCTCTTATCAGAACGGAATGGGAACGACCTCCGTGGCCGTGAAAATGAGCATGGCACTTTCGATGCTGTTCTTTGTGATCGCTTACAACGAAAGTGTTACCTGGATGAAGATCTCGGGCTTTGTACTCGCATTCGCAGGAATCTTCCTCATAACCTTTGAGAAAAACACCACCGGGAAAAGAAGCGCTTCTCTCATGATGCTGCTGTTCCTGTTCATTGGCAGCGCATTGCTGGATGTGGTGCTGAATTACGTCCAGCATTCCGTGCTGGGAAGCTATCCTTCTTCCCTGTTCACTGCCTTCGGATTCCTGGCAGCAGGACTGATAGGCACACTTTGGATGATCACTCAATATACCAGCGGCAAGCGGTCGTTCTCCTGGCGAAATGTTGCCGGCGGAATTATTCTGGGCATTCCGAATTACTTTTCGATCTATTTGCTGATCCGCTCCTATTCGTCCACCGGATGGAGCGCCAGCGCAACCTTAGCCGTTACGGGGATTTCCATTGTTTCGCTTTCAGCCATTTTCGGAATCGTGGTGTTTAAAGAATCGGCCAGGTGGCAGAAGCTCACAGGACTTGTTTGTGCGCTTGTTGCTATTGTGTTGCTGGCTTCTGCTTCCACATAAGAATCCGGGAAATCCTTCCTTCTCAATCAGGATCTATATTATTAAATTCGTACCGCAAACCCAGAACAAAATACTATGAAACTATACCCGATAGAAACAGGAACTTTTAAGCTCGACGGCGGAGCCATGTTCGGAGTTGTTCCCAAATCGCTGTGGCAGAAAACCAATCCGGCGGATGACAACAACCTTTGTACCTGGTCTATGCGCTGCCTGCTCATTGAAGACGGCAATCGCCTGATCCTGGTGGATACGGGAATCGGTGACAAGCAATCGGAGAAATTCTTTTCACACTATTACCTGGCAGATACGCTGACACTGGAACAAAGCCTGAACAAACATGGATTCGGACTGGATCAGATAACTGACGTTTTCCTGACGCACCTGCATTTCGATCATTGCGGAGGAGCGGTGAAATGGAACAAGGACCGCACAAAACTGGAAACTGTTTTCCCGAATGCCATTTACTGGAGCACTGAAAATCACTGGAAGTGGGCCACAGAACCGAATCCGCGTGAAAAAGCGTCCTTCTTAAGCGAAAATATCCTGCCTTTGCAGGAAAGCGGGCAATTGCAATTCATTCAGCGAAACGGCAACTATACGAAGAACGTGTTCGGTAACTTCGATGTGCATTTTGTAGACGGACACACCGAAAGCATGATGATCCCTCACATTCATTACAAGGAAAAGACACTGGTTTTTATGGCAGACCTGCTACCGAGCACCGGGCACATTCCTTTACCTTATGTGATGGGCTACGATACACGCCCGCTGATCACGCTGACTGAAAAAGAAGCTTTCCTGAAAAATGCCGCAGCGAATAACTTCGTTCTCTTCCTCGAACACGATTCGGTAAACGAATGCTGCACTTTACAGGAAACGGAGAAAGGTGTACGCTTGGGCGAATCACAGACGTTTGCTTCGATTTTCGGGTAATGTGTAAACTGCCCGGTAAATGAATGAAGAAGCAGGAAAAATGGTAAACAAAGCGTGAGGAATGCTATACAAGGTCTGGGGAATTCTATACATGGTCTGAGAAATTCTATACAAGGCCTGAGGAATGCTATACAAGGTCTGGGGAATTCTATACATGGTCTGAGAAATTCTATACAAGGCCTGAGGAATGCTATACAAGGTCTGGGGAATTCTATACAAGGCCTGAGGAATGCTATACAAGGCCTGAGGAATGCTATACAAGGCCTGAGGAATGCTATACAAGGTCTGGGGAATTCTATACATGGCTTGAGAAAAGTGAAACAAGGTCCCGGGAATCTTTACTGTGCTAAAAACCGGCAAAATTCCTTTATAGGCCTTTTCCTTTGATTTCGATTGAAACAATAATCACCTGTTCCCGTAAAGGGTTTCGGCTGATAAAAACAAATCCGTTAAAAGACTTGTAACTAAAAAGTATCAGACTCATTAAAAAAGCTAATTTAAGGCTGTCGAAAAAAACCGGACTATGAACAATTACTTGCTGCAATTACTCAAAGAGGTCAAAACCATTATCATTCCCGGATTGGGAGCACTTACGCTTACCAACGAACATACGGGTGAAATGATGTTCATGTCCTACCTGAAATTCGACGATGGTAATCTTGCAAAGCACATTGCCGAAAAAGAAGGAATCGACATCAACGATGCAAAAAACCTCATTGCCAAATTTGTACGCGAAGTAACCGCTCAGCTCGATAAAGGCGACAGCTACGACATGTACCAGTTCGGTACCTTCCGGAAAGTAGACGGCGAAGTAAGCTTCGATCAGTGGGGAAGCGATTCGGCTGCTCCTACCGCTCAACAGGAAAACGTTCCTGAACCAAAAGAAGAACCGGCTGCTCCTTCGGCCCCCGAGCCAATTGCCGAAACGCCGTTTGTAATCGACGAAACACCTCTAACACCCGAAGAGAACAGTATCCGCGAAGAATTGCCCACATCTGAAACCGAAGCCATGGGCGCATCCATAGCAGCAGCTGTCGTTGCGGATGAGCTCACCGGTAACGATGCTCCGGTAATGGAGGAACTTAAAGAAGAAAAACGCGAAGAGGCCAATACGGCAATTGCGCCTGATACAACCGAAAAAGCGCCAGTTATCGAATTAACAGACAAAGGATTCGATACACAGGCTGTTCCTGCAGAACCGGTTATTGTTCCGGAGACAGTTCACGAAACCCGCCAGCCGGTAAATGAAGTTCCGCCGGAAACAAAACACGATCGCGGGATTGCTCCATCGCCTAAAGACATTCTTGAAGCGCAGGATGCGAAGAAGAAGACCGACAACCCGGTCGTTGCCGACATCAAGCAAAAAAAGCAGAAAGAAAAGACAGTTATTAAAGAGAAGAAGAAAACGAGCCCGTTTGTGTACATCATCTGGGGAGTCGTTGCGCTTATTCTCGGTGCCGGAACGTATGTTGCGATCAATTACGACTCGCTGAAAAACGATTTCCCGATGCTTGCAGGAAACAGCGAGCCGGTAAAAGACGAGATCAAAGAAGATCCGGAAACGGCACCTGAAGTTACCAGCGATACGATCACACCTGAAGAAGCCCCGGCAGAAGTACCGGTCGAAACCATCCCGGCAGAACCCGAGCCGGTTGCACCTCCTGTTGAAGCAGCTCCTGCCCCACCTGCGCCAAAACCATCACGTCCGCGCAGCTCTTCCGGAAACGCAGGTAATTCCAGCGTGAAGATCGGACAGCCGGATCCGGCTAAGCCTTTCCATATCGTCGGAGGATCTTTCAGCTCGGAATCCAATGCGAAGCGCTTTGCCCGATCGCTCATTTCGCAGGGACAACCTTCCGTAATGATTGGAGAGTTCAACGGAATGTACCGCGTAAGTATTTCCAGCTTTGCGTCCAAAGATGAAGCACTTCAATCACTTGGAGCGCTGAAATCCATTGCTCCGCAAGCCTGGGTGTTCAAGTGGCCGTGATTAGTCAATAGTGTTTAGTCGGGAGCTTGTTAGTCAGCATCCATAGACTAGCGACTAAAGCAAGCATTATGAAGACAGTCATTTTAGTGTTGATCGCAGCAGTTTTTACCTGCTTTCCCGCTTATTGCATCAGCTACAGCAATCACAGCGAATCGCTTTTGGCGCCTCATCTATTGGCCAACCTCTTACTTTTTCACCTGGCAAGCGCCGTAATTGGATTTTTACTTCTGCGCAAAACAAAGCACGGACTGATCGTCTGGTGGTCTGCGGTTGTTATTACGGCGATTATCCAATACCTGTACTACAAAACGAGCTTTTCAGCCGGTCCTTCCACCAACCCGTTCGGAAGAAATTTCGGAGCCAGCATCGGCCTGTTTTTATTGAGCATATTCCTTCATTTACTGTTCACTGTTCTGGCAGTTATCCTGAGAATAATCTACGTTGTAAAAAAGAAAAAACAAAAACAGCGGAACTTGTTAGATCAATCATCCGGCACTTTCAAATCCCCGTCAAATTAGTACATTTGCGCGAACGAAATTTAAATCCCGAACATGAAAAACACAGCACTCACACACATTCACGAAAGTCTTGGAGCGAAAATGGTTCCTTTTGCCGGATACAACATGCCTGTTCAGTACGAAGGCGTTACCGCAGAACATGAAACAGTAAGGAATGGTGTCGGTGTATTTGATGTTTCTCACATGGGAGAATTCCTGCTTACAGGACCGAAAGCACTCGACCTGATCCAGAAAGTAACGACCAACGACGCTTCGGTGCTGACGATCGGCCGCGCGCAGTATTCCTGTATGCCGAACGGAAAAGGCGGGATCATCGATGACCTGATCATTTACCGCATGAAAGAAGAGCAGTACCTGATCGTGGTGAACGCTTCCAACATCGAGAAAGACTGGAACTGGATCTCCAAACACAATACGGAAGGCGTTGAAATGCGCGATCTTTCCGACGATTATTCTTTGCTTGCCATCCAGGGGCCTAAGGCTGTTGAAGCCATGCAGTCACTGACTTCCATTGATCTTTCAACCATTAAATACTACCATTTCGAAGTGGCCGATTTCGCAGGTATCGAGCACGTGATCATTTCTGCAACCGGATATACAGGATCGGGAGGATTTGAGATCTACTGCAAGAACAGCGACGCAGAACAGGTCTGGAATAAAGTTTTCGAAGCAGGTGCAGCATTCGGTATCAAACCGATCGGACTGGCGGCGCGCGATACGTTACGTCTCGAAATGGGATTCTGCCTTTATGGAAATGATATCGACGATACGACATCACCTATTGAAGCAGGATTGGGATGGATCACGAAGTTCACAAAAACTTTCACCGATTCCGATCAGCTGAAATCAGAAAAAGAAGATGGCGTAAACCGTAAGCTTGTTGCTTTTGAAATGATCGACCGTGGAATTCCACGCCACGACTACCCTATCCAGGATGCCAACGGAAATGTGATCGGAAAAGTAACTTCGGGAACGATGTCGCCATCTATGAAGATCGGGATCGGAATGGGTTATGTGAGCCTGGAGCACACCGCTGTGGATTCCGAGATCTTTGTGGAGATCCGTGAGAAAGGGATCAAAGCGAAAGTGGTGAAGCTTCCTTTCTATAAAGCGCAATAACTTATTTTTCTTTGACATAATAATCCCGGTAGCTGAACACTGCCGGGATTTTTTTATGCCTGATCTTCGCAAGCTCCGTTATTTTTACGAGATTTAGCAACTGAACTTAAAATCATCCGATGTCACCTTTTAGCTACCTGAAATCAATTACTGTTATCATTACTGCAGGTCTTCTTGCCTTCGCTGCTTATTCGCAGGAAAGCAGTTCATCCGGAGATGTAGTACCTCCACCTGTAGGAGGAAAAGCGGTTATCCTGAACGGTAAGACCGGGTTACGCAATAACACTTCGGGCATGCTCGTGCTTCCAGCAGAACATGCGGATATTCATGGTATAGATGATTACGGAGATTTATTCAAGGTTAAAAAAGACGAGCTTTGGGGACTTTACAGCATTTACAGCGATCGTTTTATCATTCCAGTAGGCTATGAAGATATTTCCGGGTTTCGGGACAATGTTTACGGATCCGGAGCTTATTTCCTCATCCGGAAAAACGGGAAAGCCGGTGTTACTGATTTGCGGGGGAAAGAGCTTATTGCCACCACTTACGAATCGATCGAGCTGAAACACCGACTATTCCTTGCTAAAAAGGATGGTTTGGTGCATATCCTCAACCTGTCCGGAATACCGTTAAGCGAAAAAGGTTTCACAAGTGTGGAAAGACAAGACAATTACAACAATTACCTGATCGTCGGAGAAAAGGGAAAGTACGGAGCGATCGATCTTTCCGGGAACATCGTTTATCCGATAACCTCCGACACGCTTTACCCGATCGAAGACATGGAATCACAGTTTTTCGGTCTTAAGTCGAATGGTTACGTGGATTTCTGGTTTGCGCAGAAAGGCAAAAAGACGGAGCTTCTGTACCCGGGGAAAACAGGCATTGCGAAACTTGATCTGTCAAAAGGCAGGATCATCAAAAAATACGGAAGTACAGTGATCGCCGAACAGAACGGTCAATCTGGCCTTTTGGATACGAATCTCGCCTGGATCATTCCACCTGAATACAACAGTCTTGTTTTTCTGACCCAGGACCGCAACAAAGGAAGTCTGCTCATTGGTCAGAAAGGAGAGCATGCGTTTATGCTGAGCTCAAAAGGAACGGTGCTGCTAACCGTTGAGAACGCTTCTATCGAAACCCTGGGAATGGCTTATTTCTTCCTGGCAAACAGGAACGGCAAATGTGCACTGGTTAACAGGAACGGTCAGCTTAAAACAGGGTTCGACTATGATAAGATCTGGCATTTCAAACGCAACGCTATCGTAGTAAAACAAGGGAACCGTTACGGGAAGATCGATACATCCGGCACTGTTGTTGAAGCGTTCCGGGAGATCACTTCCGATGGATTCACAAGCCTCGACGAGATCGGGAATGCATTTGTGAAAGCCCTGCAATCAGATGATGATGCCGTTCTTTTGAACTTCGCACTGAGGTTAACGCCCGATAGCCTTACGCGTTACGTTTTCAGTAATTTCAACTACGCCTACCACGGTTATTTTAAAGCAAACGACAGTAAAGGCCTCACCCGGGCTGCGTGCGCCAACGCTTATTACGAAAAGTTGCTCGAGTTCAAAAACATGCTTCGGTCCGACGGTCAGCTGGATGAAATAGCTTTCACCGGCTTCGCAGATCCTGTTCTGCGCGAAGCAAACCTCATTAATTATTACTCCATCACCGCTACGGAATCGAACCTGCTGCTGAAAGGCAATGACAAGACCTATAAATACTGGCTGGGAGAGCTGCTGTTTATCGAAGGTTATTTCAAGGCTTTTAGCAATCCGGCTAAGGGGCATTGAGGATGGTGTCTTATCTTACCACAAGGCCGCAAAGGTCACAAAGGTTTTATTGGATGTGCCGGTTAATTTGAGAGCGCTGAGGAAATAAACTGGCTAATTTTATACACCGACTTTTACACTCAAAAGGTATAAACTTGTATATAACGACCTCAATTCACAACCAGCCGCTCCAACCGGATGCTTCCGTTTGAAAACGTTACGGAAACCTGGTAACTGCCTTTCGGAAGGTCGCTGACATTGATCATCAACAGTTCTTGCTGAAGATTGTCCTGTTTCTTAATAGTGCGTCCTGTTGCATCGATCAGCAGCAGTTGCTCAACGCTGGTATTTTCGGGAAGGAGCAGGCTCACGGTGTTCGTTGCCGGGTTCGGATAAAGCACAAAGGAATCTTCCCTGCCCAGCACTACCGAACGGATCTCAGAAACGGTTTGCGTGCCGTCGAAATCTATTTGTTTGAGCCTGTAATAGGAAACTCCGCGCAAAGGTTCCAGATCTTCGTACGTGTAATTCAAGGTCGATGTGCTGTGACCTGCACCGGAAATTTTGGCAATGGCTTCCCAATCCTGGCCGTCTGAAGAACGCTCGAGCAGGAAGTGATCGTTGTTGACCTCGGATTCGGTTGTCCAGTAAGTGCTGACGCTGTTCTTCCCGGCAATGGCCTCAAATCCTGTCAGCTCAACCGGGAGCACGGAAAAACAGTTGGCTACCAGGCAGACCGCCGGAATGGGCACTATAACCGCAGGAGCATTCGTTGCAACCGCCGCCGAGCCCCACGTCGATGCTCCGCAGGGAAAGCTTTGTGTAGCGGTTGTTCCTTTATTGATGGCATAATGGGTGGATGAAGTGAAGCTGCCGTTGATGGTTGCTGCACCTGTGTATCTCACGATCGCGGTTCCGGTTCCGGAGCTGAACGTGAAGGAGTTATTGGGAGCTCCGCAGCCGGTTCCGTATTTAAGGTTGACCGTTTCCAGGCTCGACTGGGCGCTGAAGCAGGAAAATCCGCCGTTGCGCGCATCGAAGGTTCCGCCGACGGAAATGTAGCCGTTGTTTTTCAGGTAAGCGGTTTGACCATTATTCTGGGGAAAGACGATGTCTGTTCCCACATAGAGCCGGGAGGTGGCGCCTTCGTTGTAAAAAGCATTGTTGGTGTTCTGAAAGTTGAGCGTTCCGCCTATGTTCACTCTACCGTAGTTGACGATCTTCGTATTGCTATTGAGTGTGACAGTACCCGCGAACGTGACAGTGGCTCCGCAGGCCACCACAATGGTCCCGCTGTTAAAAGTCAGGTTGGAAATGGTTACGTTTCCACAGATGTTGAGCGTTCCGCCCGATACATTGATGCTGCTGAAGGTTGTTGGTGTTGGGCTGGAACCGCAGAAATTGTAGGTTCCGCTGTTGATATTGGCATTGTTGGTAAGTGGAGTTCCTGATCCGCATGCAGGCTCGGCTACGGTTGCCGGGAAGCCGCTGCACTGTGCCGTGAGCCGGAATGATGCCAGCAAAACGGTCATCAGAACCAAATAGTGTTTTGTACTCATACTGAACGAATTTAAATCGTCGGGCAAGGGGTGTGTTCACTGCCGGAGCAACGGATAAATTCGACTAACCTCATTGATTAAACTAAATTACCAGTACAAATATAGAAAGAATACTATCCAACGAAGAGTATAGTTTTCAAAACTCCCGAAACTTCCCTCCTGACGATCAAAAGCCATGTACGAACAATCAAATCGCGCGAACGAATGAAGGAACACCAAATGCATACAAACAAAAACGGGAACCATTACAGCTCCCGTTCTTCTTGTTATCGAAAGATCCGAATTACTTCACGATCTTCATTTCTTTGATGAGGTTTTCTGCTCCGTACACTTTATCTACGAGCCAGAGTGTATAACGAA
>Ga0247810_10000919_pt1 | contig 22231 bp, 15 predicted proteins | sample UWRJL119311C1_FD_179918 | JGI IMG/M metagenome (GOLD analysis project Ga0247810, IMG submission 179918) | Plant litter microbial communities from Arlington Agricultural Research Station in Wisconsin, United States - UWRJ-L119-311C-1 | ecosystem: Environmental > Terrestrial > Plant litter >... | reverse complement strand
GCCTGAAACATAAAACCTAATCTTGTATTTGGCTTATAAAATTCAACCAGCGGTGCCAGATAAAGTCCTGCTCCTTCGCCATTATGAAAAGTAACCGGCGGCGTTAAATTCGAATTCAGCTGGTTTGTTGAACCGCGGTAAAAACTATAGTTGGTTGCACCCGCGACACCAAAGTACCATGAAGGTTTGGTATAATACACTTCTTGTGCCTGAAGTGTTGTTTGTGCCCCTGCCAATAACAAAATCAGTAGTAAAAATTTGTTTAAGAGAACTTTATCTGAAAAGCGTGTTATATATAATCTGGTTTTAAAACTAATTTTAGTTTTCATTTATTTTTATTTAGATGTTTTTATATGAAAAAAATCCCGTTCGAAAACGGGATCTACTATTTGGTTGTTATTTATGGAACATTTATAGTGGTGTTTACCATAGTGACAGATGCAACTAAAGATATCGCTCTTCCGTTGAGTACGGTTTGATTTGCATTTCCTGAAGTAGAAAAAGTAACACCAGAATTGGCGATAATAGTTCCCACCATTGTCCCGCCTCCGGCACTGTTAATAGTGGCAGCACTTCCTACATACCAAAAAACATTTTTAGCTAATGCACCGTTCGTCATTATTACACTTTTTGCACCTGTAGGTCCTGCAATTCCAACTGTAAGTCCAGAAGCAGTCTGAAAAATCCAGGTAGCATTTGGATCACCCTGAGCATCCAGCGTCAGGTTACCATTGCTGATCTTGAAAGTTCCACTTGCTGATTTATAAACTCCAGGAGCTAATGTCAATCCTCCTAATTCTCCTGCATTCGGATCTGAACCACCTGGTTTTGCTGCAGGTGAAATACTCAAATATGCCACGTTTGCATCTAGTAATGCTTTTTGCGCAATGGCTAGTGAGGTCGCTGTTCCGGGAGCTGGAGGTCCGGTAAATATATCACCTGTAACATTTCCAACATTTAGAGGAGTTTCCGTATAAATCACAAGACCATCGTGAAATCCTGTAATCAATGTTGAAGCGGCAGTTGTACCAATGCTTCCATTATTTATTACTGTATTTAAACCTTGATTGGTAATTCCCGCGTTTCCGCCAAAAGCTCCAAACACTGCCGCAGTACCAAGATTTACATTAATCGGAGCAGCAGGTAAAATCATGGTTGTAAAGTTCCATACGTAATCAGCAGCTAATGGAGTTCCGGCTGCACTTTTTGCACCGTTTGTAATGGCCGCGGTATAAACTGTACCTAACACTAATGCATTAGTAGGTTTAAACGAAGCTGTTTTGCCTACATAAGAAACCGTACCCGGAATTGTAGTGGCACCTTGTTTCAAAGTAAAAGTCGCCGCATTTATTGAAGCAGCGTCCATTATAGTACTGAAATCAGCAGTTACAGTTTGATTTAAAGCAACATTAACAGCATTATTTAAAGGATCTGTCGCCGTTACTGTTGGTACCACATCTGTTGTAAAATTCCAGGTATAATCTGCTGCCATTGCAGTACCAAGTGAGTTTTTAGCACCAGTCGTAATGGTTACCGTGTAAATTCTATTCGGTAACAGAGCACTTGTCGGAACAAATGATACTGTTAAACCTGTATAAGAAATTGTTCCCGCAACAGCATTAACGCCTTGATTTACCTTGAAAGTAGTAGTATTTAATGTTGATGCATTCATTGCCATATTGAAAGTGGCCGAAATTGTTTGATTTAACGGAACCGCAATAGCATTATTTATAGGATCTGCAGCAATAACCACAGGTCTTAAAAGAGTACCGGTAGAAAATACCCATACATATTCAGCCTGCAAAAAATTACCCATTACGTCTTTGGCTTTTGTTGTAATTTTCGCCGTATAGGTGGTATTCTCTGCAAGTAAAGTTGCTGGTGTAAACGATGCTGTTTTTCCAGAATAGCTAATTGTTCCTGCAATAGGAGAAGTTCCAACCACAATAAACGAAGTCGAAGTGATTGAACCTGGATCCATTTCTTCATTAAATGTAGCAGTAATGACTTGTCCCAATGGAACATTTAACGCATTACTTAATGGGGTTGTAGATTCGACAATAGGACATACTCCTACGACTTCTTTGAAATCATCATTTTCGCATCCGGTAGTCAATGCGATAAATAATATTGCAAAGGTTAAGAGTAAATTTTTAATTTTCATTTTATTTTGTTGTGTTAGAAATTTAAATTATTTGATGGAGTAAAGGTGATGTCGAATGGTACTTAAACATTATACAATTATGACTAACATTTGTATTATTAGCATCTTTGGCCGCCATTTTTATAATTTATTTGAGAAATTTCTAATAAGCATTGAAAATCAGTATTTAAAATTCAAAATTTATGAGACCAATAAAATTAAGGAAACTCCATTATTCTAAATAAACATAGTCTGAAGAGCTCAGTTGAATCAATTCAATACATTAAATTTTTTAGGTAAAATCTTAGTTTGACTGAATTGGAAAAAAAAATATGCTATTTATGAAAGTAGTAGAAAACAAAAAAGCCACTCGATATGAGTGGCTTTTCGTGAACTTGGAAGGAGTGAACACGAACCTTTTACTTGAAGATTTAAAGATTTTAAGTGAGTTATCTCTAACAAATGTCTTTTAAATTATGAAAATACATTTCCTTTAATACATTGCTTTCTTCTTCTATCCATAGATCATCTTTTACTAGTTTAGTAATTAGTTCTTGGGCATTAGAAGAAAACAATTTTCTATCAAGTCCTGAAAAATCTAATTTATAATCCCACCTGCTATAATGCTTAAAAGAATTTGTTGGAAGATACTGGTGTGGTGGTGTTGGAATAAGAATTTTAACATCCACACCTCTCTTTTTTAATTTGCTATTTATTCTTTGATAAATTTTTAATCCGTCAAAATCCCAATCACAACTATAATAAATTGGGTATGTTAATTCAATCTCATCAATATCATCTATTATAGAAATATTATTTCCTCCTACATACCACAATTTAACTTCTAATTCTTTGGCGTTCCAAGGTTGTTTTAAAAAAGATTTGTTCTCGCAGAGGATTATAGCTTTCGGGCTTGGAAAGTCAACTACTAATCTATATTGTAGATCCTTATTTGACTGTGGAAATTCGTCAATTTCAAGAATTTTCAAAACTGCATTACGGACACTATCCTTATATTTTAGATATTTAGAACCTCCATAATCGAAAAGTTTAGCGGAAAAATCTTCAATATTTGATAGTTTATCCTTCAATTCATTTCGGCTTTCGTAAATCAAAATCAATGTACGAATATCTTCTTCGGTGAAATTTTTGCCACCATCTGGACGAATGTTCATTATATTTAGAAAATCATAATAATATTTATAAGCGGCATAAAAATTATCTTCATAATACTCATTATAATTGTCCTGTGCAATCAATATCTTATTGTTACCTTTTTTTTGTGTTATCAAATCCGTTTGTGCAATCAAATAACGTATAAAATCTACCTCTTGAATTTTAGCGGCAGTTTTCTTTTTTTCGTATAGATCATTAAGTGCTTTCAGCACTGGCCATGTAAAATCCTTACTATGTAGTTTCTTCAAAGATTTCATCAATATTTTTTGTTATTTGTCCGTTTTGAAAGATGCCTAATGGTGGAACATAAGTTAAGCTTGTTGCATCTTTATTGTCATTCATAATATAAATATACTGCCCTTCATCATTGATGTCACCGGCAGTTTCTATTGACATAGTTACTATCTGATAATTTTCCTTTTTTGCTAACTTATGCAACATTTCATAATTGCTTCCCAAGCCTTCGGCTTCATCAATAGGCATTATTCGGATTCCAGGATGATCTTTATCTTCTATAAGCGATAATCTGGCGAGACAAAGTAAGGCATTTGCAGTATAAGTTTGTCCGTTACTTCCTGAATTGCTTTGTCCATCCCCTAATTTTATTTCGAAAAGGAGATCAAAATAAGAGCGAGGATTGAGAAGGTCGTTTACTTTAGCTTCTCTTGTTCCAGCCGCTTCCCGAAATACACTGATCATAATCTCATCAATATCCTGTTTATTATTTGACGCAAACAATCCAACATCCTGCATCTCGTTCGTGAGTCGTTTTCTAAATACTTTCATCCAATCATCTGGATAGCCAACTGCTGGCTTATGCTGCAATGTAGCATAATTACCTCCCGTGATTTCATAGCTCGACAAAAATCTAGTTATTTTTTGAACCTTTGTCAAGTACTCATTATAGACTTTTTGTACTTCATTGAATACGTTATGGAGAATTTCTATTTTCCTTGAACCGATGCGTTGCAAGTCATTGGTCAGTTCTATAAGTCGTTTTTCAATTTGCTCACCAATAAATTCTTCCTGAATTTGCTGTGTAAGAAAGACAGTAGGTAATAGTTTATTTGCCAGCACGCCAACTGAATAATCTTTCAAAATGGTCTTGTCTTCTATTTCTTCGGAAGCATAATCGTAAGTAGCTTTGAATTTGCTGTAAGCATCGATACTTTGTTGTTCGCTTGGCAATTGTTCGGTTTTGATTAGATCCTTTTCGGCAATGAAATCACGATTTTGTACTATCGCAAATTTTGTCTTTGCTTCGGAGAGTTTAGGAATACTTGAATTATAGTTTACCTGATATAGTTCAAACTGTGTTTTTGTTTCATTGTATTCAGCCCCAATAGTATTGCCCATTTCATAAAGCGTATTGATCGCTGGGTTTGTTTTAAATAAGTTTTCTTCCATTTTCTGAATTTTTGGAAGAGTTACTTTTTCTATAGTTACAAGATTATCTAAGTCTGTCTCAAAATTAAGAAGCATATTTTCTTCAGTTTTCACCAAATACTCAAAGTCGGTGGAGCCATATTGTTTTTGCATGTAGCCATAGATTTGATCAATCTTTTCTTGATTATCTTTGTCTAATTGCTGGCTATGGCTATACTTGTCAAAGGCGCTGTCGTATATCTCTTTATGTTTTTTATAATTCGCTAAATGCTTTTCTGAATCTAGAAAAGTAGATAAATGTTTTTCAAGTTCAGTTGATGTAAATTCAGAAATCTCTTCTTTTTCGCTAAACAGTTCAATCTGACTATTTTTATATAAGTAAACTACTTTCTCTAATGCTGGATAGCTTTCCAATTTTTCTTTTAAATTTCCTAAGTTTTCTTGCTGCTGTTTTAGCGTTTCAAGTTGTTTTCTGAAGACTTCCAATGGTTCCCTATCCAGTGTGATCTCATTTGCCGGTACATCTAGATGTTGTTTTGAGACATTAGTAATAAATTCGTAAACACCGTTTAACTCCAGCCAAAATCCATTATGATCTGTTTTGATTGTAATAGTTTTTTTGAATAATTTTTCAGGAAAGGGGAGATAACGTTTTTCCAGTGGATTAGGTAGTGTTCGTGATAAGGTCTGAAAATGGATTAGCAAGCTTTCTTGTTCTAGACTAAGAGGTAAATTCAGTTGTTCTATTGCCCAATGCGCTAATGATACAGGATTTTCTAAGTCCGAAAAAACCAGCTGTGTTTCCAACTTGGTGATAGCATCTCCAAGATGTTTTAGCTTTTGTAAAGTGCATTTTCCTGCATTTGCAAAATCGTTGAACCAATCTGATTGTTCAAATTCTTTTTGGATTTTATTCTCTACAAGGTGTTGTTCAAATGTTTTTAAGGTTTCTCTATCCGTAATTTTGTTGCGTTCTACTAAATGCCATTGACGTATCGCGTCTACATCATGTCGATCTTCACTAAACCAGTTGTTTACTTTATCTATAATGTCTTTACATTTTGTACTCTCTTCAAGCACTTTTTTGGCTTGTTGCCAATCATACTCTAGTTTTTCTTTTAGTTGCTCTGCACTTTTGATATTGTTTTTTAAAAGTACTATAATGCTATTTTGGCTGTTGATGTCGGATATTTTTACATTAGCCAACTTCTTTTTGATCAAGTATCTTTCTATCTGTTTAGTTTGATAATCTTGTTTTGATTGCTCAAGTTTTGTGGAAAGGATTTTATTTTCATAATACCAAAAACTAATATTTTGCACGCTAAATTGCTTTTGCAACTGACTATAAGTTTTGAAATCACGTAGAACATTTTCTATTTTTTGTTCCTTACTTTTGATGGTGGCAATTTCTTCTAACAGGCGTTGATGTTGTTGTTGGTCAACATTGATGTTTTGTACTTCATCACGGTATTTATCAATAAGCTGTTTCTGATCGTCGTCTCCGAAAAGAAATGTTTTCAGCGCATCTGAGTCTGTAAAAAAACCTTTTCCTCTTGAAAATGAACGGATAATAGCTGCATAACTTTTCAAGCTTTGCATATTTTGGCTAAGATCTACTGCCAGTAAGCCATTATTAAAAAGAAGCTGGTGATATTTTTTATTGCTTACACGCTTTAGATAGCCTTTTTGTAAAAAACTTTTTTCCAGATTTTCCAATGTGTCGATATTTCCATCTACCAATAAATCCCGGTAAAAAATAGGCTCATTCATTGCTAGGAGCATTTCATCGAAATCGTAACCAGCTTGAATAATAAAGAATTGCATCTGACTGCTTGTTGTTTCCAAATAGCCTCCAAGTGTAATATATCTTCTTGATTCTACCTCAACATTGATAAAAATATAACCTCGCCCATATTTTCCTGCAGTGTTTTTAAGAACAAGTCCACTCGTATCTCTATGTTTTACGCCCTCAGTTCCTGATTTAAATACACGAGAACCCACAAGAAGTAATTGTAAAAAATCAGCAATTAAACTTTTTCCACTTCCACTTTCTCCGCTAAAATCGGTCCGAAATTCATGGAATTTATAGTCGCAATTGAAGTGCTGTCTTACATTTAGCGTCGATAAACTATAAATCTTCGGTTGAAAACTAATCATGTTCTTTTCGTTTTATAATTTCATCAATAGTTTCAATTTGTGGATAATAAATCCTTCTTAACCTTTCAAAAGAGGGTTGATAGGTAAAATAATCGCTTTCATTAGAATCTCTTTCAATCCAGCCCAGTTGTTCAAATTCCGTAAATGCTTTATATACCAAATTTCTTAGCTTTTCTTCATTCATATCCGAATCGGCATCACTTTCAATGGATGAAACCACACGTTGCATTTTATTGAGCAGTTCATCGTATTCCTGATAAAGCAAGTTGATAAAATCAGATATTTTAGACAATTCAATATTACCATCGAGTTTATAAATCTTAAAAAATATCAGTCCTATTAAAATGTACTCTGACTTTAAGTACCATCGGTATTGATTGTCTGTTGGGATCTTTCCTCTTGAACCTTCATGAAAATCGATATAGAAATAGGTATTCCATTCTTCGCCTTCTTTCTTGAGCACCATTTCAAAGAAATCATCATAATAGGCTTGCAAACTGATGTAATGTTTATCCAGAAATGCGTACAGAGAAACCGGTTTTGGAAAATCACGCTGTAGGTGCATTCCCGATTTAAGTAAATAATCCAGTTTAGCAAATGTATTCTTTGCAGTCCTATCTAACATGAACGAATAGCGTATGTTCAGGTCTTTTTCTGTATCGTCATATTCCATAGTGAAAGATTTAGATAATTTGGGTTATGATATTCGTTTTGATCGATAGTTATTTTATACTGCCAGCTGTTACAATGTTTTACTAATCTTTGAGCTATTTTTACGGCGATGTTAAGATTGTTTTCCTCGTGGGAAAGAATACTGAAAAAGAAAGGTGAGAACTCAAGTTTTCCTTCATGATCAATTTGATCTAAAGCTTTTTTTGTCCAAAACTGTATTTTTTTCTTTATTTCGAGTTTTTCTTTGTTTTTTGCTATAGCATTATTAGTCTGCTCAACATCTATAGATCTAACTGGAGATGGTAGAGGTGCTTTCCTTACAAAATCTCTTTCGGTTAGGATATAAAATCGGGGTATCGATTCAGGAACCCTGATGGCAACAGATTCTATTTCCACAGGAAATACAAGTCTTTTGGGTTGATTTTCCTGACGGATATAAGAGGCATTATCCAATAAATAATGAAGAAATTTATCTGTGTTCCGATCGAGTTTTCGCTGATTGAATTCGAAAATAAACTCCCGGATTCGAGGTTTGATTTTGTCGATGCGTACACTTACCTGATCTAAATGATTACGTACATTTTGGTTGTATTGCAATACATGGTTAATGCTCTCCAGAAAATCAAAACTTTCAGGTTTTTTTAGCATATGCTGCAAAATGTCGTCAATATCGTAAGTAATTTGAAAACCTGTGGTCAGTTCATGTACATGCTGTTTTATTTGATCTAATCCGGCACTAATAGTATCGATTGCCTCAAGAATATTCGCTTGTGGTTGCTTGATCTGGAAACGAAAGTCATCTACAGATTCACTAACTTGCTGATCCAGGATTTCAATTTGAAGAGCTAGCTCGTTACTTCGGATGTTGAAATGATCATCCATCCAGATGAGTAATTCTGGTGGATTTTTTTCCAGGCTTATTCTTAATGTATCCAATAAATGTTTAAACAGACGTTCAATTTTAGCAGGATGATAGCTTTCTGAAAGACGTTTGAATACTTTTTGACAAAATTCTTCTCCGTAATTTTTAAATCCATACACTTTTCTTTTCCTGTCTCGCCACAGAAAGAATTCTTGTAAACGAAGGATAATTGTATTATTTCTATTATTCTCTTCCCGCTGTGAACCACCCAGATCGGAAAGAACTTTATTTATAATTTGTATGATCTGGTCTTCCGTAAATTCCTGCTTCTGGTATTTTTGGTATAATGCAAGAATAATCAGCCCATCTTCCTTGTTGGGTATGAGCTGATAATAGCGTGGCTTTGCTTCGGAATATAGATCGATTTCTTTCATTGTAGATATTTAATACGCTTCCGAAAAATTTAACTAATTTACTTTAACTTTTCCAAAGGATTCTAATTCTAGAAATTTCGATTCAAAAAGTTCTGTTGGCATTTTCTTTTTCAATAGATTATGGAAGTTTTCATCATGTGTGGATAAAATAATTTGCTTATCTTCATTAACGACTATACTGCGAAGCAAATCAATGGTTGAAAGAATATTGACACTATCCATAGATTGAATAGGATCGTCAATAAAAATACATTGATACTCTTTTGAATTTAAAGCGGAAGCTAAAAAGATACTCAAACTTAGTATGTTTATTTGAGCTGTGCTAAAGTATAAATTAGGTATTAGAACATTTTTATTTTTATTATTTCTCACAAAAACATCTAACCGAGGGTTGTCAGTATCAAAGTTTGCTTTAAATTCTACTGACTTGAAATCAGGATGAGGGTCAATTTTTCGATACAATTTGTTAATTAATTCTTCATGAAAAAAGTTTTTAATCCTTGAATCAATATAAAATTTTGTTTTCTCTCGCTCCTCATGTATTATTGGCTCCACTTCAGTCAACAAGAAATCTAGATCGTTTTTTGCAACATGAAGATTCAATTTGGCATTTTCTGACTGAAGAAAAGGCCATAAATTACTACTATATTTTTCCAGCTTTTGGTATTCCTCTTGTAAAGACTTTACTTGCTCTAAATCGGCTTTATATTTGGCCTGTTTTTCTTCGAGTATTTTGGAAAGTTTTGTTTCGCTCATTTCTGTTAGATCTATATCTAAATTATCTTTCAAGAAATAACTATATCCACTGATTTTAACACCATTTTCCTGGATTATTCTATTTAAGTCTACCTCATTCTCTAAAACATTTTCTTTCTTAAATGATGCTAATTCTTGACTAATACCATTGATTTTTTCATCAATTTCTTTCTGTTTTGTGGCTAAGTGAAGTATACTTTCTGCTAATGCAGCATCTTTCTGAGTTAATAGCTCTTTCTTGATTTCATTGTTCGGGAAATGATTATTAAACCATTCTATTGTAGTAGCATATTTCTCATTTTTATTCAGGGATTCTATTTCCTTCTTTAGCAGTTCAATTTGACTTTTTAAAGATACTAATTGTGTGGTAGCCTTGTCAATGGAATCCTTACTCTCACTAAGTTTTGAATTGATAAAATCTCTTGTTTTCTTAGCTTCCGCTATCACCTCATTAATTTGTATTTCAAAAGCCTGAAAGGACAATCCTTTTAAATCATTTTTTTGACTTTCTCTCTTCTGTTTTAGAATATCCAGTTCGGTCTCAATCTCCTTAATATTACGTTTTAAGTCTTCAATAAATTGCTTTACACTTTGCTCTTTAATAGATTGAGCATTTAGTTGATGTTCATATATATCAAGGAGCTTTTTCCTACTTTCTTTTATGTTCGTAGTTAATTCAAAAATATGTAGCTCACTTTTGCTCTTTTGTGAAAGTAAAGTTTTCAGAGTTTCGTCTAATGCATTGTTATTGGTTATTTTTTCGACAAGTTTACTGTATGAATCATATGTCTCTTCACACAGAGGGCATGAAGATGTTTGACGTTCATTGACAATCGACAAACCCGCTTTTATAAAATCTGTTAATGAAAGGTTTAATGTTTCCTGATTTTTAATCGTTGCCTCAAGAGATTTTAATGAGGAATTTTCTTTCTGAAGTACTTGCTCGTTAGTCAATAAATTTTGTATTAATTTACTAATATCTAAGCTTTCTTCTATGGGAATCCGAGGATATTGACCATCATTTATTTCTTTGATTATTCTTTTAAAATCCGTAATTGTACTTTCTAAATCACGTTGTTCTTTTTCCTTTACTTCTTTATTTTTATTTTTCTCAACTAAATCTTTTTCGCCTTTTTGAATTAGGTCTATCACACTTTCAAAAGCAACTATAATTTCCGGAAGTTTATTTTTCTTTGCTTCTTTTTCCTCCAATTCTTTTAACGTAGTTTCTAATTGACTACGTAATTCTATTTCTGCGCGACTTAACTCGCTTACGCGTTTATCAGTTTCGTTAGTACTTGCTTCTGCCTTAAATATTGAGTTTTCTTTTTCATTTATTTCTCTTAATACCCGTTCAAACTCTGTGAATTCCGAAATGACTTTAAGAATTTGATTTTTATTTTCTATATGATTTTGTTGCGTATTTTTTTCATTTTCTATTTCTATCTTTAATTTTTCACGGCTTTCAAATTTTTTCAGTAAGGATTGTAACTTTAATAAACTTTCGTTATTCTTTTGATTAGTTTCTAAAATTGAAAAATACGTTTTCAACCCAATGATTGAACCACTACCTGATTTGGCTATATCTACAAAATCTAACAATTGAGTTAATGTAATATTACGATTATTGGAAACAATTTTGCTGGCAATAGTATCTTGGAGCTTTTTTATATCTTCTTGTGTACTTGTAAGTGATAAAAGAATTAATGATTGCTCTCCAAACTTTTCTCTCAATATTTGAATTTGTTCATTTATGGTTTCAAGAAGATTTTCGGAGTCTACATTTTGAATACTTTCTTCATATTTTGAAATATTACTTGCAAGCTCATTTTTTTTATTTTCATGGAAGGAACAGGTTTGCTTAAGTTTATTATAATAGTCATTGATATCAAATAACTCAGGTATTTCCATGAACTTCTCATAACGATATTCGCCATTTTGCTCTGTCAGAAATGCTGCAATCCATTCTTGGGATAATATTACATTTTGAAAATCATGGGGAGTCGGCTTTTTACTAAAGGTTATATCATGCGTTTGGTTTCCATGTTTTTTAAAATATGCAAGTATTTCTGGATTAGCATCATTATTTGTATTTATTTTTACATATGTTTTTCGATTAACATCAGATTTTGAATTTCGAATTAATGGTACTTCGTTTTGAATGAATTGAAAATCTGCTAACTTTTCTAATTCTTTATTTCGAATAAAAAATCTATTTATGGAATTTGTTACACCAAATTCAACAGCGTCATAAAATGATGTTTTTCCAAATCCATTTGGTGCATATAGTGATACAAACCCAGCTGCATTACCCGATTTTGTAGTTAGGTCAAATGTAGCATCTTTTGGATCATCATAAATTCTAAATGCTGAAATTTCTACTTTTTTAAATTTCATAACTTTTCAGCTTTAATTTTTTTAATAATTTCACTATGTCCATTTTTAATTTCGTCAGAAATTCTCTTTTTATAAGTTACATCCTTTAATATACCCCAGATATATGGATTTGCGTCGAAAGAAGGTTCCTCGGGAGCAATACTTGATTGAAGATCTATGTTATCATTTTTGATATGCTCGTCAATTATCAAATCTATATCTTGAAATGGAGCTATTATAATTTTTCTGCTTGAAAATGTATCATTTTCTATAGTGTATTTTAGATCATCTTTTACTTCATTATCTAAAATAAAGAATAGATAAATATTCCATATACTAAATTCGTTCCTAAGTGAAGACTGAAAATGTATTGCAATAAATTCAGTAATAGCTCTCCATTTTATTGCTAATTCTTCCTCACTTTTTATATATATAAAAAATGCTGAAATGATACCTCCAAAATTTATTTCTCTATATTCGAATGTGATATCCGAAAACTCATTTTCGATATCAGATGCTAACTCTTTAGTTAAATAACTCATAGTACTCTTGTTTTAATTTTGTTAATAATTCATCCTCGCTTAGATTTTCATATTCTGCAAGTTTATTTAAAATGCATTCTGTTTTGAAATAATCTAGATGGATAAAACTGAAAGATTGAAATGGATCTATCCCTAAGTCAGTTCTAAATCCTCTCTTGTCTTGTGGTATTTTGATATTATTTATCATTCCTCCGACTGGTACTCTAAAAGGTTTTCGAGGAGCATTTTTTGAATTAATTATTACAGTTCCTCCTAGTTTTAAACCAATGAAGTCCGATTTGGATAGATGATCTTGAAAAAGAGTAGTACAATCTTCTACATGTGTATATTTTAATCTTATATTATTAAAAATTTCATCAAGTTGTTGAAGAGTTATGTTTTCCTCTTTGACGATGTTTAAAATTGTAAGAAATTCTAGCCACCCTAACCATATATTTCTTGTATCTAACCATTGCGCTTCAGCTTCATCAATTAATAATCTAACTTTAAACAGTTCTTTGATACCTATAGGTGTAACATCAGATTGAATTATATCTAAAGCCTTATTTCTTAAGTGAACTCTTGTTGCTTCTATTTTATTTTCGTCAATAAAGTCAACTTCTAATGCAAACGCATAATCTCTCAGAAAATCAAACTTTCCGACATATGGAGGGTGTAGTTTAGTTAATAATGTACTGTATTCATCATAATTGACTATTTCTGAAAAGTATCTCATAGGAACAAAACATATTTTTCCGTTAGCCCAATTCGGATGTTTCACTCTACTTTGAATACCTATAATAGAAATGTGATCATCTTGAATTGCCAAAATTCCCCCTCCCGACATTCCTTCAATTTGAATTTTATTTAATGCATTGTTTGTAAGTTGAGCATTATGAGAATAATTCCCTGATGCTTCTAATTCTCTAATGCCATAAGTTGTATATTCTTCTCCAGGCTGTCCATTGAATTGATTAGGAAAACCATTTAAATAATATCCAGTAATTTTTTGAGGAATATCAATAGAGACAACTTTGTCAAATTCGGGCAACAAATGATTGATTTTTAATATTACAGCATCTGCTTCTTTATGAGGAAAATAAGTTTGATCTCGCGTCAGGACAAAGGGAATTATTTGTTCTTGCCATTGACCATCAATATTAGCTTGCCTTACAATTAAAATTTCCGTTCCATTTTGAGTTGCGTACAGAAAATCGTTCCCATCCTCATCCTGTCTTATGCCTTCAAAAAGGTGTTTAGCAGTTAGGACGTATGTATAGTTATTTTCATTTAGGATAGGTTGGAATAAACATCCACTTCCATCCTTTACCCGAACAGTATAAAGCTTTAATTCATCTAATGTCATTACTTAAAAATTTAATTCTTTAGTTATTCGAGCTTTGATTTTAAAATCCTGTCTGTCTTGTGTAGAAAATACCTCATTTCGAACATGCTCATAGTTAAAGTGAAAAATTGCATTTGGATTTACATTTAGTATTCGAGCTAATGTCCTTTTATGTGGATGATTATGTCCAGAACTATCAGTACTAATAATATAATTCTCTGTTTTTATAATTTCTAACAGTTCCTTATCCGTGTTTTTTTTACTTCCATGGTGAGAAACCTTCATCACCTCAACTTCTAAAGGAGTATCTTTGCTATAACCCAATGTCTTTAATTGTTTTACTATGCCCTTAGGATGAGAATCCGCTAAAAACAAAAAACTCTTATTATTCAAAGTCAAGATAAATGAAATAGAACTCCCGTTTTTGATTTTGTTATCTTGAACAAATTTAAAATCATTTTTTCTCTCTTCATTAATAAAATCTTTGATATTTGTGTCCCAATCCTTTTCCTTTCCACTTGTGTAAGCGGGATTACCTGTAACGTTCTTATATTCTTTTAAAAGGCGTTTTAATTGTGTCTCATCTGGGGAAAGAATTTGAATTTGAACTCCGCTTTGTTCAATATCCTGACCTTGAATTATTATTTTCTTATCCCATATTCCTTTATCAATCAAATATTTCTCATAATCAATTGCTTCATTTACACCAGTTTGAGAATTAGAAAATATTTTTAAGCCAATTCGCAAATCTTCATTTTCGGGCTCATTAAGGTAAGTAGCAATTAATTTTCCTGAGTTGAACCAAACGTTTTTTACTAATTCGTAGGCTTTGTCATCTAATTCAAACCACTTTAGAAGACCACATATATGATCGTTATCTATATGTGTTAATATGAGAAGATCTATATGCTCATTCCGTTTTTTAATCAAATCAATTTCATTTTGAAGTTCTCCATATAATCCCGTTGAATTACTATAGTATGTTTCGTCTACTCCACCATCGATTAATATATTTCGGTTTTCTTTCCCATCATTAAATGATAAAAGTATTGAATCTCCATTACCTGCTTTTAAAATTTTTATTTTCATGTTTATACTTTTTATAATTAATACCCCATCACTTCCACCTTACTCTTTCCACTTTGCTGCTTACTCACCTTAATCTGCACAGGAATTCTTTCTGTCATTTCCTGAACATGGGAGATGACACCAACCTTACGCCCTTGATTATGTAGTCTTTCCAGTGCATCCATTGCAATATTCAGCGTGGTAGGATCTAACGAACCAAAACCTTCGTCAATGAATAAAGATTCAACTTTCATGCGACTTGAGGATAAGGAAGCTAAACCCAAGGCTAGAGCAAGCGATACTAAGAAAGATTCCCCACCGGAAAGTGAATAAACAGTTCTTACCTCATCTCCCATATCCTGATCCACTACCTGTAAGCCAAGTGTAGCCGGAATACGTTCAATTTTGTATCGGCTCGTGAGTTCCTGCAAATGAATATTCGCATAGCCAAGCAGAACGTCAAGAGTATATTCTTGCGCGATCTGGCGGAATTTTTTACCATCAGCAGAACCTATAATTTCGTTTAATTTGCTCCAGTTTTCTGTTATATCAGCTTGTTTCCCAATGTTTGTGAGTAAAGCGCTTATCTGGGCTTTGTTGGTTTCATTTTGTTGTAATTTAAAACCAATCTCACCATTTTTCTGCTTTTGTTGTTCAGCCTCAGGTTTTTTAATAGCAATCAACTCATTCAATTCATCTAATGAGCGCTCTGATAATACCGTTTGTTGATGAACATCTAGTAATTGTTTCCTTTCATCGAGGATAGAAGTTGCTTTCGTTACTTCTTCCTCAATTAATTGTAATGCATTGCGTTCGGCTTCTATCCAACTGTTTTGTAGTGCCAGCAGCTCATAAAGTGTTTCGGTACTTAGCAATTGATCGTTCTTTTGATTGTAATCACTCAGCCAGTTTTCTATTTTTTGTGCCGTTGCTGTTGCATCAATCTGCAATGTATTTATCGTATTTTCTAATTCTTCTTTTTGGGTATTGGCTTTTGTTAAATCAATACTCAGCTGTTGCAGCATTTCTCTAAACTGATCCAGCTTTTGTTGTGCCTTTTCTACAGATTGTTTCAACTCTAATTCCAATTGCTCTGCAGGTCTTCCACCAAAAATATTAGCACGATCTTGAGTAATAACCTGATAGCTTTGATACTGTGTCGTATACGTTACGGTCTTTTTAGTAAGCTCTGCTGTAAGATTTTGAGATTGGCTTTCCAGTTCTTTCAAAGTTGCTTCAAGTACACTTTTTTGACCAATGTATTGCTCCAGTTCTTCGGAGTATTGTTTCCAGGTTTGTGAAAAACCCGCAATATCATTAATAAAATTAATTGGTGCAGCTTTCCATTTATCCATCCAGTCTGAGCTTGTGAAGTATGGTGAAAGTAACTCTTCTACTAAAACAAGATCGGAAATTGCTTTGTCACGTTCTCTAGTTTTGCTGCTTAGTTTTTCCTGATAAATTGATAGTTTGCCCTTCAGATCTTTAACTTCATTACCAAGTGTTTCAACAATTTCTTTTAAAGCATCGTTTTTATTTTTATCTACCTCCAGTTGTTGCTTTTGGCTGGCATGAGCTTGTATTTTTGAAAATAAATCAGCCTGTTTTGCTTTAAGTTCTTGTAATTTTCCCTCTATCCATTGAGCCTTTTTTTCATCGGAAAGTGTTAGGGTTTCTTTAGCAATACCAAATTGCTCCCAGACCTGCTTGTTCTTTTCCAGGTCCGACAGTTTTGTCTTAATCTCTTCTTCTTGATTCTGAATAGTTTGATGCAAGATTTGAAATGCTTGTTCCAAAGCATTATGTTTTCTGAAACTGTTTAAGTAAATACGCTCTTTTTCATCATAAGCATCTGTCAATACCTTCAATACATTTTCCAAATGCGGATTATGTTCGGCATAAGGGTGAGTTTTACTACCACATACTGGACAAGGTTCATCATCAATCAATCCATTTCTAAGTGATTCTACATTTTCGGCGGATGCCAGAATAGCTTGCTGCAATAGTTGAGATGCGGTTTCTTTTTCCGCATTTTCTACTATTAATTGTTGTGAAAGTTGTTTTAAGGCCTGCTGATTTATCGGATAATCAGACTGATCTTTAATTTGTTTATTTTTTAAAATATCTAAGTATGCTAAAGCACCATAAAACAATGACCAATGAGCTTGTGCTTTTATAGTATTTTCAACAGTATTATCTATCGCAATCTTATCCAACTGTATGGTTTCAATAGGAATTAACAGCAATTCTTTTGCTTTAACAGCATAGATTTTGGTTAAATTTTCCCATTCGAAAGCTTTTTTTTCCAAATTAGATTCGACTTCATTTTTTTTAGTTTCATCTATCTTGATCTGATCTTGCAATTGATTCAGTACTGTAGTCGAAGATTGAAAAATTTCCAATAGCTTTTGAGCATCTTGCAATTTGGACAAAATAATTTCTTTATTTTCAGCAATTGGTCTACTCTCCTTATTTTCATTCTTCCAACCCGTTATGACATTAATATGAGCAGAAACCCCAGAAAACTCAGTTTGTTTATCCGTGAGAACCTTTTGATGTTGATTTATAGCTGCTGTAGCATCATCTACATCTTGTTTTGCTTTTTGCAGTTGTTCACTTTTTTCAGCAATTATCGTATCCAGTTTTTTGGCTTGTTCTAAAATTGGCAGCGCATCATTCAAAGTTTTATTATTTGCAGTCAATGCAGTGGCCGAAGCTAAAATTTCATCATTCAACTTTTCTTTTTTTTCTTCAAGTGATTTTATAGTCTCCTTTAAAGTAATTAAGTTAGCTGTTTTTACTTCATGTTGATTTTGTGAGTGTTTCAAGGCATCTACCCACGTCCTAGTTTGTTGAATCGCCTCAGTAACAAGCAATTTTTGTCTGCGTGGAAAAGTATTTATTTTTTCTTCATTTGCAGTTTGTAATGTAGTTTGAGCATTCTGATAATTGGTTTGTAACTGGAAAAGCTGTTCCTGCCATACAATTTCTGTTGCCAGAATTTCTATCTCTTTTTCTAAACTTTTAATTTGAATCTCCAAAATGCTTTGTTCCTCCACTAAACTCTTTTGTTCTTCGTGAGTTAGAATAATAACACCCTCTTTTCGCAAATTAAGATCCCGAAGTTGCTGTTCTTCCACTTTATATTTTTCAAATATTTTTTTTGAAATTTCAGAATAGATATGGGTTCCTGTGAGTTTTTCGAGTAAAGAAGATTTCTCATCTTTATTAGCTTTCATAAAGGCAGTAAAATCACCTTGTGCCAGCAATACTGATCGGGTAAATTGTTCAAAATTTAAGCCTACCAAACGTGTAATCTCATTCAAAGTCTCTTGCTTTTTACCTGGAATGACAGTATTTGAGCTGATATTTGTCAATGTTATAGAATCTGATTGCATACTACCCTCGGTCTTATTTCGAGCACGTCTTACACTCCAAATAGCACGATAATTTTGCTCATCAATACCTCTAAAATCTACTTCAGCAAAACCCTCAGAAGTTCCGTCTCTTAAAATACCCCGAACATCACTTTGGTTCAATTTGCTTCCTTGGACATCATGAATTTCAATTCCTATTTCTTTTGCCTGTAGGTAGCGGGGTGTTTTTCCATATAAAGCAAGACATATTGCATCTAATATAGTTGATTTTCCTGCTCCCGTAGCTCCAGTGATAGCAAAAATTCCTGCAGAACACAATGGTTCGGTTGTAAAATCGATCTCTGTATTACCTTCTAAAGAAGCTAGATTTTTTATTCGAATAGCTAATATTTTCATGTTATTCGGCCGTTTGGTTAATCTCCTGCGTCACTTGCTGGAAAAGTTGCAGAATCGTATCTGGGATTTCACTATTGTAACGCTGTTGGTACACTTTGTCAAATATATCTATAGGCTGTAATTCGTTCAATTTTTCTGGCGTAATAAATTCGGATACTTGCTGCGTTGATGATGGATATTTCACATCAATTTTAGCTAACCTTACTTTTTTACCCATTAGTGCGGTTTCTATTTTGTGTCGTAAAGCAGGTTCAGGCCCTTCCAGTAATATACGAACTTCCAGATATGGAAAAGGTTCTTCTATGTCATCCAGTTCTGATAAATTCTCTAATAATCCTATGACTTCATGCAACGGCTGAGCAGTTTGTGGAATTCTTTGAAGTGGAACAGATAACGGAATTTCTATCGATTTTAATTCGCTAATTTCCTTGTCTAGTTTAAAAACAATAACCTGATGTTTATAATTTAGTTCAGAAAAAGACATTGGTAATGGGCTTCCCGAATATCTAATATGATCTTGTCCACCTATTCTCTGTGCTTTATGAATATGACCAAGTGCTACATATTTTATATCTTGATGAAATGCACTAGCTGGAATACATTCTACACCTCCCATAATCAGTCTTTCTGTTTTGTCTAAATCACTTACTTCTGCGTGATGTGTATGCAAATGCCCCATAGCAATTATGGTTTGTCCATCTTGCTTTTTTAAATTAACATACTCAAATGCCTCTTTATATAATGCAGTTACGCCTTCAGTGTAAGGATTTGCACAATTTAATAATGTTGGATAGTCACCCATGCGCAAAAAGGGAATCGCAAGACACCATACTTTTACTTTTTTAGAATCATCATAAATAGGTAAAAGCAGCTTTTCGTAATCTATATTACCATCTACATCTTTTTCAACTACGCCTATAATATGTACATTAGATGATTCCAATAAGGGTTTTGGAGCCTCTAAACGAGATGCCGAATCGTGATTACCTGCTGTAATTACTATTTGTATATCAGGATTTATTTTAGTCGCATTCTTTAGAAAAGAATAAAACATTTTTATTGATGAGGCAGATGGATTTGAAATATCAAAAATATCTCCACTAACAAGTAAAACATCAATTTCTTCTGTTTGTAAGGTAGCAATTAGCCAGCTTAAAAACTGTTGATGTTCGTAAGTGCGGTCATATTCGTGAAACAATTGGCCAATATGCCAATCTGCGGTATGTAGAATCTTCATATTTTACTTTTAATCAATATACATTTTCATTATCACATATAAGATAATTCAAATATCATTCTTTAGTATGAAACTTTTTTATGGAAAACCATAATCTCTCAAATATATCAATTCACAAAAATCAACCACCAAGTATTTATACCTGTTTCTTAATAATTAATATTCCCCTGTTGATTTACCTAAAAGATTACTTCTTTCGTAAATTTATGTAAGTAATTGAGGTATGACGACACCCCTTTTAGAAGTAATTTAAAAAAAATTATAATAATTTTTGTTATGGAAACTGCCTATTTATATGTCAGGGTAAGTACTGACGAACAAAAAAGAAAAGGTTACTCCTTGCCTGAGCAGGAGGACAGATTATTGAAGTATTGTAAATATTACAATATAGAAGTCAAAGGAATTTATCGTGAAGATTTCTCCGCAAAGAATTTCAATAGACCGGAATGGAATGAATTATTTTCAGAAATTAAAAAGAAGTCATCAGGAGACGATAAAAACATATTATTTATCAAATGGGATCGATTCAGCCGCAATGTTGAATATGCTTACGAAATGATTGGCAAGCTTCGGAAATATAAAACAACAGCAAAGGCTATTGACCAGCCAATTGATTTCTCTGTTCCAGAAAGTACAGTTATGCTGGCTGTATATTTAGCAGTCCCAGAAGCAGAAAATACCCGGAGAGCTCAAAACACGGCAAATGGCATGCAACGAGCTAAGTTGACGGGGAGATATCTTGGTAAAGCGCCATTAGGATTTATCAATTTAACATTAATGAATGGCAAAAAAGCTATCGCTCCTAAAGAGCCTGAAGCCGAAATTATAAAATGGGCTTTTTATCATGTTGCACAGAACGATCATAAAATATCCGAAATCAGGAAGATAGCTAATGATAAAGGATTACTATGTTCAAGATCACATTTTTTCAGGATTTTGCATAATCCAGTTTATTGTGGGCTTATACCAGTCAAGCTAAATTCTAGTGAAAAGCAAATGATAAAAGGATTACACGAGCCATTGATATCTGAGTCTTTATTTTATCAGGTTCAATCTATTATTAATACAAAAAGAAAAACTACTGCTAAAAGAGATGATTTACAATCATTATTTTTCCTTAGAGGTTTTCTAACATGTCCTATTTGTAATCGAAAACTTGTCGGAAGTATTTCAAAAGGAAGATCAAAAAAATACCCATATTATCATTGCCGTGATGGCTGCAAAACAAGAATAGATGCAATTTCCCTTAATAATTGTTATCAAAAGAAACTTCAACAGTTTATACTCTCAAATAATACAATTGAATTATTTAAGAATATTTTGGAAGACCAGAATATAAAGACACTGAAAGCAAGTTATCTATACGCTCAAAAAGGATTAGAGAGAAAAATAAATGAGGAGAAGTTAATCCTTTCTCAAGGCAGAAAATTATTTATAACCGGAATATTAAAAATTGATGACTATAATGAATTAAAAAAAGAGAATCAAATCAGCACCCAAAATCTTAAAAAGGAAGCAAATGATATTACAGCTAAATTAAAAGCTATTGATAAAAAAAATCAAATAGAAAATAATGCTTTAGTGAAAATCTTTGAAAGATTTTCTGAATTTGAAACCTCAGATAAAAGACATCTTGTAAATCTTATTCCACCGACTGATATTGATTTTAAAACAGGAACTCTTTCTTTAGATTTAAATCAAGCATTTTTAAAAATTTTATCAAAAAAAAATAATCTAAAAACTAAAAAAAATGAATTTCATTGATAAGAATGTTACAGTAGAAAAAGCCGTTATTATTCTTTCCAAGAGCGGCATTCAGGTAAATGAGAAAGAAGCCAAAATCATATTAGAATTGCTTTATTTAGTGGCAAAAAATTACGACAAACCAAAAGAGAAAAAAATATCATATCCTTAGTGTGACTTCGAACCGCCCTTAGTCTCTGTTAAATCACGAATAACCTGCTTTTAGACTGTTATTTCAAAACAGACTAGGGATTTCCCATGAAAAAAATCGAACCGTAAAATATCAGGTGATAAAAGATTGATAAACAAATATTTATAGGCATAAAAAAAGAGACAACTACTTTGTAGTTGTCTCCTCAAGTGAACGCAGAAGGATTCGAACCTTCGACCGCCTGCTTAGAAGGCAGGTGCTCTATCCAGCTGAGCTATGCGTCCTTATTCTTTACTTAACTTAGGGATGTCATGATTGAAAATCAAAATCTTAAATCCAGCTAATATATACCACTAAGCCATCTTAATAAAACAAAAAAGCCACTCGATTGAATGGCTTTTTATGTGAACGCAGAAGGATTCGAACCTTCG
>Ga0247810_10000915_pt1 | contig 22363 bp, 20 predicted proteins | sample UWRJL119311C1_FD_179918 | JGI IMG/M metagenome (GOLD analysis project Ga0247810, IMG submission 179918) | Plant litter microbial communities from Arlington Agricultural Research Station in Wisconsin, United States - UWRJ-L119-311C-1 | ecosystem: Environmental > Terrestrial > Plant litter >... | reverse complement strand
ACATTTGATTGGTTTTTTGGTAAATCAAATGAAATACTTCCAAATTCTGAGTTGCTCATCATCTTTTTGGTTTTTGAAATTCTTATTTAATACATTTTTTACTTCTTGACTTGGGGCCAATAGTAATCCTTTTCGTTTATAACTCTATTCTGCGTTGTCTAAAAAATCTTTGATTTTATCGACATATCTATCAAAAAATGATCTTCTGATTTTTGTTTCCGTAGATTCTGTTGCAGCCTTAACAGTATTTCTAGCGTCTCTTGGCTCTTCGATAGTTTCTACTCTTTCAACGTAATTTTCCTCAACTTCGTATCGCTGAACGGGAGGAGGCACATTTCTGTACACTACTTTTGGCTGTTCGTTAACCAACTCCATTCTCACGGCACTCTGCGTACTGTTTTCGATACTGTTCATTACCAATCCTACAGCTGTTGCAAACAAGGGGCTTGAAATTTCTTCACTTGAATTTCCTGCTAAATGTTCGTTTGGATATCCAATTCTGGTATCCATACCTGTGATGTACTCCACTAATTGCTTGATATGTTTTAGCTGCGCTCCGCCACCTGTAAGAACAATTCCTGCAATCAATTTTTTGCGGGGATCTTCGTGTCCATAAGCTTTAATTTCTGCAAAAACCTGCTCTACAATTTCCACAACACGCGCATGGATAATTTTAGATAAGTTTTTAAGCGAAATTTCTTTTGGCTCTCTTCCTCTTAAACCAGGGATAGAAACAATTTCGTTGTCTTTATTTTCTCCCGGCCATGCTGATCCGAATTTTATTTTTAAAAGCTCGGCTTGTTTTTCGATAATCGAACAGCCTTCTTTAATATCATCTGTAATCACATTTCCTCCAAAAGGAATAACGGCTGTATGACGAATAATTCCATCTTTAAAAATGGCTAAATCTGTTGTTCCGCCTCCAATATCTATCAATGCAACACCTGCTTCTTTTTCTTCCTGACTTAATACTGCATCTGCAGAAGCTAAAGGCTCTAACGTCAGTCCTGACAATTCAATTCCTGAACTCTGAATACATCTTCCCACATTTCTGATCGAGGATGCCTGACCCACTACAACGTGAAAACTAGATTCTAATCTTCCGCCGTACATTCCAATAGGTTCTTTTATTTCAGACTGCCCGTCAATTTTAAATTCCTGCGGCAGAACGTGAATAATTTCTTCTCCCGGTAACATGGCCAGTTTGTTTACCTGGTCAATCAAAAGCTGAATGTCTTTTTCGCCAATTACTTCTTCAGGATTACTTCTGCTGATGTAATCTGTATGCTGTATACTTCTGATGTGCTGTCCTGCAATGCCCACAACCACATCTTTAATTTTATAACCTGAATTGTTTTCTGCTTCAAGTATTGCCTGCTGGATCGATTGAATAGTCTGCGTAATGTTATTTACGACACCTCTTGCCACACCTAAGCTTTTGGACTTACCAATACCTAAGATTTCCAACTTACCATACTCGTTCTTCTTGCCAATCATGGCAACTATCTTTGTCGTTCCAATATCTAGACCTACTGCAATGTTATCTTTTTCCATTTTCTATTATTTTGTGCAAACTACTTGTTCCGTAAACCTAAGGTCAATTTTATTGTATTTATATAACGAACTATCTAAAACTGCTTTTTGAAAAAAGGCTTTATAGTTTCTAAATTTCTTATCAACATTCATCGTTCTGCCAAAATCGATGAAGTAATTATAATTTCGATTAAACATTTTTAGGCTGCCATTAGGCATAATTTGTATCGCAATGATGTTTTTTTTCAAAAACGCATCGTCGTAAATTGTGCGAAATAAAGCAGCTAAATCTTCGTTATTTTTTTTATTTATTGCCCCTGAAACAAGAGGAACCCGCGCTGTAAAATTGTCTGATAAAGGCATTTTATTACCCTCATAGTCAATATAAAAAGAGTGATCACCATCATAAACTCTTGCTATTGGTGTCTTCTGTTTTACTACCGCTTTTAGAATACCATCGATACTTACAAAAACATCTGATTTTTCAATCATGTCCTGCGTGTCTAGGTTTTTTTCTATCTTATTCAAATCTAACTCATCTTTTCGGATACTGCTAGCGTCTCTTTTATTTTCTATCAACAATTTATTAACTATTTCGGGCTTGACGAAAAGCGTATTTTCTCCTACAAAAACAACCATAGATTTCTTCAGTTTTCGGTCTCCGTTTTTATGCTGTGCAAACGAATACAAAAAGAGAACAAGCCCAAAAATGAGCACCAATCTAATATTTGTCCAATTAAATATTTTCATTTAATATCTTTTTGATTGAAGGAACCATTTCACCAATATCACCAGCACCGATTGTTACAATAATTGGCGCATCACTGGCTTTGATCTGCGCTAATAAATCTTCTTTTGCAACAATTTTTTTGTTCGAATTTGTCATTTTTCCTAACAGCCATTCTGATGTAATTCCTTCCATCGGTAATTCGCGTGCCGGATAAATATCCATTAAAAACACTTCGTCAAACTGCGATAAACTTGCAGCAAATCCGTCAGCGAAATCTCTTGTTCTGCTGAATAAATGCGGCTGAAAAACTGCTAGTACTTTTCGTCCCGGGTACAACTCTGTAACTGCTTGATGTACAGCGTTTATTTCTGTTGGATGATGTGCATAATCATCTATATAAACTAACTTTTCAGATTTAATCTGATAAGAAAAACGCCTTCTGATTCCGTTGAAAGATGCCAGTGCCTTTGCAATAGCAACAGTTGACGTACCAAAGGTCTTGGCCATAGCCAAAGCCATTAATGCATTCATTAAATTGTGTTTTCCAGGCAGTCCAAAATGCAAATCTTTCATGATCTCTGATGGCGTCTGCACATCAAAAACATAACTTCCATTTTCTATTCTAACATGGAACGCTTTATATACAGCATCTTCATTTACAGCACACTGCACTCCTTCAAGAGGTAATTCTTTTGTTATAAAAAGATTGTTTTTATCTTCTACTTTCGATGCAAATTCTACAAATGAAGCTTCAATCGCATCGCTGGTCCCGTATATGTCCAAATGATCCGCATCCATAGAGGTGATACACGCGATATCCGGATGCAGGTGCAGGAACGATCTGTCGAATTCATCTGCTTCAACAACTGTTACGGTTTTACCGCTTCCAATTAAATTAGAATTGTAATTTTCGACAATACCGCCCACAAAAGCCGTAACATCAGCACCGCTTTCGTACAGGATATGACCCAAAATACTTGAAGTAGTTGTTTTTCCGTGTGTACCGGCAACGGCAAAACAAAAAGTATCTTTTGTAATGATTCCTAAAACTTCTGCACGCTTTTTAACCTGGTATTCTCTTTCTAAAAAGTAATTCCATTCTGAATGCGTTTTTGGTACTGCAGGCGTAATAATTACCAATGTATTTTCTGAATAGTAATCCTTTGGAATCAAACCAATATTATCCTCAAAATGAATATCAATTCCGCTTTCGATTAATTCATTTGTCAGCATTGAAGGCGTCTTATCATAGCCTGAAACCTGCTTCCCGATATATTTGAAATATCGAGCCAGAGCACTCATACCGATTCCTCCGATGCCAATAAAATAAACGTTTTGTATTTGATTTAAATTCATTTTCAGTTTTAATTTTGAGCTATTTACAGTTTACTTTATTCTATAAAAAACTAGTAATTAAGCTTTTGTACTTTTCTTATGTTAACAACTCAAAACGCCTAAAAATAGCGTTCTAATTTTTTTATTTTGTTCTATAATTTCCTGAAAAAGTTACATTATAACAACTTTTTAATTTGGTCTACGATTACTTTTACAGCATTTGGCATTGCCAGCTTTTTAATATTAGCGCTCAATTGCTGCTGTTTTCCATCATCTTTCAATAAAGCTTCAAAAACAATACTAAACTGGCTGTCTAATTCGGTTTCCTTTAATAAAATTGCTCCTTTTGCATCTACAATTGACTGCGCATTTTTTGTCTGGTGATCTTCGGCTACATTTGGTGATGGAATAAAAATCACCGGTTTACCAACAATACATAATTCAGATACTGATGATGCGCCCGCTCTTGAAATTATTACATCTGCAGCGGCGTAAACAAAATCCATCCTTTCGATGAAATCTATAACTCTAACGTTCTGCTGATTGTATTTTTTATAATCTTCAAAATACAACTTGCCGCACTGCCAGATAATCTGAACATCCAGCGAAGTCATATTTTGTAATTCTTTCTCAATTAACTGATTGACTCTTCTCGCTCCCAAACTGCCGCCTAAAACCAAAAGCGTTTTTTTATTGGGATCTAAACCATAAAATGCAATGGCCTCTTCTCTTTTACTGTCAATATCTATTAAATCCTGACGCACCGGATTACCTGTTAAGATGATCTTTTCTTTAGGGAAAAAACGCTCCAGATTTTGATACGCTACGCAAATAGCATTTGCTTTTTTGCTCAATAATTTATTTGTAATTCCGGGAAACGAATTTTGTTCCTGAATAACAGTTGGTATTCCAGCAATTCCTGCTGCTTGTAATAGCGGTCCGCTCGCAAAACCGCCGGTTCCAATTACTACATTAGGTTTAAACTGCCTGATGATTCTTCTGGACTCCAGCAAACTTGTTGCCAGTTTTAGCGGAAACATCATGTTTTCTAAGGTTAATCTTCTTTGTAAGCCAGCAATCCAAAGCCCTTTAATTTCATAACCTGCCTGCGGTACTTTCTGCATTTCCATTTTATCTTTTGCACCCACAAAAAGAAACTGAGCATCAGGGAATTGTAATTTTAATTCATTTGCAATCGCAATCGCAGGATAAATATGTCCTCCTGTTCCTCCGCCGCTTAATATGAATTTATAATTTGCCATATTTTTAAAAGTTTTAACGCTTTAAAAAACGATTGTGTTTTTAATCTTACTTATTTAATACTGCATTCATAGGATTTCTGGAATTATCCTCAATCGAATACATTCCTGCTTCCTCATATATTTCATCTACAGGTAAATCCTCTTCTGCTAATTCTTTATCAATTAATCTCTGAAGCGCTTCTTTTCGTCTTTCTTTTTCTTCCTGCTCTTCAACGATTTCTTCTTCTTTTTTAGTTACACTGATGATAATCCCGAGAGAAAAACAAGTCATCCAGATGGAACTTCCTCCAGAACTGATCAGCGGCAGTGTCTGCCCTGTTACCGGCAATAATTCTACTGCAACTGCCATATTGATCATCGCCTGAAATATCATCGGAAAACCGAGTCCGACGACGACTAATTTTCCAAATAATGTAGTGGCTTTATGTGACGCAATTACAAATCGGAACAATAACAATAAGTACAACAGTAAAATCGAAACACCTCCTACTAAACCATATTCTTCTACAACAATTGCATAAATAAAATCGGAAGAAGATTGTGGTAAAAAGTTTTTCTGAACACTTTTTCCGGGGCCTAAACCTCCAAATCGTCCTGAGGCGATGGCAATTTTTGCTTTTTCAATCTGATAATCGTCTTCATCTGGTTTGTCTGTGGTAAAGTTCTCTATACGACTTCCCCAAGTTCCTACCCTGCTGAAAAATCTTGAATCAGGAAAAGCTTTTGCCACCAGCAAAAAGAAAGCCAGCATGGCAATTCCTGAACCTATGATAAAACCAATATATTTTAATGGATATTTACCAATGAATGTCAACATAATAACCATCGAAAATATCAAAGCTGTGGTCGAAAAGTTCGCTGGTAAAATCAATGCTAATGTGATAAAAACCGGTACCCAAAGCTGTACTAATGAAACCTGAAAAGGTTCATTTTCTTCTTTTGTTTTTGATAAATAACGCGCCACATAAATAAATAAAACGATAGACGCCAAAGTTGAAGTCTGGAATGTGATTCCGATAAACGGAACCTGAATCCAACGACTTGCATTTGCTCCGGCAATTACAGTTCCTTTTAATAAGGTGTACAGCAGTAAAATCCAAACTACAGGCAGCGCAATTTTTGAAATAGCCCTGAAATAATGATACGGCACTTTATGCACCCAATAAATGATCATAAAACCGATACAAATATGAGCAAGATGTTTTACCAGATAACCCAATGTATTCCCTGTTCCGTGACCGATGTATGCTAAATTACTACTGGCACTAAAAACAGGCATAAACGAAAACAGCGCCAATAAAGCCACGAATGACCATATTACTCTGTCTCCTTTTAGTTTGTTTACTAGATGCTTCATAATCTTTAATTTGTTTCAGGTTTTTCTTTGTTTCAAGTTTCAGGTTCCTCACAACGTTAAACTTGAAACTTGAAACTATTTTTACAAGTTATGTACTGCTTGCTTAAACTGTTTTCCACGATCTTCGTAGTTTTCGAATAAATCGAAACTTGCGCAGGCGGGAGACAATAAAACAGCATCCCCTTTTTCAGTCATTCTTTGAGCTGTTTTTACTGCATCGCTCATATTGTTTACTTCAACCATAATGTCAACTACGTTTCCGAAAGCTTCAATAATTTTGCGGTTGTCTATTCCTAAACAAATGATTGCTTTAACTTTTTCGCGAACTAATGACATTAATTCGTTGTAATCATTTCCTTTGTCAACACCACCTACAATCCAAATGGTTGGAACATTCATACTGTCTAAAGCAAAGAATGTAGCGTTTACATTTGTTGCTTTTGAATCGTTGATGTATTGGACATTTTGAATTTTTAATACTTTTTCTAAGCGGTGTTCAACACCTTGAAAATTAGATAAACTTTCGCGTATTGTTGCATTTCTAATTTGCATCAACTTTGCTACAGAGCTTGCTGCCATTGCGTTCTTCATATTATGTTTTCCTTCTAACGCAATGTATTCTGTTTCCATTGTAAACTCTTCTTGGTTGATCTTTATTTCCATTTTATTGTTTTTTATAGAAGCCCCTTCATTGAATTCTTTAGACAATGAAAAAGGAATTAATTTTGCTTTTGTTGTATTGTTCTTTAACCATTCTGTAATTGCCTCATCGTCTGCATCGTAAATAAGGTAATCACTTTCGGTTTGGTTCATTGTTATTCTGAACTTCGAATCAATATATTTTTGATATTTATATTCGTATCGATCTAAATGATCTGGACTTATATTCGTTATAATGGCAATATCCGGCCTGTAATCTATAATTCCGTCAAGCTGAAAACTGCTCAACTCCAAAACGTATGCATCGTACTTATTTTCGGCAACCTGCCATGCAAAACTTTTTCCAATATTTCCTCCCAAACCAACATTCAAACCCGCTGATTTAAGCAGGTGATGGGTTAACATTGTTGTTGTTGTTTTCCCGTTACTTCCTGTAATTCCAATTGTCAGCGCCTCAGTAAAAGGTTTTGCAAATTCGATTTCCGAGATTACTTTAACTCCTGCTGCGAAAAGCTTTTTTACTATAGGAGATTTCTCCGGGATTCCTGGACTTTTCATCACCACATCGGCATTTAAAATCAGGTCTTCAGTATGCTGTTCCTCTTCCCAGGCTATTCCATTAATTATAAGAACTTCTTTATAACTCTCTTTTATTTTTCCAAAATCAGATACAAAAACATCATATCCTTTTTTCTTTCCTAAGATCGCAGTACCTACACCACTTTCTCCTCCTCCTAATACTACCAGCCTCATCTATCTTAATTTTAATGTAACAATTGATAATATGGCTAACATGATGGCAACAATCCAGAAACGGGTTACGATTTTACTTTCGTGATATCCTTTTTTCTGGTAATGATGATGTAATGGCGACATCAGGAAAATTCTGCGTCCTTCGCCAAAACGTTTCTTTGTATATTTAAAATAAGCTACCTGCATAATTACCGAAGCACTTTCTGCAAGGAAAATTCCACAGAATAAAACAATCAATATTTCTTTACGAACCGCGATTGCCAAAACTGCTATAATACCCCCGATCGTTAAACTTCCTGTATCTCCCATAAATACGGAGGCGGGGTAAGAATTGTACCAGAGAAATCCGATAAGCGCACCCACAAAAGCAGATATAAAAACCGTCATTTCTCCCGAATTGGGTATGTACATTATATTCAGATAATTCGAAAAAATAATATTACCGGAAACAAACGTAAATATACCGAGCGCGAGTACTGATATTGCCGAGGTTCCCGCGGCGAGTCCGTCGATTCCGTCTGTTAAATTTGCTCCGTTAGAAACTGCTGTGATAATAAAAATAACTACCGGAATAAAAATCAACCAGGCCCATTTTTCATAACCTTCACCTGTCCAGGCTAATAATTCAGCGTAATCAAATTCGTTGTTTTTTACAAAAGGAATTGTCGTTGCAGTAGATTTTTCTTCTAAAGGAACAGGCAAAACTACCGTCGTACTAGTTATTTTCTGGCCAATATATCCTGTATCTGTTCTTACCGTAACGGCAGGATTAAAATAGAGAACAAGGCCAACGATCAATCCTAAACCAACTTGTCCGATAACTTTAAAAATTCCTTTAAGGCCTTCTTTATCTTTTTTGAATATCTTGATGTAATCATCTACAAAACCAATTGTTCCCATCCAAAGCGTCGTTACAATAAGCAAGACGATATAGATGTTATGCAGACGAGCAAACAATAAGACAGGCACAAGTGTTGCAAAAATGATAATAAGTCCACCCATTGTAGGTGTTCCCGCTTTTTCATTTTGACCTGCAAGACCTAGCTCACGCACCGTTTCGCCCACTTGCTGACTACGCAGAAAGTTGATAATTCGTTTTCCGTAAATTGTTGATAAAAGCAGTGAAAGCATAAATGCTAAAGCTGATCTAAAAGTGATGTACTGAAAAACTCCCGCTCCCGGCATATCCAATGTTTTTCTCAAGTATTCAAATAAATAGTATAGCATATTTTTCTATTTTTTAAATTCCAATTTTGAAATTTCAAATTCCAATCGTTCTGGTGGTATTTGAACTTAAAAATTTATTATTATTTATTTAGTTGATCTAAAATTTCTTTTACAGTTTCCATATCATCAAAATGATGGCGGACACCGTTTATTTCCTGATACGTTTCATGCCCTTTTCCGGCAATTAAAATAATATCGTTTGGCTGCGCCAACTGGCACGCGGTTTTTATAGCCTGCTTTCTGTCTGTAATTCTCAGTAATTTTTTATAATTATGAGCTTCAACTCCTTTTTCCATTTCATCTAAAATCACTTCAGGATCTTCATTTCTCGGATTATCAGATGTTAAGATTGCTTTATCGCTCAAATCTGTTGCGATTTTAGCCATTATCGGCCTTTTTGTTTTATCCCTGTTACCGCCGCAACCCACAACTGTAATCAGTTGTTCATTTTTAGTACGGATATCCGCTATTGTTTTCAAAACATTATCCAATGCATCCGGCGTATGTGCGTAATCAACGATTGCAGTTACATTTCCCTGTGAAACAATATATTGAAATCGGCCAGAAACACTTTCTAAATCAGACAGTAAGCGTAATGCTTCCAAACTATCCATACCTAATTCTACTGCTGTTCCGTAAATTGCCAAAACATTGTACGCATTAAAAGTTCCAATCAATTTTACCCAAACTTCGTTGTCGTTTACTTTCAACAATAAACCTGATAATTGGCTTTCTAAAATGTTAGCTTTAAAATCAGCATACGTTTTTAAGGCATATGTACGTTTTCTTGCCACGGTATTCTGCAGCATTACAGTTCCGTTTTTATCATCAATATTTGATAAGGCAAAAGCCGTTTTTGGCAATGAATCAAAAAATGATTTTTTTACATCTCTATATTCTGCGAAAGTGGGATGATAATCCAAATGATCGTGTGAAAGGTTGGTGAAAATCCCGCCCACAAAATGCAAAGCTTCTGTTCTTTTTTGATGAATTCCGTGAGAACTCACCTCCATAAAACAGTGTGTCACGCCCGCTTCTATCATTTCATTTAAATAATGATTAATCGTAATCGAATCTGGTGTTGTATGCGTTGCTTTATATTCAACTTCATCCACCATGATTTTTACTGTTGATAATAAACCAACTTTAAATCCCGCTTTTTGAAACAATTGAAACAATAATGAAGCAATTGTGGTTTTTCCGTTTGTACCTGTTACACCAACTAATTTTAATTTTTCAGAAGGATTTCCGAAATAATTCGCCGCCATAAAAGCCAATGCCGTATTGGTATCTTTTACTTGTATGTAGGTAATTCCTTTTTCAATATTTTCAGGCAAAGTGTCACAAATAATAGCTGTCGCTCCTAATTGAATCGCTTTTTCAATGTAATCATGACCATCCGAAAGTGACCCGCGAATCGCTACAAAAACATCATTTTCTTCAATTTTTCTTGAATCAAAATCAATTTTATGGATACCGATTTCTGTTGAACCTGTTACAGATTCAATCCCAACTTTGTATAATATGTCTTTCAGTATTTTCACGATAATTCTAATACTATAATGGTGTTTTTACTAATATTTTGTCCAGCTTGCAAAGACTGTTTTTTAACTTTTCCTACTCCATTTACTTTTACTTTCAAACCTAAATTTTCCAGTAAAGCAATGGCATCCATTCCCGGCATACCTTTTAAATCGGGAATCTGGCTTGTTTTCTTTCTTGATTCTACATCATACTTATCATAACTGGTTTCTTGTTTTGCAATTTTAGAATCCAGCTGTTTGATTTTATTTGTTGATGGCGCATCTGTAAATATTTTTTGGGCAATTCTTTTAAAAACCGGCCCTGCAACATCTGCCCCGTAATAATTATTTTTTGCTGTATTGGGTTTATGAACTACTACAATACAGGAGTATTTAGGATGATCTGCCGGAAAATATCCAACGAAAGAAGATGCGTAATACAATGCCGATTTTCCTTCTTTACCACCATAATTTACCTGAGCGGTTCCTGTTTTTCCTGCCATCGAAAAATCTTTCGAATACAACTTAGATCCTGTTCCTTTTTTAACCACATTTAGCAATACTGCCTTTAACTTTTTTATGGTTTCCGGTGAACACACTCTAGGATTGATCACTTCTACATCAAATTTCTTAATGGTTTTGTTCCATTCTTTTATTTCAGAAACAAACTGCGGTTTTACCATTACACCGTTATTAGCTACTGAATTGTAATATGCTAAAGTCTGCATTGGCGTAACCGAAACACCATAACCAAATGCCATCCACGGCAATGAAACTCCTGACCAGTGTTTATCTCCAGGCTGCGGAATATATGGTCTTCCTTCTCCCTTAAAATGCAATCCCAGAGTTTTATTTAATCCGTAACTATTAATATGATTTACGAACTTAGACGGATTGCTTTTGTAATTTTCATAAACTGCCTGAACCATTACTGTATTGGAGGAAAGTTCAAACCCTCGTGCCAATGATATCTTTCCGTAACCCGCTCTATGCGAATCAGTAACAGAACGCCCATAATATCTTACCTGTCCGCTGTGACTGTCGTAAACGGTACTGGTATCAGCTACTTTATCTTCTAAAATTGCCATTAAATCGACCAATTTAAAAGTAGATCCAGGCTCGTGAGATTCTGCTATAGCATAATTTGTAGTTTCATAATACGATCCGTCTTCTGCTCTTCCTAAATTTGAAATTGCTTTTACATGGCCCGTTTCTGTTTCCATTACCACCACACAACCGTGATCTGCTTCGTATTCTTCCAGCTGTTTCAATAAAGCGTGATGCGCAATATCCTGAATAAAAACATCAATTGTCGAAATTACATCAAAACCATCCTGTGGATCTACTTCATTGACATCCCGAATTGGTTTCCACTGGCCTTTGGCAATTTTTTGTTTTAAAATCTTACCGTCTTTTCCATTCAGGTAACTTTTAAATGCCCACTCAATTCCTTTACCTACTTCAACTCCTGTTGCAGGATCAATTCGATCATAACCAATCGTTCTTTCAGCAATTTTTCCTATCGGATGTTTTCTGACCGTTTCCTGTTCGATTATAATTCCGCCCTTGAAAGCACCTAAATTGAATAATGGAAAACCTTTAATTTTTACATATTCAGTATAACTCAAATTACGGGCAATCAAATAATAGCGATTTTTATTGGCTCTTGCCTTTCTTAATTCTTTTTCAAAATAGCTTCCTGATTTGTCTAAAACAGTAGCAAGAGAATCTGATAATGCTTTTACATGTTTTTCGAAAGTTTCTGTTTTTGGTGCTTTCGCATCAAATCGAATCTCATAATTTGGAATCGATGTTGCCAGTAAACTTCCATCAGCCGAATAAATATTTCCTTTGTTTGCCGGAATCACAAAATTTCTAACCGTACGCTGTTTGGCCAGTTTTCTGTAATAATCTCCTTCAACCCATTGAATATTGGTTAATTTAACGACAATAGCAATTGCCATCACAAAGATGAAAACTGCTACGAGGTAAATTCTGTAGGATATATGTTTATCGTCTACTGCCATATTCTTTTAAAGAAACTTTTTTCTTCTTCTTTTTTTACTTCTATTTTAACCGGAGGAACCGTTGATGGAAAAATTTGCTTTTCGAGCATTTTATCCGATATGGTCGACTCCATTTTCAATTTCATTAACTCAGATCTTCTGTCTACAAATTCAGAACGCAATTCTTTTACTTCGTTCCCTAATTTTGCAATTTCAAAAACCTTTTGTTCGTAACGCTGTGTGTTGGCAATCATCAAAATAGCTAGCAGAATGATGAAAACTATGAACCGCCAGTTTTTTATGGCGTCATCGTTAATCAGAAATCTTGCTTTTAATATGTCAAATACACCGCTTTTCATTTTCTACCTATATATATTATATCTTCTCAGCAATTCTCAATTTTGCACTTCTTGCTCTGTTGTTGATTTTAATTTCAGCATCGTCCGGAACAATCAATTTTCCGATGGTTTTAAACGGAACCGAAAAATTTCCGAAGAAATCACGTTCTGGTTCTCCTTCAAACATTCCGTTTTTTATGAATCTTTTTACCAATCTGTCTTCTAAAGAATGATAGGAGATTACCGAGAATCTTCCGCCCGGATTCAAAATTTCCAGCGACTGCTCGATAAATTCTTTTAAAACATCCATTTCCTGATTTACCTCAATTCGAATTGCCTGATAGATTTGAGCCAAAATTTTATTTTTAACTCTCTCCGGTAAATGTTTTGCCAGCACTTCTTTCAGTTCATCTGTCGTTTTGATAGGATAACCTGCTCTGGCTTCTACAATTGTTCTTGCCAGAACCGGCGCGTTTTTCAACTCTCCATAATCAAAAAAAACACGACGTAAATCCTGTTCTTCATATTCGTTAACCACCCGATACGCATTTAAATCATTTTTCTGACTCATCCGCATATCCAGTTCGGCATCAAATCTTGTGGAGAATCCTCTTTCAGGAACATCAAACTGATGCGATGAAACCCCTAAATCAGCTAAAATTCCGTCTACACTTTTTACACCATGAAAACGAAGAAATCTTTTTATAAACCTGAAATTCTCATTAATCAGTGTAAAACGCTCATCTGGTAATGCATTTGCTAAAGCATCTTCATCCTGGTCAAAAGCAAATAATTTTCCGTTTGGCCCTAATCGTTTCAAGATTTCTTTTGAATGACCGCCGCCTCCAAACGTTACATCTACATAAATGCCGTCAGGTTTAATATTTAAACCATCAACTGTAGGATGAAGCAAAACCGGATTATGATATTCCATTGTCGTCGTCATTAATATTTCCCATTACTTCTTCGGCCAGATCTGCAAAATCCATATCTTCGCCGCTTATTGATTTTTCGTATAAATCCTTATCCCAAATTTCCACAATATTAACAGCAGATGAAAAAACCACATCTTTAGCAATACTTGAAAAAGCTACCAAATCCTTTGGCACCAATAATCTTCCTAACGCATCAATTTCTACCACTTTAACACCAGCAGTAAATCTTCGGATGAAATCATTGTTCTTTTTTACAAAACGATTCAGCTTGTTGATTTTCTTCATCATCAAGTCCCATTCTTCCATCGGATACAACTCTAAACACGGCTGAAAAACAGAGCGCTTCAAAACGAATCCGTTTTGAAGAGATGAAGCCAATTGCTTTTTTAAGGGCGCAGGCAACATCAGCCTCCCTTTAGCATCAACTTTACACTCATATGTTCCTACAATTGTGTTCAAGAAAATTTCATTAATATGTTATAGAGCAAAAATATAAAAAAAAATACCACATTTTACCACTAAATACCACTTTGTTAATAAGTTTAACCACTTTCTCCCCACCTTACTTAATTTATAGTAAATCAAAACATTAGCTATTAATTAGTGGATTTGCAATAATGCTATTCATTCAAAAAAAATACACACTGTTTTTCTTAAAAAACTAAGCATTCTGCTAATTTCTTAACATTTAGGAAATACATCAAAAAACCCTCTAAAACCTGATTTTTAATCAGTTAGAAATTCTACTGAAATTATCTAGTTAAAAAACGGCGGCAAAAATTCATTTTTATTTATTAAACCCTATATTTGTCCAAATTGAAATTGGCATTAAATTAAATGGACAAACACTACAAAAAAGAAGGCAAATACAGCTATTATGAAGCTGGAGAAGGAACTCCTATCGTTATTTTACATGGCTTAATGGGAGGCCTAAGTAACTTTGATGCTGTAGCAGAATATTTCCCAACGAAAGGATACAAAGTTGTAATCCCGGATTTGCCAATATATACTCAGAGTATTTTAAAAACTAACGTAAAAAGCTTCGCTAAATACGTTAAAGATTTTATTACTTTTAAAGGTTTTGACCAGGTTATTTTATTAGGCAACTCTCTTGGCGGACATATTGCACTTTATCACACAAAATTATATCCTGAAAAAGTAGCAGGACTTGTAATTACCGGAAGCTCTGGTCTTTACGAAAGCGCTATGGGCGATAGTTACCCTAAAAGGGGCGATTATGAATACATCAAAAAGAAAGCTGAAGATGTATTTTATGACCCTGCAATTGCCACTCCGGAACTTATTGATGAAGTTTATGCAACAGTTAATGACCGCATTAAATTAATCAAAACCTTAACGATTGCCAAAAGTGCCATTCGCCATAACATGGCCAAAGATTTACCAAAAATGACAGTGGAAACCTGTATTATTTGGGGTAAAAATGATGCTGTAACACCGCCTAATGTAGCGGAAGAATTTGATAAATTATTGCCTAATTCAACTTTGTATTGGATAGACAAATGTGGACACGCTGCTATGATGGAACATCCTCAGGAATTTAATGCAATTCTGGAAGAATGGCTCGTTAAAAAGAATTTATAGCACTTAACTTTCGACTTTTAAGAAGGTTTAAAAACTCAAAACATGAAAATTACTACCGCCGAATTCATAATAAGCAATTCTGAAGTTTCAAAATGCCCACAAGAATTCTTACCGGAATACGCCTTTATTGGAAGATCAAACGTAGGCAAATCGTCTTTGATTAACATGCTTACCAATCATAAAAATTTAGCTAAAACTTCAGGAAGACCAGGAAAGACACAATTAATTAACCACTTTAAAATTAACAACAATTGGTTCTTGGTCGATTTACCGGGCTATGGTTATGCTAAGGTTTCAAAAAAAACGAAGTCGGTTTTTCAGCAGTTTATTACAGATTACTTTGAAACAAGAGAACAATTAGTTTGTGCTTTTGTTTTGATTGATATTCGCCACGAAGCCCAAAATATCGACATCGAATTTATGTCGTATATGGGAGAAAGTGAAATTCCATTCTGCATCATTTTTACAAAAGCAGACAAAATCAGCAAGACCAAAGTAGACTCACATATTGCAGCATATAAAAAACAAATGTTTGCAAATAACTGGGAAGAAATGCCTCATTATTTCGTGACTTCTGCAACAGAACAAACAGGAAAAGAGGAAGTTTTAAATTACATTGATGAAGTAAATCAGGAAGTATTTAAAAACAACTCGCAGTTTTAAATTGCACCTATAAAAACTCCAAATTCCGCGCATTCGACTGCACTCAGGAAAACAAAATAAAAAAATCCCAAATCTCAATTAAATTGGAATTTGGGATTTTTTATTATTTGATTTTACTCACAAGTTGGGAATTGGAATTTGAAAAAATTGGAATCTTCCCTATTTCGTTAACTCCAGTTTCTCTGCAAAATAATCACAGAAATCTTTCATTGTATCCGACATTTTTTCGTCGTCTGTTGCGCGCTTGAAAGTATCTGACATGGCAACTAATGTCTGGTGAAAGAAAATTTTCATTTCATCTACCGGCATATCTTTTGTCCACAGGTCGATACGCATTGTTTCTTTGGCTTTGCTGTCCCAAATAGACAACATAATTGCTTTTGCTTCTTCGGCCTGCACTCCGCCATCTTGGGCTGACCACGTTAATTTTTCAGGAACGCGGTTATGGTCTAATTCTATATTGAATCTAATTTCTGAGTTTACTGTATCTGACATTACTTCTTAGGTTTATATTTTGACTTTTCGAAAATTTCTTTTGCATCTATTTTTAATAATTCCGGCAGCGTAACATTATCATTGTTTTTCATATATGAGCGCACCATCTGCCAGCCCAGCCATGCACCCACTCTTCCGGGAGAATCATTGTCTATCTCTAAATAAAATTTAGAGAACGGGGCAGGCACTATAAAACGTGTTGTGAGTTTTGGATCATCACTATACAACATTTCGCTTTCTACAAAATAACGCCACATATAGGCTTCATTTTCCTGCGACCATTTAATTTGTTCCGGCGTATAGCCTATTTTTTCAGCATCTGTATATTCTGGTAAAAGCAAATCTTTAGCATATAATTGTTTGCCTTCAAAAATCATCTGCGAAAGCAAATTCTTATCAGCAGACACCGGAATATTTCTGTAAGCAAAACTCGAAACTACATCCGGCATTATTTGCCTTTCCTCAAAGTTTTGTTTCAGGTAATTAGGAAATTCATAAAATTTATGTTCTTTTCCTAAGTACAATTCCAAGGCAACAATTACCAGACTATCTGCATAAATGGCTTTCGCATTATAATCCATTTCTCCAATTACCGTAATTACTTTTGGTGTTTTTGTTTTCGGAAAATAGTATTTAACATGTTGAAAAAGTGAATTAAATTCCTTTCGTACGGGTTCAAAATCACCATACTTCTTTTGCACTTCCGTATATACTTCTCTCCAAAGCGGTTCCTGCATTTTCTTCAGCCAGATATTATCATCATTTCCTGCCGGGAAAAAGAAAGGATATTGTCTTTTTACTTTTGCCAGATCTTCCGGCTTAGTTTCAAAAAACACTTTATCAAAACGTTCTACTTTAATGTCAACCGGAATTTCTTCAACTTCTTTTTCAACTTTATTTTTTTGATCACAAGACAAAAAAAACAAGCTTAGAACCACTATAAAGCGATATATTTTCATTTTATTTTAATTAGATTTGTGTTGCATAAATTTAAATAAATGCATACTTAAAAATATTTGTGCAAATATACATCCCTGTATCTTAAAACTTGAACTATTATGGCTAAAAAAAGTACTATTCAGACAGAAAAAGTAAATACCCACATTGTAGAGTGGCTTAAAAATTATGCTGACAATGCAAAAGTAAACGGTTTTGTAATTGGAATTTCGGGCGGAGTAGATTCTGCCGTAACGTCAACTTTATGTGCGCAGACCGGATTAAAGGTTTTATGTGTTGAAATGCCAATTCACCAAGCCGAAAATCAAGTTTCAAGAGGAAGAGAACATATTGACCAGTTAAAAAAACGTTTCCCGAATGTTTCTGATGTAAAAACCGATTTAACGAGCACTTTCGAGGCATTTAAGGCATCTGTACCTAAAACAGATGACGAAGCAAAGGTAAGCCTATCATTGGCCAACACACGCGCCCGTATACGAATGACCTCTTTATATTATTTAGCCGGAATTCACGGATTGCTGGTTGCCGGAACAGGAAACAAAGTAGAGGATTTTGGTGTAGGATTTTATACAAAATATGGCGATGGCGGCGTCGATTTGAGTCCGATTGCCGACCTAATGAAGTCAGATGTTTATGCTTTAGGAACATTTTTATCTATTCCTGAGTCAATTTTGACTGCTGCTCCAACAGATGGATTATTTGGTGACAACAGAACAGATGAAGACCAATTAGGAGCAAGTTATGACGAACTTGAATGGGCCATGTTAGCCGCGGAGTCAGGAAATACGGCAGTTGACTTTAATGGGAGAGAAAAATCTGTCTTTGAAATTTATAAACGTTTAAACACCAGCAACAAGCATAAAATGGATGCAATACCCGTTTGTTTAATACCAAAAACGTTAAAGTAATTTTTTTTAACATTTGTCAGCTATTAATTACAGAATTTATTTATTAATTTTACCGTTCCAAAAACATGATAACAATTCTAAAAAGGTAAAAATTATGATTAAAGTATGTCTTGCAGACAATCATCCTGTGACTCACTTTGGCGTTAAGTCTTATTTTAAAGACCACGATCAAATTTCAATTGTTGCCAACGTTGGCAATTTTTCAATGGTTAGAGATATTCTTCAGACGAAGGAGATCGACATTCTAATTTTAGATCTAGAATTAGAAGGTCTTTCGAGCATCTTCGAAGTAAAATCGATCCTGAAAAACTTTCCAAAAACAAAAATTGTAATTTTTAGTGATCTCGCTGAACAAATGTACGCTCCAAATGCGATTAAGGCAGGAGTTTCCGGTTATGTACACAAAACAGAAAAACTTGAAACTTTAGGTCTTTCTATTATTAAAGTACACGAAGGAAAAATTATCATCAACGAAACTGTACGTAAAAACATGGCTCTTATTGCTAAACAAAGCAAAAGCGAACGTTTGTACAGAAAACTTTCTAATCGTGAGATTGAAGTTTTACGTTACTTAAGTGATGGTAAGAAAAATAATGAAATCTCTAAAATCTTAAATCTGAACGAAAAAACGATCAGTACTTACAAATTGAGATTATTAACTAAATTAAATGTTACTAATTTAGTTGACTTAGTTAACAAAGCAAAGACTTTAGAAATTATTTAATGGTATCCTGACATTACTCTTCCTAGTTTTTTCGAGAATGAATTAACTAAACCCGAGTAATCCATTACCATAGACAAAAGCTCTGTATTATCTGAATTATCAGGTTGTATAGAGCTTTTTAATTCCTGGATGATTTTACCAACTAAAAACCAGCGCATAGACATAACTGTTTCCGTTACATATTGCGCTATGGTTTCGTGTTTTCCTTTGGTAAAAATATTCTGCCCTTCCCAATCGTGAAGAGTCAATCGTTCATCTTCCATTAAAATATCTGTAACTTCCTGGGCAAAATCAGGCTGCAAACGCATTAAATATTGTTCGAGACTAAATTTTTCATTTTGGTTATAAAACCCAATTAAGTCTGTAAAAATATCACGAAACAAATTATTAGAAAGTTCTACCTCATCTTCCTGCATACTCAAATAAATACGCTCGTACACTTTATACGCTCTCATTTCAGAGACCATGACCACTTCGCCTTCATCATTGTTTTTTAAAAGCACATCTTCAAATTGTTCCGTTTTATCGCCGTAAAGCAATAAAATTTCAATTACTTTTCGCTCTAAACGATATAGGACATCAACTTTTTCTGTGATTTGCGCTGGATTTCCGGGCTCTCCCGGATAATCTTCCGGCGGGCCAAATCTCGGGTCTTCCGGATCTCCTCCAGAGTAACCAGTGTTTTTTGAGTTTTGATTTCTAAAAACTTCAAAAGGTTTTTGTTCCTGCTTTTGCTTTTTATTGACTTCTGCAAGGTCTTTTTGAATAAGCTGAGCTAAAGTGCTCATCAGGACCTGCTCAGAAATATCCATAATTCTGGCACATTCCTGAATATAAATTTCACGCTGGATACGATCCGGAATTTTAGAAATGCTGGTAACCATATCCCTGATCAGATCTGCTTTTTTTATCGGGTCATTTTTAGCATCACCGATCAAAATAGAAGCTTTAAACTGAATGAAATCTTTGCTGTTTTCCTCTAAATAAGCCACTAATTCATCATGCGAATTTTTTCTGGCAAAACTATCCGGATCTTCTCCATCCGGAAAACCACAAACTCGTACATTCATTCCTTCCTCCAGAATCAAATCGATTCCACGAATAGAAGCTCTTAAACCTGCGGCATCTCCATCAAAAAGTACGGTGATATTTCTGGTCAATCGATTTATTAATCGAATTTGATCCGGCGTTAATGCTGTTCCTGATGATGCGACAACATTTTCAATTCCGGCTTGATTAAACTGAATTACATCGGTATAACCCTCAACCAAATAACAATTGTTTTGCTTGGCTATCGATTGCTTGGCCTGATAAATTCCGTAAAGCACTTTACTTTTATGGTAAATATCACTTTCTGGCGAATTCAGGTATTTTGCCGCTTTTTTGTCATTCGTTAAAATACGTCCTCCAAAACCCAAAACACGCCCTGACATACTTTGAATCGGGAACATCACGCGCCCTTTGAATCGGTCAAACGGACGATCGTCTTTTGGAATTGTTAAACCTGTACTTTCCAGAAATTCTAATTTGTATCCTTTTCCTAATGCTTCCCTGGTAAAAGCATCCCAGGTTTCAGGCGAATATCCTAAAGCAAATTTTTTGATTGTTTCATTGGTAAAACCTCTTTCTTTAAAATAAGAATACCCAATGGCTTTTCCTTCTTCAGAATTTAAAAGTACATCCTGAAAATATTTTGAAGCAAACTCAGAAACGAGATACATACTTTCGCGTACATCTGTTATTGCTTTTTCTTCTTCTGACTGCTCGGTCTCTTCAATTTCGATATTGTACTTTCTGGCCAGATATCGAATGGCTTCAGGATAGGTAAACTGGGAGTGTTCCATCAGAAACTTGACAGAATTCCCTCCTTTTCCTGTACTAAAATCTTTCCAGATTCCCTTTACAGGCGACACCATAAACGACGGAGAGCGCTCATCTGAGAACGGACTTAAACCTTTAAAATTACTTCCGGCACGTTTTAAATTAACAAAATCACCAATAACCTCCTCTACGCGAGCAGTTTCAAAAACAGAATCAATTGTACTTTGTGAAATCAAAACGTAATTTTTTTTAAAGTTGAAAGCTTGTAAAAGTACATAAATCCAACTGGAAATTTGACAATTTCGCATAAAAAAAGTGCCTCTCGCGAAGCACTTTTTCTACTAACTAAACGCAATCTGTTTTTAATTTAAATCGAAGCGCAATCCTAATGAAATATTATTTTCTTTGATTAAATTGTCCTGAAATAAAGGATTCAAATCGTATTTGCAATACAAACTTATTTCTTTGTAACCGATATAAGAACTTAATCCGTAAATGAAATTATTTACATTATAATCTCCCTTTATAGTGGTTTTATAATCTAAATCGTCCTGATCGTATTTTAAAATTTGTTTCGATTTTACATTGATTCCGGCATACCCTCCAATTCCGAAACGGAAGCTTTGATGTGTTTTAAAGTACGTTTTTCCGTTACTTACTTTGGGTTTAGAAAAATCAAATTCTAAATGTACCGGCGCGACGATATATACATTCCTGAAACGGGATTCATCAAGATTTATAGCATTTACGGTAAGGCTGGTCTGTGCTCCATCGACTACAAAACTGCGGTTGTCTGCTGCTCTTATGTTATTGTACATTAAGGATAAACCGTATTTTGCATGCAGAAGATTGTCGTTTTTCATTAATCTTGAGTTATATGTAAATCCCCACTCGTAAAAATGTGAACCAATAAAACTATAATTCGAATCCTGCAGTTTTCCGTCGGCCAGCATATTATTTAAACCCAACGCAAATACAACTTGCGATGTCGTTCTTTTTTCACCTCGCAGTGAATCATTTTTGTCATGCTTCCAGTGAATTTCTAAACTATACTTCTTTATCGAATCTTGTTCTTTGATTTTTCCGTCTACTTTTTGCTGAACCAGATCGTTAAGTTCGTTTTGCGCCAAAGTAACTTTTTCTTCGATAATTACAGCTCTGGCTCCGGCCAATTCTTTTTTGCGTTTATCAGCCTGCTCCTGTGTTATCTTCCCTTCAGATAATTGAATATTTACGGCTTCGACTTCTTCCTTCAGCGCTGCTTTTTCTTCTTTAGTAATTTTTTCTATTTTATCGCCAATTTTTTTTGCTCTGGCTTCAAAAGTTTCCTGTCCCAGTACTTTGCTTACAAATAAGAAAACCAGGATTACGAGGTAAATGGTAAAATTTTTCATGATTGATTTTTTAAAATTGATTGTTGATTGATGATGATTTAATTGTGAATTGAAAATTCTTTATTCTCTATTCTTTATTCCTTATTTTTTATTCTTTATTCTTGTTGATTTCTGTTTGCCAAAGCCACTTTTACCGTTTG